>Ga0070752_1001648_pt1 | contig 15355 bp, 10 predicted proteins | sample VirMetDEL_Aug_30_FD_77440 | JGI IMG/M metagenome (GOLD analysis project Ga0070752, IMG submission 77440) | Aqueous microbial communities from the Delaware River and Bay under freshwater to marine salinity gradient to study organic matter... | ecosystem: Environmental > Aquatic > Marine > Coastal...
CCCCTTGGATACCGAGTAACCAACATATACCAGACCGCTAACGGCACCTACGGTTTCCAAGACACGTCCGGGGATGTGTGGTACTCGCAAGACGGTAAGAATTACTCGCGCCACACCAGCCACGGTCGTGACACCGTGCAAGTCTCTGGCGGCCCTTCAGAGCCAAAAGAGGAAGAGAGCTCCAGCGGAGAATCTTCTGGCGGCGGTGGAGGAGGCGGCGGAGGTGGCGGAGGCTACTACCCCACGAACCCCACGCCTGGAAATACAGGCAATGCGTACTTCGACACGCAATCTCTTGCAATGATGGAAATGATCAAGTCTCTGACGGCAAGCATTGAGGCGCTCGGTAAGGTTGATGACCTCAAGTCCGACATCGAAGACGTATCCAAGGGAGCAAGCGGTCTTGAGAGCACGCTGCTCACGGGCAGCTCTTACATCCCGTCAGAAGAGAAGAAAAAGAAAAGCCATCTGACACCGATCGTGGTGGGATAAATGGAATACGAAGATAACGAAAAAGCCAAGCGCATCATTGAGCGGCATAAGAAGCTTCTCTCCTCGCGCACAAACTGGGACTCGCTCTGGGAAGAGGTAGCCGAGTTCACCAAGCCAACCCGCCAGGGCTTCACCTCCAAGAAGACTCGAGGCTCGTACCGTGGTGAGCGCGTATTTGATTCCACAGCCATCCATGCAAATACGATGCTGTCCTCGCATATGCATTCCAGCCTGACCAACCCGGCAGCACCTTGGTTCACTCTGAAGTACGACGATATGGAGATGAATCAGGATGACGAGGCTACTGAGTGGCTGGAAGACTGCGCAATGCGTATGAGCTCTGCGTTCAACGACTCAAACTTTTCTACGCAAATCGCGGAGATGTACTCCGACTTAGTGGCCTTCGGCACAGCCTGCCTGTTTGTTGAGCGCGCTTCCCAAGAGGAAGCCTTCCAGCTGCGGTTCCATGCGTTACACCTTGGCTCGATCTGCATTGGCGAGAACGTGGATGGCCGTGTCGATACTGTGTTTCACAAACGCATGATGACCGCCCGACAAGCAGCGCAACGATGGCCCGATGCGAAAAAGCTCGACAAGATTGAGCACGCTCTTGAGCACAATCCAGAAAAAGAGATGGCGTTCCTGCACTTCGTCACCATTAACGATGACTACGAGGCAGACAACCCATTACCGAGTCCAGAGAAGCGTAAATGGATTAGCCATTGGATCGCGATGGACGACTGCGTCATCCTTGAGACCTCGGGCTATTACGAGATGCCTTACCTTGTCCCACGCTGGGGCAAGACCACTGGTGACACCTACGGCTACGGCCCAGGCATTCTGGCACGCCCTGATGTTCGCGTTCTGAATGAAGCGAAGCGCATGGAACTGGCAGCGTTCGAGAAGTCGATCGACCCACCCGTAATGGCCTCCGCTACCGGAATCATTGGTGATCTTCACCTTGAAGCCGCTGGACTCACATTCGTCCGCGATATGCAGTCTCTAGCGCCGTTGCAGCAAGCCACCCAGTGGCAAGCCGTTCAGATCAAATCCAACGAGCTGCGCGACAGTATCCGATCCATATTCTTGATCGACCAGCTGGACCTTGGTCCCCAGAAGCACAACACCACAGCAACCGAGATTGAGATTCGCTTTTCATTAATGAACCGCGTCCTCGGCCCTACCGCTGGACGACTGACACAAGAGCTTCTAAACCCACTCATCGAGCGCGTGTTTGGAATCATGTGGCGCTCTGGTGAATTCCTTGATGAGCCAACTCAAGTATCCAGCGACAAGATAAACATCGAGTACCAAGGCCCGTTAGCTCGTAACCAACGCATGGAAGATGCTCAAGCTGTTGAGCGCCTGTTTGCATTGGCTGCTCAGTGGGCTCAGCTCGACCCTTCAGCAATGGACATTATTGACATTAACGGCGCTATGCGATTGCTGGCAGAGCGCTACGGCGTTCCTGCGAAAGCGCTGAAAGGCGAAGCAGCAGTACGCAAAGAACAAACCCAGAGAGCGGAGCAGCAGGCTCAGCAAGAGCAGCTCGCAATGCAATCGGCTATGGCTCAAACCAGCGCAACACAGGCTGGTGGCCTTAAGGATGCAGCTATGGCAGCTGCGCAACAAGCGGAAGTACAGGGGATTATGTAGATGCAAAACAAATGGGAGAACTTTTCGCTGGAGAAGAAGGTTAAGCAAGTCTTCGATAACCAAGCAGGAAGGGAATTGATCGAATTTTTCACCGACACGTTTTTGATGCGTCGTTCTTGGGTTGAAGGGAAGTTCGATTCGACGGCATTCGCTGAGGGGCAGAAGGATGTCATCTTGCTGATTAAGCATTTAGTAGAAAAACAGGGGAGTGAGGAATAATGATTGAACAAACAGCGGAAGTACAAATCGATGAAACGGGAGACACGGGAGGAGCTGCTGCGCCAGGCCCGATGGGAGAGGCGGCGCCGCAAGGAGAACCGGCAGCTTCTGATTGGCGTGATTCTATCTCTGGCGATCTTAGGGATCGTTTGGATGTGGAGTCTTTAGAAGACCTTGCTAAGGGCTATGTGAATGCCCAGCAGATGATTGGTAGCTCCATCCGTATTCCTGGCAAAGATGCCGGCGAAGCAGATTGGAACAAGTTTTATGATCGCTTCAAAGATATTCCCGGCCTGACACGCTACAACCCGGAAGACCTTTCATCCCTATATGAAGCAGCTGGTAAGCCGGCAGACGTCAGAGGCTACGGGCAGGAAGGGGTTTCTGAGGAATTCTTACAGACAGCTCTAGAGGCTGGACTCAATCGGCAGCAAGTCGAGAAGCTCCTAGAGTTTCAAGATGCGCAAGACATCGCAGATCAGAAAAAGGCTGACGATGAGTTCAATACCGGCCTTGATACCCTCAAGAAAGAGTGGGGTCTAGCTTTTGATCGAAAAATAGCAGAAGGCCAGCGCGCTGTTTCTTTCCTCGAGAAGATGACCCCAGGCATTGCGGATGCTCTCGATTCCACAGGTGCCGGCAATCATCCCGCAATGGTTCGCTTGTTCCAGCAGCTTGGTGCCAATCTATCGGAAAGCGGAAACACGTTTGCCGCATCCAGCGCTGCCAGCGGCGGTCTCACCCCGTATGAAGCAAGGCAGCAAATCTCAGAAATTCAAAACAACCCTCAGCATCCGTATCACAGCGGTGATGAGTCAGCTATCGAGAAGTTCTTAGAGCTTCATCGATACGCACATCCAGATTAGTTGGGTAGGCCAACCCCTCGGGTTGGTTCCAACCGGAAACCGCAACGTCAGCGGTAGAAACTGTCCGTCCTCCGGGTAGCAGTCTCGAACCTTTAGTTCTTACATTTCATTAATAGGAGGCATTATGCCAATCCCTGATCCGATGCCCGGAGGCAGCTCGACAATCGACAAAGCCTTCGTGGAAGCTTTCAAAAGCAATTGTATCCACCTCAGTCAGCAGCACCCTTCGCGGTTGCGCAGCACCGTCACCGAGATGGTGGTGAAGGCCGAGGTCGCCAATGTCGAAAGACTGGGCGTCCAAGAAGCCGTCGAGCGCACCCAGCGTCACACCCCGACAGTCGTTCTCGACATTCCTCACTCACGTCGTCGGTTCCCAATGCAAGATTGGTACTGGGCCGACCTCATTGATCGTGAAGATGAAGTCCGTATGCTCATCCATCCGAAGTCGGAATATGCCAAAGCAGCTGCTTGGGCAATGAACCGACGCATCGATCGCACCATCATTGAAGCTGCCACTGGCGATGCTACTGATGGCGACGGTAACGCTGTTCCTTTCAACCCGAGCATGATTGTTGGTTCGGCGGGAGCAGGCTTAACCCTCGATGCCATTCTTGAGGCGAAAGAAAAACTCGACGCCAACGAAGTGGACTCAGCTAACCGATACCTCGTCCTTAACTCCAAAGCGATGAGTGATCTGCTTAGCACGACGGAAGTGTCCAGCTCCGACTTCAACACGATCAAAGCTCTTGTTCGCGGTGAAGTTTCGACGTGGCTAGGTTTTTCCATAATCCACACTGAGCTTGTTGCTGAGGATACCGCTCAGGCTCTGGCGTACCACAAGTCCGGTCTGCGTCTTGGTGTCGGTCTCGACATCACCGCTAAGATCGACGTGCGTCCTGACGTGTCTTATGCCACTCAGGTGTTTGCGTCTTGGACGGGTGGTGCAACTCGAGTCGAAGAAGAGAAAGTCGTTCAAATTCTCATCTAAACCACCATTAGAAAGGCGGCCCTCCGGGGCCGCTTATTCTTAGGAGAACTTTTATGAGCTGCACATCAACCGTAGAGCTGCAAACGACTCGTTCTGTATCTCGAGATGTTCGTGATGAAACGATCCTCGGATACCGACTGACGTATGAGTGCTACTTCAACAGTGATGGTGGAGACCAGCAGCCGCCGCCTGGTGGCAGGAGTGCTGACCCCAAAGAAGAAGAGGACTGCTAGTGACTACGAGCATCGACATCGCCAACCGAGCTTTGGTGCTGCTCGGTGGTCGTGAAATCGCGTCCTTTACAGAAGGAACCAACGAGGCAAAGCTCGCGAAGAACCTCTACCTCTCTTCTAGGGATTATGTTCTGCGAGCCTACCCTTGGGCATCGTTAAAAAAGCGCGTAAAGCTCACCGAGATTGCAGAGAAGCCGGTCAACGGATTCGACCATCAGTATCAGCTGCCTGAAGACAGCGTTCGCGTGCTTGAGGTGCATAGCGGGACAAAGCTTCTCAACGACCGTTGGGAGGTCAACGGCACCGCCGGCCTGACCGACGCCAAGCCAGTCTCTATTGTCTATATATCAAAGACCGTTCCCGAATCGAAGTATTCCACCCAGCTTGTTGAGGCTCTGGTTTATCGATTGGCTGCTGAGCTTGCGTACCCCATGACCGGGAACACGTCCGCGCAGGGCAACTTTCAAGCGCTGTTTACCAACACCCTCGATGAAGCGCGCACGACTGACAGCCTCGAGCAGTCGGCTCGCCATATCGGCCCACGCAACTTTGAGTACGTTCGCCAGTGAGAGTCCAGCAAGTTATAACCGATTTCTCCACTGGCGAAATCTCCCCGCTTTCCGAAGGACGTGTCCGTACGGCACAGTACAACAGCGCCTGCCGAAAGCTGGAAAACTTTTTGGTATCTGCTCGAGGTGGTGTGCGCCGTCGTAACGGCATGAGCTTTATCAGCAAGACAAAGAACGGTCAGCCGGCTCGCCTCATTCCGTTTGTCTTTAACCGAGCTCAGAGTTATGTTATCGAGGTCGGCGATAAGTACATGAGGTTCCATCGCAGTGATGGCACCATTGTCGAAGGGCCAGCAGCAGCCAGCCTCCTCGAGGACAAGTTCGGCGACCGTATGAGTCGGCCCCGCTTGGGTATGGGCCCAGAGGCCCGAGCCGAGGGCGACCCCTACGAGATCGCCACCCCCTACACGATCGATCAGATCTTTGATCTGCACTTCGCGCAAGCGAACGACGTGATGATCATCGTACATGAAGATCACCCGCCCAAACGTCTTGGCCGCTACGGCGGTCTCGATTGGAGACTCGAAGACCCTGAGTGGGTAGATTCTCCTTGGACAGCGGAAACCGGATACCCGCGAACTGTAGTCTTCTTCCAACAGCGTCTCTGGTTCGGCGGCACCACATCCAAGCCGCAAACGCTGTGGTCGTCCAGAGTGGGCGATTTCTACACGTTCACTATTAACGATGACCCGGAACAGGTGGCGCCTGATGACGCGCTCGAGCTTGGAATCGCAAGCTACACGCAGGAACGTATTGAGTGGTTATCTTCTGAAAAGGTTTTGCTTATCGGCACGACAGGGTCTGAACAGCGACTTACGCCAGACCAATACATATCGATCAACAACGTTCCAAACATAGCTCGAATGTCGAGCTACGGTGGCCGACACATCCAGCCTGTATTTATTGGTGAGCTAACCGTCTTTGTGCAGGGTTCTGGAAGACAGGTTCGCTCTTATTCGCAAAACACCAGGACAGCCATCGAGCAGTACGTCTCTAGGGACATGGCTTGGTTTGCAGAACATATCACCGATTCCGGTGTAATCGCACAGTCCTACGAGCTCGTGCCTGACTCCATTCTTTGGCAAGTCCGAGCCGATGGCACGCTGATTTCAATGACCCACGACCCCTCAATCGATGAAGATGATTACTCAGCGATGGGATGGTCGCGCCACCCCACACAAGGTGAGGTGATCAGTGTCACCACGATCCCCAACTTCGAGCGCGATGAAACATGGGTGGTTACTCGCCGCAACGGAGCAGACTACTGCGTCGAGTACATGGACCCAGACCTCTACACGGATTCATGTCTGACAACTCCACCGGACAACGAAACGGAGCTCCTAACGGTGGGCAACTTAGATCACCTCGAGGGGCTAACCGTGTCTGTGGTTGTTGACGACGCAGTCCAAACCGAAAAGGTTGTCACTGGCGGTCAGGTCACTCTTGACCTTCCCGGTAAAAAGATCGAGATCGGTCTACCTTATAACGCGACTCTGGAAACCACGCCTTACAACGATGGGAATAGTGCCGGCACGAATCTGGGAACCTCTCAGCGCTGGGCTCAAATCTACGCAAAGCTTGTGGACTCCGCCCTGCCTTTGATCGAAGGGGAGAGGCCAGCAGCACGCACGCCCAGCACACCCATGGGCAGTCCAGAAAGCCTCAGAACCGGCGATTACGACATCGTAAATCTTGGTTGGGACTTGAATGGGACTATTGAGGTCGTTGCCGACCTTCCTAAGAAGTGTCAGCTGGTTGCGCTATTCGGCATTTACCAATCGAACGCCCAATAAAGGAATAAACGTATGAGCGCAGGAGCAGCAGTAGCAGCAGGCCAGTTAATCTTAGGCTTTGTACAAGCATCACAAGCCTCTAAGGCGGCAAAACAAGCCGAGCGTTTGATGATGGAAGGCGGCAAGATGTCGCAAGAAGCTTCCTACGCCAACGCTGCCGACCGTGAAGCTCTTGGAGCTCTGAACGCTGCCGCTATTACTGGCGCTGCATCTAATACCGCTATGGGTTTGCGCGAGGTTGGCTACGCAAACGCCAATGAAATTCTGGAGAAAGAGTTCCAGAACCTCAAGATGTACCAGATGCAGAGCGACGAGGAGCTGCGTCTGCATCGGATGGGCGAGCGCTGGCACGCTGGCGAAATCAGAGCTCGCATGGGAGGTACAGGAGTCCTGGTCAACTCAGGAAGCCCTATGGCTTACCTTCGCAGCGAGATCGTCAAAGGTCTTCAAGAGCGTCGATTTATTCAGACGCGCGATGCGTACACGATGCTTTACATGGCAAGCGATGCCCTTCGAGGATCGCTACTGACGGTTAAGACAGCCAACATCAACGCGCAGATCACCGAGGAGAACGCAGCACTACAAGCGTCAGTCGCAATGGCTGAAGCTCTAGCGGATGCTGCCGCAATGAGAAGGCAGGGAGATATCTCCGCTGCTGTCGGCGTGGCGAACGGACAAGCGGCCAGATCAGCTGGATACGGAGCAGCTCTAGGCGCTATCGGTAATGCACTACCGGCTGCTAACCAGCTTTACCAGAGCTGGAGGCCGCCGCAGTACCAAAGCTACGGGGCCACTGCTCCTACCTATATGCAAGCCGGCTCATCGTACCAATCAGATTACTTCACCACAGGGAAGGTGGGCTTCTAAATGCGACTACCTAATAAGCAAGATCACGCCTCACGCAGCATGGCCTCGACCATGCGCAAGCCTGTACTGGAGCAAAACCGTATTGCGCATAGAGCCGCTGTTCAGCGCTTTACTCCGATGCCTACGAACTACGACGATGTGGGGCGCGCTCAGGGTCGGGCAGCTCTGGCGTCTATCGAGGTTTGGAATCAGGTTGGAAAGCTAGGCACTCAGATTGCCGCGATTGACCAAGAGCATCAGAAAACGGCCTTGGCAGCCAAAAAGGCCCGGCTTGTGGAATTCGCATCGACTTACTACTCCAGTGCGGCTATGGAGGACTTGAACGAGAACGTCGAAGGGACTCTTTCAAAAAAGCATCGCTTTGTAAGTTCCGACTTCCAATCCGCTCTTGCGGACAAGCTTGAGGAGCTTGATGAAGAGTTTGTGATTACAGACCCTGAGCTTAAAAGTATGTGGGCTAATGCAAAGCTCGGGATCGTCTCTGAGACCCAGAACAACTTAAACAGCCTGATCGACCGAGCTCGAGACCAGGAGGCAAAAGACAATGCCGAGATTGAATTCAACGGCATAAACACTAAAGACGAATTTACCGTATGGTCAGAAGAGTTCGGGGAGAAGTGGTGGAGTCCTATGCAGCTCGAGAAGATGCGCATAGCAAAGTTTCACCAAATCGAAATCAACGGCGTAAACGCGCACGTCAATACGGCTCCAGAGTTTGGCTCAAACGGACACATTCGAGAGTATCTAAACGGGGAGGAGGAGCGACTTGCGAACGGGCAGCTAGAAGTCGAGACGTTCAACTCGATTCGATCAATACTGGCCCAGAAGATGCAGGAGAACTCAAATGAAGCTCTTCGAGCAATCGGCTCCGCTGATCCTTCAGAGATTGAAGACATCACTCAGTTCCATATTGATATGGGAAACATCGCAGATGCCCACCAAGCGAAAAAGATCGCTGAGAACCGAGTCCAAGAAAGCATAATCGACGGCTTCAGCGCCGACGTTGATAAGGCTATTTCCATAGCTAGGGATGGTGATGTCGATTCCGCGTTTGGATTACTGACGCTGAGCACAAGCGAGACAAACTGGGAGCGGTTAGACCCAGCACAGCGTGAGGCTGCTTTAAGTAGGCGCGATGATGCCATTGCAGGAATTCTTTCTTTTGGAATTAAGGATTACCTAGACACACTCAACATTACCTCCACGCGACAAGTCGAGAAGGACGGGGTAATTGTTGAGGAAGTGGTGACCAAGGGAACGGCGGCGACCGAAGAGCTTCTCCGACTGCGCCAGGATATGGCAAATAATCCTGAAAAATATGGGATCGCCAATGACGATGACATGATGTTCGCCATTAACGACATCATGGCAAAGGTTGAGACCGTGGTCGCAGGGTATCAGCAGGCCGAGGTTAACAACCAAAAACAGCGCGATCAGATTAGCGAGAGAACGCGACGGATTTATACGTATTCCACCAATCCCTCGCTGATGAATAGCCTCAACTTCGGAAATTACAGTGAGGATGAGAAGCGGGGGATGGCTCAAGAGGTCTTTGAGCGATGGCTCCAGAATGAAAAGGCTGAAGCGATAGCCAGCCGAGAGGCAGAAACCAACCAATACCTACAGGGTCGGGTGCCGGTGGGAATTTATTCCGAGCACGACTATGCTCGTCAGTTCCTCTTTGAGTCTGGCTTCGCGCCTCCTGGGTACATTGATCAGCTCACGGCTATTGTGACTAAGCCCTCCATGTATGGCGTAGGGGATGCCACAACAGCAGCCGCTCAGCTTATGACGATGATGGCTGTGAATCCAGCCATTACCGAGCAGGAAGGTCTCAACCAAGACGGTCTGATACTGGCTCTCGAGGCGGCTCAGTATGCAAAGCTCACTGGCGATCCATCAGGCGTGACCGCTTACATTGAGGACTTGCAAAAGCAACAGCGAGACCCCAACGGCTACAAGGAACGACGCGACAGGGCTCTCGCTGGAATGAAGGCTGGCGATGTGTTCGACCAGCAATACAAGTTGATCGCGGAAGAATCTAAGTGGATGCCAGAAACCATTCCCGCGTATATGCGCAAGGAGATAGAAGCCGCACTTGGCCCCATGGTTGGCCGGACGTGGTCAAACGAGGTAGCCATGAGGCTGGCGTTTAACGCTGTGTCTGCGAATTACGGCGTAGAGATGATGCCGAATTCGGAGACGGGTGAAGATGAGCCTACATGGGTATACAGGTCGATCTACCGTCACCACAAACACGCCAGCGCTTCTCCTGCAAGTCCAGCGGTGCAAGTGCAGGCCGAGGGTGGAACAAACCTAGAAAACGACCAGCAATTCATGCTGCGCGAATCCTCGAATAACGTCGTTGCGATGACGCTGGCAGACATCGCTAAAGAAAACGGCCTTGACCCGACACAGATTCGAGCAATGTGGATAGGCCCAGAGGGTCTGACACCAGAGTTCCGCAACAATTCGGAGCTTGCAAAAGGTGGTTGGTTAATTACCGATATGGCAGGGACGCCAATTCCAGCCTACTCTGTATGGGCTAAGGACGGCCAGATGGGCTACATCTATATGACCGCTGACCAGCTCTCACCTCGGGCAGCTGAGCGGCAGCAGTATTACGAGGCCACTCAGAAGTACGAAGCGCACAAGTCCGCATACGAAGAGTGGTCAAAGCATCTCAGCGTCACTTCTGACGGCGGCTCGTGGGGCGCCAATCTGGTGAATGGCGCGGTTCGTTGGTTCCAAGATGACGACAAGCAGCTCAAGCTTTCGATCACGGTTACCCCTTACTCAAAGGAGGAGGAAAAGGAGTTGGCTCGCTACTCACAGCTTCTCGCCAGCTCTGAACCAAACAGCCTTGAAGCGTTCGTGAACAGTCATATGCTGAAGCTTCTTAAATCTCAACCATATCGCGCAGCACACCTGGGTAGAACCGACCTCGATAACCGTCAAAAGCTGATTGACCTGATGAAGCAAACAACCATGCAAGTTGCTACCGATTGGTGGCACTCCATTCAAGCTCGAGCCGAGGGCAAGACTCTTATGGATAAGCACTACGGTCAGGAGACCCCCGGATTTCCAGAAGATCGATCGCCTGCCCCGATCACCCCGGACGCTGCTTAATGGAAGGCTTCACGATACCTCAAGAGGCGGTACTCGGCTCTCAGTACATCCCTGATCCCACCACACCCTTTAGCAACTGGCAGCAATTCAAGAGCGCGTTCAAGCAGGACAACCCCTACGCCTCGCATTTCGCCTACGACACCAATAGAAAGGAAGCTTTCGAGCGGGATGAGTCGTGGAGCGCTGCTCGATATATCTCAGAGCAGGACGTTAGCGATGAGGAGCGTAAGCGTATGTGGTCGCTTGGCTGGAATACCAATAGCCTAGCTGAGTTTGAGGCGCGCATGATGCACGATCGGAAGGAGACTTTCGACCGTCAGGTGCTTGCAACAACCGGATTCTGGGAGCGGTTGGCGTATAGCGGTTTAGCTGGAATAGCAGACCCAGTGATGATAGCGAGCATGGTGTTTGCGCCGGGATTGACTGTGGGCGCCAAAGTGGTTCCAAGCGCTATGAAGCTTGGAGGTGTTGCGGCAGCTGAAATGGGCTTCCAAGAAATGCTGCTGCATCGGTCCCAAGGTCAGCGCACTGCTGAAGAGTCTACCTACGCAATGGCTGGTGGCTTTGTGCTTGGCGGCATCCTTGGTGGTGCTACTTCACGATTCATGCAGGCGCCTAAGAATAGAGACCTCGCAAAGGTTATCGCACAAACGCTCGCAGATGTTGACCGCAACGGCAGGATTCAAGTGGACTTGCCACCGAATGGCGCGTGGGAGCCCACCAGACCATTGAGGTTGGACGATGAAGCTGGTCTGGATAGCGCTGCTGTTAATGATCGCATAGAGATCGAGAATGCGAATTACTTTCCAGAGGGCGGCGGCCTTGCTCGCTATTTTGGGATGCAATACATGACTGACCTGATGCAGGGTCAGCTCAACCCAATCCCAACAATCCGCAAGATCACGGAGCGTCTAGTCAGCGCTGACGGCTTCAAGCCAGCTGACTTCGACGGCACCTCGAGGGGCGTAGTGAACCCGGCTCAAGCTGCGATCAACCGAGCTCAGAACGAATTCACCCGACGTATGGTGGATTTCGGCGAAAGCTCGATGCGCAAATGGCAAGAGTTCATCGAAGCCAATTGGACTGACCGCATGGTCGATCGACTCACAGAGTCCGATGTCATGGTGCATCGTCAGCGTATCGGCGAGCTCTTTGTTCACTGGAATGCCAAAGGCGGGGGTGAGAATGCTTTAGCTGACGTGCAGCTTTCCTTTGGTGAGCGCGGCGACTACCGCTGGATGAATGACCAGATGGAGGAGCTGGCAGACGTCTGGAAGCAGTACGAGTTCTGGCAGATCAAGAACGGTGGATTCAAGGCCGATTACGCAGAGATTCTTTTCGGTCAGCGCGGCATGACTCCAGAGCAGGCTGAAAAGGCTATTGCGGATGCTCAGGGAAAGGCCTCTAAAAACACCGGCGACTACGAGGCTGGTCAAGCGAAGCGTGCTAAGGAGCGCGCCTATGTCGATCGCATTCGCGAGAAAGACAATGAGATCGTCCAGAAAGAGCTGGATGAGAAACACGTGGTCTTCCAAAAGACGCTCGATGAAAATGCCGCCAGGACTTTGGTCGCTAAAGAGCAGATGCTGCGCCGGCAGCTTAAAGAGCTCGAAGAGTTCGACTCAATAACGCAAGTCAATAAGACCGCTGATATCAAAAGGCGGCGCTACAAGAATCAGCCGGTACAAGAGTATCGGATGCAGCAGCTCATCGCTCGCAAAGCGCAGCGTGACCGCATAGTTAAGCGCCATCAGCGAGAACTGGATCAGCTTGCTAAGTCCGAGAAGAAGGCAGCTACCAAAGCCTACAAGGGCTGGGACAAGGCTACCGAAAAGGAACGTGTTCGCCTACAGCGTGAGACCGACAAGATTAATCGTCGTCGGGAAACCGAGGATGTGAAAGCAGAGGAGCGTTATCTCCGCGAGAACATGGAGCTGATGGGCCGAGCCCAGAACCTTGAGGAAGGCTTGAAGAATTGGCGACTCCTTGAGGAGGGCGACTACCAGTTTGCTAAGTCTCTCGTTGAACGCTTCAACGGTGAGGGCTTCTATCGTCCTCAGATGTGGAATCGTCAGCGCATCAAAGAGCGCGGTGTCGAAGTGTTTGCAGAGAAGGCTTTAGCAGCCCGTCTCTCCCTAGTATCCAAGATGCTGGCTCGAGAGAGCACCACACCAGCTGAGCGCCTAGCGTTGGAAATGGAGTACGACCAGCTCTCTAAAGGTCTTGAAGACCCCAGCAACATGAAGCGTTTCTCAGATATGTACGAGCACCTTCTAGACGAGTCGGTGCTGAATAACAACTTCCAGAGCGTATCGACACTTCGCGAAACCCGTAAAGAGTCGAACCGTATGAAGAAGCGCGAGTACCAGGTCGATCAGTCCATGATGCTGGAGTTCCTAGAAAATGACATGGAGTTCCTTCTGGCGAACCACGTCCGCACCGTGATCCCCGAGCTCATCCTCAAGCAGCATGGGCTATGGGATAAAGCTGACGTTGACTTGCTATTAAATAATGCGCGTCGCGAAATGAACGCCATGATTGATCGAGTCGCTAATGACGACAGCCTGTCGCAGCGCAAGAAGTCTAAACAGGTAAAGCGCCTGGAGAGGGATTTTGATCGCGGCGAGAGGGCTGTGATCAACATGATGCGCACGCTCCGTAATGACGACTACGCCGACAACGCGCAATGGCAGAAAGATATTGTCTTTCACATTAACGCGCTGAATGGAATGCGCACGCTGGGCGGCGTTCTTCCTTCATCTATATCTGACGTACCGATGGCTATGTCCAAGGTCGGTGGCGAATATATGGTGAAGTCTATGACCACCCTAAAGTCAGACTTTGATCGAGTCATCGGCGGCATCAGCAAAGAGGAGATGTCCAAGCTCTACGGCCTGTTTGAGTACGGGCAGGCCAACATGATCACAAAGATAACTGAGTCCGATGAGTTCGGTATCAGCCAGAGCTTCCTAAGCCGAATGATGGGTCGCGCCCAGAACGGCTTTTACAAGTCCACTCTGATCCTGCGCTGGAACCAAGAGATGAAGCAGAACGCGGCAATGGCTATGTCTGATCGCGTTATCGAGCACGCGCTGGGCAAGCCCACATTGACGGAGATTGACTTAGCCTATCTCCAGCGCGATGGCTGGACACCTGATCGTCTTGATCGTATCCGTGACGTGTTCAACGCAAAGGGGAAGGATGGCCTTCCGTATGGCTACGAAATCCCCGGCCCTGACGGCAAGGTGGATGGCACCGGCTTAAAGGTCATCCGACATGATGCTATTCGCCGAGACATCATGGACTCGGAAACGCTGACCAAAGCAGATCGCGATCTCCTCGATCAACTCTATCGAATCAGCGAGGACTTCTCCTCAAGCATGAATAACGTAGCCGACCGCGCGATCGTGACTCCTGGTGCTGGTGACCTTCCAGATATGGCGAAAGGTCATGTGTACATGAAGCTGCTGTTCTCGCTTAAGTCATTTGCGCTGGCGTCTCTGAACCGAACCACGCTGCCGATGATGGGCGCCATGAAGCATGGCGACGGAGGCACAGCTGCTTGGGCGCTTGCAGCCAGTGGCATGGGAACTATGAGCTACCTGATACGCCAATCCATCTACGACCGCGAGATTACGGAGAACCCCCAGACGCTGTTCTGGGAAGGCTTCAACCGAAGCGGGATGCTGGGCATATACAACCAAGGGTTAACCGTTGCTCAAACGCTAACCGGAAACTTCTTCGGTCTGGGTGACGCAATAGGCTTTGAAGTTCCATCGAGGTACTTCGCCAGAGGTGCAATGACTGACATCCTGGGGCCATCGTTTGGCTTGGGTGAGGCAGCGTTCGGCGTTGCCAACGTCTATTCAAAAGCACTCAAAGGCGACGATGTCAGTGACGCGGAATACGCAAAGGCATACCGGCTTATGCCGTTTAACAATCTTTTCTACCTACGAGCAGCTCTCGAGCGCATGGGATCAAACGAATGACGATCAATAATCAGCAAATTGAAATCACCTATGACTGGGATGGCGTTCCTGCCGAGCTGCCGATCCCCTTTGAGGTTTACGACTCGCTCCAAGTTAAATGGGAAGTCGTTGATAACGGTGGCGCCCCCTCCAACGTGGTTGCCTCACCTGAGAAGAACGCCGATGGCGATTGGGTTCTGAGCGTCACGGGCGGTGCACCCGCAGAGATTCGGGTCTGGCGTGAGACCCCCATCACTCAGGAGACGGACTACCGTCCTTTCGACGCATTCCCTGCCGAGAGCCATGAGGCAGCGCTCGACAAGCTCACAATGATCGCGCAGGAGTTGGACGACTCCAAGGCCGACAAAGAGTGGGTGGCTGAAGGCTACGTCTCCAAAGACGGCGACATGATGAACGAGGGCAATCAGGGCATTCACATGAACAATGCTCAGATCAACGGCCTGAAGTCTCCCGAGAAGGAGAACCAATTCGGCGCGGTCAACGTTAAGTTCTACACGGAGAACCTGATTCCCGGTAAGGCAGGACCTGTTGGCCCGCCGGGGCCGGGTGTCGAG
>Ga0070752_1001651_pt1 | contig 15343 bp, 11 predicted proteins | sample VirMetDEL_Aug_30_FD_77440 | JGI IMG/M metagenome (GOLD analysis project Ga0070752, IMG submission 77440) | Aqueous microbial communities from the Delaware River and Bay under freshwater to marine salinity gradient to study organic matter... | ecosystem: Environmental > Aquatic > Marine > Coastal...
CAGATGACGCCAACGGCCATGGCACCGAACTGGCGGGCTTGGCGCTCATGGGCGACCTTACCCATGTGCTTTCGGATAACGTGCCACTGCAGGTTCCCCATCGCCTGGAGTCGGTGAAGATCTTGCGCTGGCCGGGGGACAATGAAGGTGAGTCCTACGGCGCCATCACGGCAGAAGCCGTGGCGCGTGTCGAGATCACCGATGTCGATCGCCGACGCGTGTTTGCCATGGCAGTCTCATCCACCGACGCTCGGGATCGTGGCCGGCCATCGTCTTGGTCGGCCGAAGTGGACCGCCTGGCGTGCGATTACGATGACCAAGGTGCATCACCGCGGCTCTTCGTCCTAAGCGCAGGCAACACGATTGACAACGACTCCTGGGCTGCCTACCCCGATAGCCTGGCGACCAATTCGATCCATGACCCGGGACAAGCGTGGAACGCCCTGACTGTCGGCGCCTGCTCCGAACTCACCACGATCACTGAAGAAAACGCACAGCACTATGCAGCTGTTGCTGCTGCGGGGAACCTAAGCCCGTACACCACGACATCCATGACCTGGCAGAACGGCTGGCCGTTCAAGCCCGATATCGTGATGGAGGGTGGGAATACCGCCATGGAGCCGATGGGTTTCGCCTGCTCGATGAGCAGTCTGTCCCTGCTGACGACGGGGCATCTGCCCCACGAGCGCCTCTTCTCGTTGAGCTGGGCTACGAGCGCTGCTACGGCACTTGCCGCTGGCATGAGCGCACGTATCTCGGCGGCCTATCCAGACTTCTGGCCAGAGACGGTGCGCGGCTTGATGGTGCATTCTGCGAGGTGGACACCGCCTATGCTCGACACCTACACGCCAGGAGGCGTGCGAACCAAGCAAACTTTGAGGAGCCTGTTGCGCCACTGTGGCTACGGCGTGCCGAGCCTGGAGCGGGCCATGTACAGCGCGAGCAACTCACTGACGATGGTCGTGCAGGATCAGCTTCAGCCGTACTACAAGGCCAAAGATGGGGTGAAGACCCGGGAAATGCATCTTCATGACCTTCCATGGCCGACCGACATGTTGATGGCACTGGGCAATGAGCCCGTCACGTTGCGTGTAACCCTGTCGTACTTCATCGAGCCCAACCCGGGCGAGCGCGGAGGTATCGACAAGTATGCCTACCAGTCTCACGCGTTGCGCTTCGCGGTACGCCGGCCTCTCGAAAACGAGGCTGCATTCCGACAGCGCATCAACGCTCAGGCCGCAGCAGACGAACAGGGCTTACTAGGCGCCGCAGCCGGTGGGGATGCAGGCTGGACCATTGGTGAAAAGCTGCGTGCACGAGGGTCCTTATTGTCTGACAGCTGGACGGGTACTGCGGTCGACTTGGCCAACCGCGGCCAATTGGCGGTGTTTCCTGCGATGGGATGGTGGCGAAACCGCACGTCTCACCAGCGATTCAACCGCTCGGCCCGATACAGCTTGTTGATCTCGATAGAAGCACCGACGGTCGAACAGGATCTGTATGTGCAGGTCTCACAGCAAATCGAGGCCGCCGCAGCCGTGCCCGTCGTGGTTCAAGTGCCTGGGACGGCCAGCTAGTTCATACAGCCAATTGCTCTCCGTTTACTCCCCGCTAAAGTTAAGACATCGCAACACAGCGGAGCAATCTTTCACAGACCAACACGTCATGAGCAGACCGTTGCGATTGCCTGCTTCCAGCCGTATCGTCCCATCGCTGTCGTCTGCAGTCCCTGCACTGCAGAACATCCAGAGCGTCAAAGTCATTTCAACGCTGGACTGAGGCGCTTGCCTGCGATCTCCGAAGGACAACACCGGTGATCGCTTCGCGTTCGTCGGCAAGCGCCCCGTATGGCTGTGGCGGTTTGGCCCCTTTAAGTGCCTGCACCCGACGTGAACGTGCGCCGGGGCGCACACGGGGATCCGTGCGAAGGGACTGAATGTCCTCCAAGGTGACGAAGGAAGTTTCAAATCCCGCAGTGCGTGCCACTTTCATGACGCTGATACCTCGCCGCTCTGCATGGGCCAAAAGAGATGGAGTGGAAGTACCAAGTTCATTTGCCAACGTGCAGAGCGGTCGCCATTGACTCAAGAAGTTTTCGACCGATATCCGGCATATCCCGTTGATGTGCTTGGCAGAACGAACTACATGCCCAGCAGCTACTAGCGCGGTCACAACGTCAGCGTGTGTACCGACCAAACTACCCGCAGCCTTGGCCGAGATGAACTGGCGATCTGAATCAACGGCTTGTCGAATCCTGAAAGATTCAACGTCGGCGAGGTCAAACATTAACGAGCCCAGCGTGCTACCCGACTTCGCGCTGGGCACAATGCTCCCGTCCAAAACCTCACCCAAGAAAATACCTTTGGATCGAACTCCCCCAAGCTTTTTGAGTGCCAGAATTCGATCCAATGATATGAGCTCTTCACCTTCAGAGCTGGGGCCTTGGCCTCCATCAGTTGGTTTTCTGGCGATCCCGATCAACCGTTCGGCAAGTGCCTTCAGATCATCTGGCCAGTAGCCCATACGACCATTTGCAATAGGGTTGCTTGAGTAGTGGCCAGAGCGCTTCAACTGCTGGAGAACGCTCACTGGCAATCCTGAAAACTTCCCAGCCGCGCGGGCTTGGAGGCGACCTTCGCTACCTCTCGGCGTCTGATCTACAACCGCAGCATCGGCGACATAGCGGAAACTCTTGCCAGCTTGAACCGTCTTTGACTGAATGAAGCCTCGGGCAGTCCAACTGCGAACGGTGATGGGACGGACACCAAGGCGCTTCGCCAGCGTCACTTGGGACACGAAGCGGTGCATGACGGACTCCGCACGCAACAGCTTGTTGTCCACGACAGCACCACCCCACTGGTCGAGTCCAAAACGGACGAACTCCTCGCGGAGGAAGTCGGTTCCCTGTATGCGAACCCTACTTTTGAAAAGCGCCCTGAACAGCGTTTCGAATCTCTTCCGCAAGCCGATGGTCTTTACGTCTGAAGCGATCCCACAATCGGCCATTCGACGCAGGTAGCGATGAAAACCCAACGGCCATTCAGCAAACGCGTCAGATACAGGCCATGTTCCGCCGCGAGATAGGCCCGCCTCCTTGTTCAGCTTTTCCAAAAGCGCAAGTACGCGGAGCAGCGAGCCCAAGGGTACGCGCAGTAGCTGCTCTGTGGGGAGGCCGCCGTCGGTCATGTTGAGTTCGGAGACCGCATCGCCTCGAATTTTTTTGCGCAGAATTGTCATCAACGCAATCGTTGCCGGTGTCGCGGGCTCGGTCACTGCATCGGCCAGAGATGCACCGCAGCTGCACGTCAAAAGGCCCGGCCTGAGCCATCGAAGCGGCGAACTACAAGCGGGGCAACAGTGGAGCAAATGTGTACCGTGCGCAGGACAGGCCACGAATGCAGTTGCGTCCCAGCAAACATCGGCGAATCCGCTCTCCTTGACACACGCAGGACAGATGGCAGGTCTCTTCAAACGAAGTGGTGCCAAATTGAGCCCTCTACCGATCGGATGACCGTTTAGCCTGTACTCCGTAAGACCATCGTTGGCGAGGCCGCTGTAGGCGTGAGGGGCAAGCAAGCTGGGAGACTTGTTCAGAATCGAAGCGAGTTTTTGCACATCAAACCCGGCGGTCAGCATCTCGCCTTGTTCATAGCCAGCATGCCGAAAGACATGCCATGACGTGTCGTACCCATTTGCTTCGGAGACTCGGAGCACGTAGCCGAAGATGCCCTCATGTGGCATGGGATCTGGTGTTCTCAGCAGCAGCGTGTGGACCATCTACGCGCCTCGTGCCGTGAGCACCTGGCTCAGTGCAACTGCATTTGTCCTTGGCCTTAACCGCTGCCGATGGTTCGGTTCAGTCTCCACCTCCCGCACACCGACGGCCAGCGCCATCGCAATCTTCTCCTGTGTCACGTCGAAACTGAACGCCCGTGCAAAGGGCGAGTCGACAATCACAACGCCGGATTCAGCCCATATCGAAGTCTTGTGAGCCTGCTCAAATCCCTCAAGAGAAATTGAAGATCTTCCCACGTCGCAAGAATCCCAGACAGCCTGCCGAAGAAGTTTGGTGAGGTGCCCCATCAGCCCCCCTGACGCACACCAGAATCGAAAGGCCATTTCTGGACTGTTTAGTTGTGGCATTGTGAAGTTCTGCGACATAGACTCGTTGAACGCTTCCAAGATCGACATGAAGTCTTCCCTGCTCGCCTCATCCAACCAGTTGAACCGCCGCATGTAGATCGGTGCAAGAAACCGTCCAGAGAGTTGCTCATTCCGACAAAGCACAGGCAAACAGCTTTCCAACCCACTGACCACCAGCGTTACCTTTGTCTGGTCAACGAGGGTCTTGAGCCAATCAGCAGCATCGTAGAAAATTTTCTGCGTGCCTTTGTCGAAGAAGTGCTGAAACTCATCGATCATGATCATCAATGTCCCGGACAACCTCAGTTGGTCTTCGAGACGCCCTGTTCGGTTGATCTCAGTCCCCGACTCCCATTTTGGATCACCCAAAGACTTGAGCAACAGTCCAGCCACACCTTTTACAGTTGGCCGAGAAGGAGCGGTCACTCGAAGAATTGGAACCACAGCGCCTTCTGCTGTGCGACTACGCGGCATCAAAAGTTCGGTCTCCTCGAGCACACGGCTCTTCCCGGTGCGCGATTCGCCCACCAGGGCCAAGCAAATGGGTTCGGGTGACTTCAAGCTGTATGCCAAGCACTGTTTGATCCGCTGAATTGCGCTCTCGAAAGCGGTGTGCGGAACGAGCGTGGACTCTACGACGAAGCGGGCTTCTTCCATGTATCTACTCAATCAGGAACGTGGTTGTTGGGGTGCTGATTGCGTTGCCGAATCACCGGCGCAAACCGTCGCGATGGCGCATCTGGTTGCTGGAACGCCGGCGGTGTGGCTATCGCCACTACGGGCGGCGGCAGCTCGAGAGCCGTCGCCGGCGTGACTATCGTGGCGTGCTTTGTGGGCGGAATGTCGGACTGGTGAATCTGATCGGCGCCATGCGCCGTCGCTGCCGCAGGGAAAACATCGGGGTTTCCATGCACCACAAAAGTTGGTACTGGGGATACGTCGCCGCCCTCGACATACCTCGCGAGGCGTGCGCGAGTCTTGGCTTTCGTCTTTTTTTGCGCGAACTCGTCACGGATCATTTGCGCGATTTGCTCTTTGGCCTGAAGCCAGGCAGTGGAGTCATACCTTTTTGCCTGCTTGGCAGCGTAGCGCTTACAGAGTTTGTGCTGCCATGCAGTCATTCCCGCGGCATAAACTTGTGCCAATGCAGGCACCTTGAACATTCGCTTTTTGTCGGGCGACAGCACCACAATCTTGCCGATATCGCCATCGTCGACACATATCTCGACGTCCAGTTTTTCGCCGAGCTGCATGCGCAGGGTGGTCATGTCGGGCGAGTTGTAGAACAAGCCTTCGAATTCGATTCCCTTGTGAGTCAACCTGCGTTGCTCGCGGCGGCCTAGAATCGCGTCGAGTTTTTCAGGATCGTCAGGCAGTTGGATGTCTTCGGCATTGATGCTTGACCTCCACATGACGATCGGCGGCATTTTCAGGCTTCGGTGTACTCGCTCGTGATACACGTCCACGATCCACTTTCTGACGATGTGTTGCAACGTGCCCAAGCTCACCACCGCATGTTTGACAGGGTCATAGTCGTCTTTTTCAAAGATGTCTGAAAAGGTGGTCCCCGGGGCAATATGCGCAACCTCACGGTTCAGGGTCCCCTGAAATCGTTCGACCTTGCCCTTGAACCAGGGAGTCTTGCGTGGTGAATAGTGGATTTCAATGCCGAGTGAGTAGCAGCCCTCTTCAAGACTCAGGCTGTGGAACTCGGCGCCGTTGTCCATTGACAGCTCCCGCATCACCCCGTGCGCGTCCCAGCTACCGAGCACCTCGGGGTACAACGCGTTGAGATCGCTTTTGGGCATGAAGGCGTTCTTCAAGCACCTGGCAACAGTCAAAAAGTTCGGTGGCTCAAAGCCAATGTTGATGCCAAGGACGCAGCGGGTGTAGTCGTCAACGCATACCGTGAGGTACGGGCGACCCAGTGGCAACCTCGACTTGTCATCGATGACCATCAGGTCCATCAAGGTGTGGTCAATCTCTGCGCGTTGCAGCGGCGCCTCAGTTGTACGATGCCCAAGTACAGATCTGAAGCGGCGCACTGCTACTTCGCGCCCTTCTCTCGCAACGCTGCGATCGAACGCAGGAACCTCGCTGATCATTCCTCCGACAAGGCGCAGTGTCGGGTGAGGTAGTTGCAAATCCACAGGCCGAAGCCTATTTTCACGATTGATCTCAACTTTCGCCTTGTCGAGTACGTCCTGGATCGACCTCTTCTCACGCGTCAGGTACACGGTGTCGATTGCCTGCTCGATGACTGCCAGTACTTCTCGCGGATACCGCCGGTTTCGGTTGCCACGCTTTGTGACCTTGGCAACCACGCCATGAATGTCCCGACCTGAATTGATGAGTTGCTTGCGCCAGCGGTAGACCGTTGTCCAATGCGGCGCTCTCTCTGGCTTGCCGAGCTTGATCCAGACGGCCAAGGCCGCGGAACGGAGCGCTCCCTCGGTGGCGGGACCATCCATCGCTGCGATGGCATAGGCTCTACGCACCTTGGCATCCTCCATCAAGGGCGCCGGCACACTGAAGATCGGTTTTCCAAACCTCCGTTCGCTTTGATCATCTTCACCAGCTTCCGTATGATTGAATTCGAGCGTTCCCGCGACATACAGGGCGCGAAGCTCAGCGTCAGTCTTCTCCTGGATTCGCTTTGTCTTGGTTTCTTCCAATTGCCATAAGTCATCGCTGACCATTCGCAGCATCAGCATTTCCTTGCCGTTGATACGCAAGACGGTGTTTTTTTGGAAAGCAGCAGTCCCCATTTCATTCTTTCCTAGGCATGGCATGGGAACCGAGCAGCGTGATCGCCCTCAGATGCCGGTCAATCTGAATCGAGACTTGGACCAGTGCGGTACGCGCTTGATGCGCTTGCTCGGTGAACACAGCTGATACGGTTGAAATCAAGCTTTGTCCTCCGTCTGGGTGGCTACCGAAATGCCGCGGTGAAGTCAGAGAAAGCGCACTCATTCGAAGACACCTCGGTGGCTAGCGCCCGCCCTGGAAATCCCGATCACGGTGCTTTGTTCAAGTACTTTTCCCATGTCAAAGTGAAGCGCGCCTTCAAGAATCAGTCGACACGCATGGGCCTTGCTTTTGACTCCAAGCGCACCAGCCAAGACGTCGCTCCAAGTTAGCTTTTGCGTGTGCTTCAGAATCAGGCGCAGGCGTTCACGCTCAACCACGTGAATATCACCGCGCCCGGACCTCAGCATCGTCAGCGCGTTTTGCAATCGGGGGGTTGCCGTGAGTTCTTCGGCGATCGCGACACGGTACTTGTAGCCGTGTGTGGGCAGCGCCTTGGTCATCAGTTCAGTACGACGGGACACCTCGGTGCGGCTGGCATCGGCTTGAGTCTTGACTTCCCAAAGTTCCTTGACGCCGTCCACCAGTACTTCTATGTCCGGGTAGTGGTCGTGCTCAATGCCATCAAGGACAAAGCTCACCACCAACGGCTGCTCTTCGAACCGTGCGACCGCTGGGTCTGCATCGAGCAGCCTGAATGCGTTCAGTTCGTGTGGAGACTCCCATTGGAGCATTCGCCCCATCTTCCAGCTTGGGTACTTGCCGGAACTGGAGGCCTTTGATCTTGAAATGACCTTCCGCGAGCGTATTTTCCCGTCTGTGGGATAGCGGATGGCCAGGATGGTATTGGCAACATTGAGCCGTCGAATTTCTTTAGTTGGTATTGCTTTTGACATAACATTGGGTTGCTGCTGCTTTAGAGCAGGCCCAACCCCGGCCACAAATCGTCATCCCATGTGCGTAAATCAAGCGCGGTGCTGCGTCGCCTGGCTGATACGGCCCCTGACTTGGTCACCTTTTAACTGACCCAGAGGTTTCCTCTGGCGGCGTGCATGCTGTTCGGCCTGAAATTCCAATGCTGCGGGCTGTTCACATCAGTGAAGTTTGTCCGCCAGCTTTGCGTTGGGAAGCCGACGTGTAGTGAGGTTGGCGTGGTTCATTCGTCTTCTTGCGGAAGCCCGAACGTTATCTGGCAGGCCGCTGCCGTACTAGGCTAAAAAAACGCACGTGTTTTCCATTCCAGTCTTTACCAATGCTGCTTTCTGCAAGTCAGACCAAGCAGTCTTGCGCCTCGCAGAGCGTTCATCTGCCAAGCCCTGGTCCCAGCGCGACGCACGCCGTGCATGCGAGCGGCTACAAACGGTTGCGTTCTTGAACGATGTCATGAAGGCCACTGGAGCGCCCTCTCCCTACGCGCTTGAAGAGCTGTTGATGAAGGGACTTCCGGGTTTAGTTTTCCCTGCGGACCGTCCCAAACTGTGCGACCGCATGGCAAGTCTGGGGCAGCCTGCGGTGAGCAAACAGCTTGCGCCTTCAGGCAAAAAGGATCTACGGACCCAACGCTGGTTTGACCGTATGGTCGCCCTTGCTCCATCTTCTGGCCAGCTCCTCAGCCTTCCCATATGGAGGCTGCTCGATCCGCGACCAATCGATCACGTCGAGTGGCATGACTTGGCACAGGAGCTGGGGATAATTCATCTTGAGCAGCTAGGTGAACCCTTGACTGCCATGCCACCTACAGCCGCTTGGATGATCACTATGCGAGCCAGTGCCATGGAGGACGAATGTGAGCATTTCGTCAACTATCTTGGCCATCAACCAGACCGGGCAGTCATGACCACCGTGCTGCTACAGCTTCGCCGTTGGGAAGCTCTAGGCAATTTGATTGGCTACGATTTGTCATTGCAGCAGGCGCTTCGAGCTGCAAGTCATCCCACAGCTGCCCTCGATCTTGCGGTGTTGCAACCAAGAATTGAGGAGTACATCGTGCAATGCTTTGGCGCTGTGCTGGTTCCACACCCCGAGCTAAACCTTGACACGCAAACTGAGCGTATTGCAGCTGGTCGTAGCTCTTGGGAAGGGCGAGTGTTGGTCGGACGAGGCGTGGGCCAGCCGGGTTTTGATGCCGCTGTCTAAACGTTCTGTAAGAAAGCGACCCCTGAGATTCAACTGAATCTCAGGGGTCGATGGAAGCGGACCGACTTGCAGGTTTCACTGGCCAAACTTGCAACTTATGTTGACTAACTTGCAGGTTATGGTGTCACCCACACACGGGCTCGGGCTCGAACCCGGCGGCCAACGGCATGGAGCGCAGCGCCGTGTTCACCCGCACACCCCGAGATGGCCGCACTGCGTGCAATAGTCGCAGCCGTCCTTGCGGATCACGGCGTGTGCGCCGCACTCGCCGCACTTCTTGCCCGGCATCAGGCCCGGCGTGGCTTCCACCACCACCGGCGCGACGGGCAAGCCTGCCGACGTGACGCCGGCGCGCTGCGCAATGAGCGTCTGCACCGCGTAGGCGATGGCCGCCACCACCGAGTCGTGCCACATCGGCACGTGCGTGCCGTCGGCCTTCTGGTGCGTGCCCATGCGCACGGGTCCCCGGTCCCACACCACCTTGCGCATGTCGCGCAGGGCGCGCTCCAGGAAGCCCCCGCGCGCGGCCAGCGAGAGCAGCCGCATGCTGGAAGACACCCACTGCTGCGACTCGCCGCTCTGCCCCACGGGCATGAAGAACTCGATCGCGCGCTCGACCGTGCCCGAACCGTCGGCGGTGGGCACCGGCATGAAGGACACCAGCAGGTACAGGGTCTGGTGACCCTCCTGCGTCCAGTACTCGATCTTGTCGGCCACGGCAGGCAGCGCGCCCTTGGGCCGGCTTTCGATCACGGTGCGCATCGGGTCCACGGGGGCGCCACCCGGCGCCGTCTCGAGCGGCGCACCGGTGTCGAGCACCGAGCCCAGGATTGCGTTGGGCCGGTAGGTGGCCAGGCCCTTGAGGCGTGCGCGCCAGGCGTGCTGGTACAGGTCCTTGAAGTCGTCGTAGGGGTAGTCGGCCGGCACGTTCACCGTCTTGGAAATCGCCGTGTCCACGAAAGGCTGCACCGCTTCCATCATGGCCAGGTGGTCCGCCGCCGGCATGGACAACGCGCTCACGAAGTACTCGGGCAGCTGTGTCACATCGCCGCCCAGCTCGCGGTAAAGACGCCAGGCGTGGTCTTCCACCGCATAGTCGATGGTGCTGCCATCGGCCTCGCGCTTCTTGCGGCGGTACATCCACGAAAAAGGCGGCTCGATGCCGTTGGAGGCGTTGTCGGCAAACGCCAGACTGACCGTGCCGGTGGGCGCGATGGAAAGCAGGTGGCTGTTGCGGATGCCGTCTGTGCGGATCGCGGTGCGCAACGCCTCGGGCAGCCGGCTGGCGAAGGTGCCCTCGGCCAGGTAGCCGTCGGCGTCGAATTTCGGGAATGCGCCCTTCTCCTTCGCCAGCGCCACTGAAGCGGCGTAAGCCGCGTCGCGCATGCGCTCGGCAATCTGCGCCGCCAGCGCGCGGCCCTCGGCGCGGTCATAACGCACGCACAGCATGGCCAGCGCATTGCCCATGCCGGTGAACCCCACGCCGATGCGCCGCTTGGCCGCCGATTCCTCACGCTGTTGCGGCAGCGGCCAGAAGGTCACATCGAGCACGTTGTCGAGCGCGCGCACCTGCAGGGCCACCGCCTGCTCGAAAGCTTCGAAGTCGAAACCGGGCAGCCCCCCGAAGCCGAAGGGGTGGCGCACGAAACGCGGCAGGATGACAGGACCGAGGTCGCAGCAACCATAGGGCGGAAGTGGCTGCTCACCACAAGGGTTCGTCGCCTCGATGGTCTCGCAGTAGTGCAGGTTGTTGTCTTGCTGGATGTGGTCCAGGAAGAGGATGCCGGGTTCGGCGAAGTCGTAGGTGGAGCGCATCACCGTGTCCCACAGCTCGCCCGCGCTCAGGCTGCGGTAGACCCACAGGCCATCGTCGCGCTGGTGAGCGCCCTGGGCCAGCAGGGCGGCGCCGGGCCGGGCGCGGTGCACCAGGTCCCAGGGCTGGTCGTCGGCCAGCGCGCGCATGAAGGCATCGCTCACGCCCACCGACACGTTGAAGTTGTTCCAGCGCCCGGGTGTGCGCTTTGCGGTGATGAACTCGATCACGTCGGGGTGGTCGATGCGAAGCACGCCCATCTGGGCGCCGCGCCGCGCGCCCGCGCTCTCCACCGTGGCGCACGACTGGTCGAACACGTTGATGTAGCTGCACGGGCCGGAGGCCAGCGACGCCATGGTCTTGACGGCGGCGCCGCGCGGGCGGATGCGCGAGAAGTCGTAGCCCACGCCGCCGCCCCGGCGCATGGTTTCGGCGGCCTCGCGCAGGGCTTCGTAGATGCCGGGGTAGCCCTCGTCGTCCACGCCCTGGATGCAGTCGCCCACCGGTTGCACGAAGCAGTTGATGAGCGTGGCCTGGATCGAAGTGCCGGCCGCGCTCATGATGCGGCCTGCACCGATCGCGCCGGCCTGCAGGTTGTCGAAGAAGCGCTGTTCCCACAGGGCACGGTCTTCCTCGGCTTCCACCGATGCCAGGGCGCGCGCCACGCGGCGGTAAATGTCGGCCTCGCTGGTTTCGCCTTCCTTGAGGTATTTCTCTTTCAGCACGTCCAGGGTGATGGGCTGCTGGCCAATGCCGGTCTGGGCGGATTTCAGGGCGTCGCGTTTCATGGTCGGGTTTTCTCCGGTGGGCAGGCAGGGGCCAGGCCGCTGGATGCCATGGTGCACCTTTTCCGGGGTCGCGCAAGCGCCCGCCATCGCCGCCGGTGCGGGCTTTCAATCGACAAGAATCTGTCCATCGTGTTCCACGTAGGGGGCATAGGGCCCGGTGCCGCTGTTGGAGGCCAGCGAGGCGGCAACGAAATCACCCTGCTGGGCGTCGAAGACGTGCACTTCACCGTCCTCGATCACGTAGTGCCAGCCGTGCAGGGTGAGCGCGCCGGCTTCAACCTCGCGTCGGACCATGGGGTAGCCCATCAGGCGTTCAAGTTGCAGCACCACGGCGCGCTGCTCGGTGCGCCGCATGGATTCGGCACAGGGTTGCACCGGCAGCAGGGCCTCGTCAATCAGCTTGAGCCACGCGGTGAGGGCAACGGCCTCGGCGGGCGCACCTTCGTAGGCGGTGCGGATGGCGCCGCAGTGGCTGTGGCCGCAGACCACGATGCGCTCCACGTGCAGGCTGAGCACAGCGAACTCGATCGCGGCCATCGTTCCGTGAAGGCCGTGCGACTGGTCATGCGGCGGAACGAGGGCGCCCACGTTGCGCACGATGAATAGCTCGCCCGGACCGGCCCCCGTGAGCAGATAGGGCACCAGGCGCGAGTCGGAGCAGCCGATGAACAGCGTCTTGGGGTGCTGTCCCTCGGCCACCAGGTCCTGGAAGCGCTGCTGGTGGCGAGGAAAGTAGTCGGAGCGGAAATGCCGCAGGCGCAACAGCAGGTCGTCTGCTGCGGCGCTGGCGGCGGGGCCACTCATTGAACCAGCGGGGTGTCGGCCCCTTCCAGCTCAACGCCCTCGACCTGCGCCTGCCCCACCAGCAGCTGCATGTACTGGCGCAGCGCCGTGGCTTCGGACTGCAGGGTCAGGCGCGCGCCGATCTGCGCCTGGAGTTCGGTGAATTCGGGCAGGCGCCCAGGCTCGCGCTCCAGCACCTCGACGATATGCAGGCCGAAGCGGCTGTGCACCAGGCGGGGGTGCAGGCCCAGGGCCTGGATGGCGTCGTTCTGCAGGAACAGTGCCTTGGCCAGCTCGGGCGCGCAGTCCTGCGGCGTGATCCAGCCGAGGTCGCCACCCTGGGTGCTCGACGGGCAATTGGAGAGTTCAACCGCGAGCTGTGCGAAACGATCGGCGGACACCTCCTGGCGCGAGAGCTCCAGCAGCGCGGACTCGGCGCGCTGGGCCAGCGCGTTCACCGGCACGCCCGGCGTGACCGCAAACAGGATGTGGCGCACGTGCAGCGCCTGGCCCACCACGAAGCGCGGCTTGTGGGCCTCGTAGTGGCGCCGGCACTCCTCGGGACCCGGCTCGGGCGAGTGCACCTCGGCTTCGAGCAGGGCCTCGATGGCGGTGCGCATCTGGGCATCGGGCTCGGGTGCGCTCAAGCCGGTGAAGCGCGGGAGCAGGCCCACACTCACTGCCTGCTGGCGCAGCAGCTCGGTGCAGGCGCGCTCGCGCAGGGTCTGCGTATCCAGCATCTCGCCTGCCTCGTGCAGTGCAATGCCGTTGATGCTGGCGATCTCGGCCAGCGGCGCCGCAGCGGCCTCAGGGCTTTTGCAGGCGCAGGCGCTGCTGCCGCAGCCGGACGGGGTGGCAAGGTCTTGGTTCATGGGGGGCTCCCGTGGACGGGGTGAATCAGCGCGGCTTGGCCGGGTGGGCCGGATTGGTGGGGTTGGCGGGCACACCCAGGCGGCGGCTGCGCACCACCTGGTACGGCCGCACCAGGTAGGCCACACTGGCGAACCCGCTCCACACGTGCACCAGCCGCGAGAAGGGAAACAGCAGGAAGATCGTCATGCCCAGCACCAGGTGCACCTTGTAGGGCCAGTCCATGGTCACCAGCAGGGAGGCGTCGGGTCGGAAGGTGACGATGCGCTGCGCCCACTCGGCCAGCACCAGCATGGCGCTGCCGTCGGCGTGCGAATACGAATAGGGCAGCGTGATCAGGCCCAGCGTGAGCTGCACCCACAGGATGATCAGGATGGCGAGATCGGTGCGGTGGCTGGTGAGGCGGATGCGCGGATCGAAAATGCGCCGGTGCAGCAGCATCGACAGGCCCACGAAGCAGATCACGCCGGCGGTACCGCCCGCATAGATGGCCAGCCGCTGCTTGACTGCGGCATCCAGGAAGCCCTCGTAGAAGAAATGCGGCGTGAGCAGGCCCACGGCGTGGCCGAAGAACAGGAACAGGATGCCGATGTGAAACAGGTTGCTGCCCCAGCGCAGCTGGCCCTTGCGCAGCAGCTGCGAGGAATCGCTTTTCCAGGTGTACTGGTCGCGGTCAAACCGGGCCAGGCTGCCCATGAGGAAGACCGCGAGGCAGATGTAGGGATAGACGCCAAAGAGGAAGTGGTGCAGTGAGGTCATGCCTGTGCTCCTGAGGGAGGGGAGGGATGGCGGCCGGTGGCGGCCTTCACGATGCGGATCGGTTGCGGCTGGCCAGGTCTGGCCTGGCCTTCGGTCGAGCAGCCGCCGAACACCGCGGGTTCGGCCCAGCTCTCGTCGATGCCGGGGTCGGCCGCCACCGGCACCGGCTCGGCTTTCTCACCGGCGATCTCGAGCACCGCGGCCAGCACGCTGGCGTAAGGGCTCTCGCGCTTCTGCAGTGCGCTGAAGATCACGCGCACGATGTGCGCGCTCTCACCGAGAAACTCGCGCGCCACTGCAGCGGGCTGGGTGGAGGCGAACTCCAGCAGCACGCTCAGGTGGTCGGGCAGCTCAGTCGGGCCGAAGAACAGACCGGCCTTCTCGTAGGTCTGGATCAGATCGATCATGGCCGGGCCACGGTCGCGCGAATCGCCCAGCACGTGCTCGAACAGGTGCAGCGCGGTGCTGCGACCGCGGTCGAACAGCTCGACGTAGTCGGCTTCGACGTCGAGCGCCGGTTGCTGACTCAGGTGCACCAGCAGCGCGTCGAGCTCGGTCAGCCGCGTGGCGGGCAACGCGGCCTCGGCGCGCAGGGCCTCGCGCAATTCACCGGCGTGATCGCGCAGCTCGGCGGTGGGGTAACGCAGCAGGTGAGCGAGCACACGCAGGGTGTGTACGGCGGGCTTCTGGGGGGAGGAAAAAAAGCCCATGTCAGACTCCCGCCTTGATCGGGATGGTGCGTTTCTTCTCACTGCCGAACAGGCTGGTTTCGGTCTGCCCTTCCGAGCAACCGTTGCCGAACGTGAAGCCGCAACCGCCCTTGATGTTGAAGGTGTTCTCGGCGTATTCGCGGTGGGTGGTGGGAATCACGAAGCGGTCCTCGTAGTTGGCGATCGCCATGGTCTGGTACATGTCCTCGACCTCGCGCACGCTGAGTCGCACCTGGTCCAGCACGTCCTGGTTGATCACGCCGTCCACGTGTTTGGCGCGCTGGTAGCTGCGCATGGCCAGCATGCGTTCGAGCGCGCGCACCACCGGCACGGTGTCTCCGGCGGTCAGCAGGTTGGCAAGGTACTTCACCGGAATGCGCAGCTGGCTCACGTCCGGAATCTCGCCGTTCTCACCCAGGTGGCCGGCGTTGGCCGCAGCGGTGATGGGCGAAAGCGGTGGCACATACCAGACCATGGGAAGCGTGCGGTACTCGGGGTGCAGCGGCAGCGCCACCTTCCAGTCCACCGCCATC
>Ga0070752_1001655_pt1 | contig 15330 bp, 21 predicted proteins | sample VirMetDEL_Aug_30_FD_77440 | JGI IMG/M metagenome (GOLD analysis project Ga0070752, IMG submission 77440) | Aqueous microbial communities from the Delaware River and Bay under freshwater to marine salinity gradient to study organic matter... | ecosystem: Environmental > Aquatic > Marine > Coastal...
CGGCGGGCACGACGCCACCAACACGAAAGGGAACGAACGATGAGCAAGGCAACGAAGATCGGAGACCGCGAGTGGGCGTATCGCGGCGGCTTTATCGAGCACCTCGGGCGACGCGCTGGAATGCGGTCTGCGAGTTGGCGATGGGCGTGCTGCGGTGCTGGTGGCGTGTGCCGTTCTAAGGACGACGCAAAGACCGCGATTGATGCGATGCTTCGTCAGGCTCAATCAATCCTTGAATCCGAGGCTGCGATCTGCCCCGACTGGCACCTGTGCCGCCACGGCATCGACAACTGACCGCACATGGTGGGGCCACCCGGCCAGCCGACAGCAGCAAAACGGGTGGCATTTTTGGATTCTTCACCGCCAAGGAGGGCCAAACCATGAACAACCCCACGTTTTGGATTGAACTTGTGATCGTGATCCTGCGAGTGTTCGCCGCCGGGATGGCCGGCTAGTGCCCGTGCCGGGCCACCCACATGGCCCGCCTCATAGCAATGCGGGCTTCCACGTCGTTGAACCACAGCGAACACATTTCGATCACCACGGCCGACACTAGCAGGTCCAACACCCGCAGCGTCGTGGTGTCGGTCCCGAACCGGGCCTCTAGCATCTCGCGAACCTTGGCCTCGATCACGGCGATTGCCTCCAGGGCCTCGGGGCCGCAGTCGGCCCGCCGGCGGGCGATGCTGGCCATATGACGCTGGGGCCAGCACTGGCAGGCTTGGCCCACCACCTCGTCGCAGGCGTCGGCCAGGCCGTCCGCCTGGTGCCCTAGCCGCCGGCGGATTTCCCGCCGCAGGCCGTGCAGCGCGTCAACCACCGGCGCGTCGCCCACCGTCACCTCCCGCTCGCAGTCGTGGCCGGTGAATCTGTCGCAGGCGACGCGCCGGGGGTGGCACAATTGCCGTCAGTGCAGCCGCCGGGCACCACGATGACGCTGGCGGTCTTGCATTCGCAGTCGGGAGGGCACGGGCAGGCGACTCGGTGGCCGTCAGGCATGACGATGTAGCCGCTGCCGCCGCATTCGCCGCAACACTCGCCGTCAGGCCTTGGGGCCGGCGTCGGGGCATCGACGACAAGGCTGGCCCGGGCCGCCGACACGGCCGCCGCACACCGCGGCCGCTCCAGGTCGATCGCCGCCGGGTCGGCCGACAGCCAGACCAGCCACGCAATGATCCACTGCCACATCTCACCACCCCCGTTTGTGTTGCACCAGCCGATAGCCGTCATCGCCTACCCGGGCCTCGGCCGGCTCGTCGATCGTGTCGGCCGGCGGTGGGTCGGCCACAATGGCAATCCACAGCAGCCGCTTGGCGGCCCCTGCGATCCAGGTCAACCAAGGCCGGTCCTTGTGCGGCATCCACGTTTCCTGCCGGCTGCCGGACCACCAGTAGCCCAGCACGAACGCCAGCACGATTGCGGCAATGATTCGTTTGTCGATTTTCATTTAGTATCCCCTGCATCCAGCCAGCGGTCGTGGTGGATGTCGCGCCACTTGAAACCTGTTTTGATGTCGCCGATCGCGTAACTGTCGTCTTGGCCAGAATCCGCTCGACGACTTTTCGCCTGGCCCAAAACGTGCCATCAGGCTGGTCGTCCGGATAGCGGCCGGCGTAGCTGATCCATTTCGTGCCCCAGCTGTTCAAGACCAAAGCAGCGTCGGCGGCCTCGACGCCGTCGGGCGAGTTGTCGGCAAAGCGAATCCCGACGATACACATCTGGTGCATCCAGGTTCCGCGGGCCTCGGCGATGCCGGCCGCATTGGTGCGGCTGGCAAATCCCTGGTTGCTGGCGATCGTCACCGGGAAGCCGGCGGTGATGGCGGCCACCAGTTCGTCCCAGGTGCGAACCTGGACGACGTGCCGGGCCGGGTGTCGCTTGGCCCGCTCGTCGAGGCGTCCGTCGTCGCCTTCGCCGCCCGCGCCGTAGGCTCCCCATTGCTTGGCGCGGTCGCCTGAATAGGTCGTCAGGTCGTAGCCCAACTCGTTAAAGGGCTGCCGGTAGACCACGCCCCAATCCCGCAACCACCGTGCCGCGGCCCCGCCGTAGCTGCCATCAGACCAGCCACCGACAGGCCGGGCACCGTCGCCGGGCTTGCCGCGCGCCTCGACCCGGCTGCCGCCGTAGATCGCTTCGGTGCTCGGGATCAGCGGAGGCTCGGCCAGTTGGCCTAGATCAAACGTGATCGATTCAGAACAGTACACCGCAGCGGCTGCCCCAAAACTGACACAGTCGCCTATAGATTGCTTCCAGGCCGTGAAAGGTTTCCCGTAGCGGGCCTGGTGGGCCTTGTTCATCGCCCGATATAGAAACGTGTCGACCTGCTCGGCCTTGGCCATCGCCTCAGGTGCGGCGTCGGCAAAATAGGGCCGATCCAGTTCTGCGAGAAACTCGCGCACGCCGGCCGGGTTTGGCGTCCAGCCAAAACCCTCGACCGCCGGCGGCGGCCCGGGGCGGACCATCAATGAGGCCGCCAGGCCCAGCAGGAACACCACTAGAAACAGCCGCAGGGCCTGGCCTTCATTGCGTGACACGGGCGGCCGCCTCCGAGATGTCGGTAAACGCCTTCACCCACGCGGCCCGCTGGGCCTCGTCGAGCGGGCCGCCGTTGTTGCCGACGGCCGCCTCTAAATGCCGGGCGATGGCGTCCCGGGCCTGCGGCTGCCGCTGGCCGATCGACACGCCCCGGCATCGCAGCTGGCGGGCACGCTGCCGCAGCTCGTCGAGGGCCACGCCCGTTTTGAAAACCGGGTCTTCCTGCCGGCCGTCCCAGGCGATTTCATCGGCCAGCTCCCCGGTCAGGGCCGCCACCACCGCGGCGTCTTCGGCCCCGGTCGGCCCGACAAACAGGCCCCGCAGGTCGAGCGGCCCCGGGGCCGGCTCGGGGCCGGGGCCTGGCGTCACCGGCGACCCTAAATGCCAGGCTGCCACGGCCCCGATCAGCAGGGCCGCGGCGGCCACCTGCCGGCCGGCAATCTCAGGCCTGGGCAGCTTGGCTAGCCATTCTTGGACCTGGTGCCAGAGGTCTTTGCCGCCCAGGACCAGGGCGGCGGCAATGATCAGGGCAGCAGTCAGCATCAGGCACCTCGCAGCATCGGCAGAATCTGTTCGACGGCCCCGCTGGCCAGGGCCAGAACCAGCGAGCGGACGCTGGGCCGGACCAGCATCCAGATCGGCCAGGCGATCGTTGGGATCGCCTTGTCGGCCAGCGCGTCAAACAGCGCCGCGGCCGCCTCCATCACGACGGCCTTTTTCTGTTCGCCCGGCACGTTTAATACGTCGACGGTTTGCATCGCCAACCGCAGAAGGCCCACCAGCAGTTCGCCAAACTCAACCCAGGTCAGGCCGTCTGCGGCGGCCACCTTGGCGGCGGCAATGTAGGCCTTCGCAGCGTTGACGACGTCGGTGAACTGCTGGCCGGCGGCCATCGGAGCGTTGGCAATCATACGGGCAAGACTCCCACCAAAAGGATTTCGTAGCTGCACGCCGTCGTCGTGCTCTGGTTGTCTAGTTCGATGTATTGATTTACCCAAGGAACGTTTGATGCCTCGATTGGCGCAGACCACAGCAGCACGCCGCCGGCCATCAAATCAAACGAATCGGTGGCCACGTTGAACGTCAGGTTTGCTGTGTCCGACAGATTCTTGACGTACAAAAGCCGAAACTGGGACATTTCGATAGTGTCGCTGCCGCCCAGCACGTTGAGCGGCAATGCCACCGTGTCGATTTGATCAGACCCGCTGGCCGCGATGGTTCGCACGTCCCGCCAGTAGCAGTCTGCTTGGCCGGCGGCAGTGCCGTTGGCAAGACTGAAGGTATGCAAAAACGTCGTGGCGTCTGACAGCGTCGACGACCCTAGCGCGTCGCTCCACGACGGGGCCAACCGCAGCGATCCGGTTAGGCCAAACGTTGCCATTAGGCGGCCTCCGCGGTGCCGATGATGTAAAGCTCATAGCTCACATCGGTGGCGTTGGGGTTGCTGATGGAAAACTCGGCGTTGTCGGCGGTCACCTGCCAGGCGTCCTGGTAGTTGATGGCGAACCACTCGCTGGCCGGGCCGACGTCGGCGGCGTACACGCTCAACGGGGCACCGGGCGACGCCCCGACCAGCAGCCGCTCGCCGGCGGTCGTCGACAGATTGCGCACCCGGAACAGCCGGATTTGGGCGAACTGGTAGGGCACGTCAACCACGCCCAGCGTCTGCTGGGTAAGGTCCGACAAATCGAACGTCTCGAACGTGCCAGCTGGGATCGTGCGGGTGTCGGTGAACACCATATCGGCCTCGCCGGCATCGGCACCGTCGGCGATCTGGTAATCCTGCACCGCCGTTTTTGTGCTGGTGATCGCCCTGACCTCCAGGGCGTTGGTGCGGTTCCACAACAGGACCGTTCGCACGGTCGCCGTCAGGGTGTCCGAAACGCTGTCAGCCATTGAACACCCCCATCTTGATCGCCCGGGCCAGCGTGGCGGGCTTGCAGCCGAGGCGGAACGCCAGCAGCTCCAAGGCCGCCCGCGACTCCGGGGCCGGCCGCTTGCTCGTCAGCTTGCCCCAATACTGCTGGGCAGGCGTGTAGCTAGCCGCAAACGACGTCACAGAACCGGGGGCCGCCAAAGCCTCCCGCCGTCCGCCGCCGTTGCGAAAATGTGCCTCTGCGATCACGTCTGCCTCCAGCGGCCACGATAGCCACAGGCAGGCACCAACTAGCAGGGGTTATGGTTGCTCAACTTCAGCCAGGCAGGCGGCGTAGCCGGCCAGGTCGGTGATCTGGTCGGCGGTCTTCGTTGGGCCGAGGTAGCGGGCGACCTTGTCCAGCGTCATGATCAGCGCCCAATCGGCCTCGGTCAGCGGCCGCGTCAGCACCTCGGCAAACGCGGCGTTGATCATGCCGACCGTGCGGGCAAAATGCTCGCGGGGGCCGCCGTATTTTGGCCGGCGATCCCGCACGACGTCCAATGCCTTGATCAGCAGCTGCTCGGCCGGCGTGTCGGCGTGGTCCGGCGGGGCGGCCATGATCCCGTCGCCGGTCTGGCGTTGATCGGCCTTTAGGGCGGCCTCGCCTCGCAGAATCCAGTCAACCGGGATCGCGGCCGGCTCGTCGTCGATCTGCTGCGGGTTCGTGTCCTCGGCAGCCTCGGCGGCCAGCCGATCGGCCACCGCGGCCCGCAGGTCGGCGTTTTCCTGTTCCAGCTTCTCTATCGTCTGCGTCATTTTTGCGCGGTCCTCTAGCAAATGGTGACAATCGGCTGCCAACGACCCGGCCGATCCGGTCCATTGGCCCATATACCTGTTTTTCCGTAGCCGGATTTGCTCCAGGTCGTGGTCGTGCAAGATCATTTGGCCGCCCGCTGTTGCAGGTCGCGGTCACAGAAGATCGGCAGCGCGGCGGTGACTTCGTGCCGCTTGTGATCGACCACGACGAACGCCTGGCAGGGCGGTTCGTAGCTGGCCTTGATCTTCGTGGCGTAGGCTGAATGGCCGATCAGGCTGCCGTTGGAAACGTACCGTCCGGCTCGCAGCCAACTGAACTGGTGCCAATGCCCGAACATCGTCAAGTCGGCCCGCTCAATCCGGTCCCAGGCGGCAATGGCTTTGTTGGTCGGCACCGTAATCCCGCCGACCCCGCCGCCGTAGGAAACGGCGTGGCCGTGGTGGAACCGCACCCGGAACCCGTCCAGGTCCAAGACGTTCAGGTATCCCTCGCCTACCTGCCAATGGACGTTCGGCCGTGATTCCGCAGCGGCCAGCGTCAAATACAAATGCTGTTCAAACGAGTGGTCTAGTTCGGTGCCGACCCGCAGTTTTTCCGTGCTGCGGCCGTGGTTGCCGCTGTTGGTCACGACCACGACCTGGTCGGTCATGTCGGCCACCATGTCCAGAAACCCGCGGATACGCTCGCCGGCCCAGCGGGTGGCCGCCAGCGGCGGCAGCTGGGCCAGTTCGGCGGTGTCGGGGTGGATATGACCACTCAAAAAGTCACCGCCTAGCCAGACGACGACCCGCGGCACCTTGACCAGCTGCCGCTGGTGGTCCAGCAGCGTGGCGAACCGCTCGCACAGTTCGGCGATCCGCCGTTCGGCCACGTCTAGGTCGTAGTCGTTCAGGCCGTTGACGGTAGCCGGGTCGACCCGCTCCTCAACGTGCCAATCGGACAGCCCGACGATCACCGTGGCGGCCCCGGCCACCTTGCGTTTGCCGGCGGCCCGTCGCCCGCCCTTGGCCTTGATCCCGGCCAGCCCGGCAATCGCGTCGGCCCGCTCTCGCTCCCGGTCGATTTGGCCCAGTGCCGATTTGTAGCGGGCCTTGAGCGTGGCCACTTCGCTGCGCAGTTTGGCTATCTCGGCATCAGCCGCCAGGCGGTCGGCGTCGGCCAGCTGAGAACTCACCGCCTCAATCAATCGCTCGTTTTGCTTTCCAGCCACCGCTGAACTCCAAACGGGCCAATATCGACGCCGCGGGCCTTCAAGGCCTTCGACAAGGCGGCCGACAAACCGGTCTTTGTGGCGGCCGGCAGCTGCCCGGCCAGCCAGGCTTTCCGCACGTCTTCGATTTCGGCCCGCAGATCGTCGGGCAGCGTTTCATGCCAAGGAGGCTGACCCTTGCGGGGCAGTTCGCGGCGGACGTCGTCTATCAATCCCATCGGTCGGCCTCCTGTGCAAACCCCTCGGCGTCGAGAACCGACGCCAATGTGCTGGCAAACTCGCTCACCGATTCTTCCAACAGATCGGGCCAGCGAGCGTGGATCAGTTCGTGCAGCAGCGTGTCCATCAGTTCGACGCCGGCCAGCGTGTCGTGAATGCGGATTAGCCGCTGCCCGTAGTCGCAGTCCCCGTAACGATCCCGCAGCTTGGCCCGGGTGATTCGCCACCGCTGGCCGTTGATGTACGCCGTTCGGGTTTTCCGCCGTCGTTTGGCCATACGGTCGAGTGTGCCAGAACTGGCTCTGGGGCAAATGGCAGTTTCGCCCGCATTTTCAACCGGTTGGCCCAGAAACTGGAGGGGGTGGAGGCGTTTCAATCCCCGACCAGCACGCGGGGTTCGTACCAATAATCTGCCCCGATCAAAACAAATCGATTTCTGGTAAGGCTGATTGTTCCAGTTCTTCCCGGCGGGTCGCCTCGAAGAGTTTCGGATTTGTTGTAGGCCTGCACGGTATCGCCACCAAACAGATCAACCGTTTTGTATGTTCCTTTGGTCCATTGCGACCCACTGGAAATACTAAAATCCACCTCTGCGGTGTAGTGGCTGTTGCCTAGATGAACCAGCGCCCACTGGTCCGAAAGTTGGCCGCCAAAACTGGCTCCGCCGGCCCGCCACACAATGCGGGCTTCGCCGACAACGCAACTTGTAAGCTGATCGTCGACGCTTGAATCAGCAATGGTGACGTATTGGTGAAGATGACTGACAACGCGAGTTTTGATTTGCACAACACCGCTAACTGCTACACGCCCAATCTGCTCGGGCTTGATTGGCTCAACGGCCACGCCCCAAACCGGAGCAGAAAATGTGCTAAGGCTGGTTTGGTTGAGGTAGCCGCCAGCTGCAAAAGCGCACGACAAAATAGGCGCTCTTGTGAACTGATCGGCAGCGTTTGCGCTATCGGTGGGATCGACGGGCGTGAGGTAGTCGTATATCAAGGCGGCCGAAAAACTCGGGATCGTGCTGCCGCCAATGTTTTTGGCCATTACCCAGGTATAGGGCAACGCCTGCCGCGGCACCTCCTGGCCCTGCACGCCGCCCAACGTTTTCAGGACGACGTCGGCGGCATCCTGGGCACGGTTCCAAGCCCGCGCCGAAAACGCTGTCTTCAGGCTTTGGCCAGGTTCCACGCGGCCGTCGTTGCGGCGGGCCATCAGTTCACCCCAATCCCAAGGCCGGCAAAATCAGCCTCGCGGTAGACCTGGTTGACGTAGACGGCTTGCGGCCGCTTGATCAGCGTGTCTTGGTCCGTGTCATTGGCGTACAGCACCCATAAATATTCATGGCCCTTTTTTTCAATGTCGTCGATGCCACCAACTGACAGGGCCGGCGTGCCTTCGCCTTCGCCAGCGTTCGGGCTGGCTGCAAACTTGAACGACAGCGACCACGGCCCGTCGCCTTTGTCTTCGTCCCACTGCTGCGATCCGCTTGAACCCAGAAACAGCACCTCGCCGGCCGCAAACCCGCGAAACGCCCCGTCGTTGACGGTGCCAGTGAGTCGGTGCAGGGCCTTGATGTAATCGGTGGTCACAAACCGCGTGGGCACGTCATAGGATTCGGTCCACGTCAGCTGCGGCACGACGATGTCAACGCCGTTGATCGTGTCCGTTGTAACGGCAATCGCTTTTTGCTGATTCGGTGCGTTGTCGCCGTAGCGGGTTTCTGTGATGCCTTGGGTGATGTGTTGGGTGGCACCACCAGTGTCAAACGACCGGCCCCGCTTTAGCGGGTCTTGGTTTTCGTCGTCTTGGCCACCCATCGACGTGTAGGTGGCCTCTAGCTGGTAGGCTTTGTCGCCCAGGTATTCGAGCGTGTAGCTCTCAAGGTGCAGCTGATTGAGCGGCTGGCCAGGATATTGCCAGTAGAGGTATAGCGCCCACAGCGTTTGCGAAACGTCGGTGTGGGCCACCAGGTCGTCCGACGTGCCGAACAGCTTCCAACGTTTGATGTAGCTGGATTGCATCCGCCGGCCCAGCCGGCCAATCGACGCCGACCGGCTGCCTTCGGTGTCCTCAATCCATGTCAGAATCGGCATTGATTACTCCACCACCGTGCCGACGTTGTTTTGCCGGGTGTTCTCTTCGATCTTCTTTTGGACGTCGAGTTGCTGCTGGGCCAGATTGCTGCCGAAACCCATTTGGCCTAGCGCGGCTGCCGAAAACGTGCCGACCACGTCTGTTTGTGACGGGCCTGGCCTAGTGTCGGCTTGCTGGGCGTTGGCCGCTTGGTTACTGCCCGCACGCGCCTGGTCGGCCCGCTGTTTGTCTAGTTCAATCGCCCGATCGTCAATCTGGTCAGTCAGCCGCTCAATCACATCAGCCGAGGCCCCGGCGGCCTCCAGTTGCTTAATTTGGGCGGCCAGCTGCTGTAGCTCTTCGAGGGTTCCGGCCTGGGCGATGCTTGGCAGCAAGTCCAAGGCCTGGCGGTTGGCGGCAAGTCTTTGCCGGGTGGCATCCAGCTGGCCTGTCGTCGCGGCAATGCCGGCTTGCCGTTCTTCGGCCCGCTGGGCCGTTCGGGCGGCCCTGTCATCCTGGGCCTGCTCATTGGCGGCGATGCGGGCATCCTGCCGGGCCATAGTATTCCGCTGGTCCTGGGCGTTTGCCTGGCCGGCGGCCTCAAGCCGGCCTGCGATGCCGGGCCGCTCTTGGCGGCGTTGCTCCTGGCGGGCCTGTTGCTCGTTGCGAATCTTGTCGACGCGCTCTTGCGTGTCTTTCGCGCCGGTGATGAAACCCTGAACGCGGGTCCAAGCAACGCGAATGCTGGTCACCAAGTTGTCGAACGTGTTGAGAATTCCGTTGATAACGTTGTCGACGATCCCCTGCACAACCGCGAAACCTGTCCGAAACCCTTGACGCAAAAACGAAAACAACCCGTCGACGGCGTTAATCGTAAAAGTCGAGACGTTGCCCCAGACGTTTTGCAGGTACTCAATAAACGGATCGGTGTAGGACATGATCGCCGCGATGCCACGCTGCCAGACCGCTTGCAGGCCAAGCCAGGCCACTTCGGCGGCACCGGCCATGTCGCCGACAGCCAGCGCGTCGGAAATCCCGCCAAACGTCGTGGCCGAGATGTCGTACAAATCGCCAAACACCTGCCGGGCATCAGCCAGCATCGTGCCAAAAGCCTGGCTAACGGCGTTGCCGGCTCCGCTGGCCATTTCGCCCAAGCCGCTGAACGCTGATTGCATTTGCTGGCCCAGCTTCGCGAACCCGCCGGCGGCCTGCACGGCCAACGCGGCCGCGGCGGCGATGGCAGCACCAATGGCAATCAGCGGGGCGTTTGCCACCGCCCAGGCGGCCGCTGTGGCCGTGGCGGCGGCGATCGACTGGGCGGCGTAGGCCACCGCGGCAATCGTCGCCTTTGCGAATCCGACAACGATGGCGTAGGCGGCAGTTGCGACAGCCTTGATCGGTCCAATCACAAGATTCAGCGCCTTTGCGACGCCACCCATGCCAAACGCCGCAACTTGCAGCGACACGCCAACGCCGGTCAGCACGACGCCAAACGCCGTGAACGCGGCTAGGCCGGCTCCGACTTTGGCGACCAGACCTTGGTTTGCCTCAATCAGTCGCGTCAGTCCGCCAGCCACGCCAGTGACGATTTGCGTGATTGATTGCAGGCCCGGGGCCAATGATTCGGCCAGGGCAAGCCCGACGCCTTCGATTGCAGACAGGGCGATGCGAAACGCGCCGCCCAGCCCAGCGTCCATTTGCTGGGCTGTAGCAGCTGCTACGCCGTCGGCGTTTTGCAGTTCTTTGGCCAAACCACGAACGCCGCCGGCGGTGTTTGACAAGACGTTGGCGCTGGTAATGCCCAGCAGACCAAACGCCTTTGACATTCGCGCCGTTCGCTCCGCCACCGGCATATTTGCCGTGGCGGTGTTGATGTCGTCGAGTATGTCAACCAGTGGCCGCAGATTCCCGGCAGCGTCCGTATTTGATACGCCAAAAAGTTCTTGCAGCTGGTCGCCACTGGCCGCCGCAATCACAGACAGCCGCCGCAGGGCCGTGCCGGCGTTGCTGCCCTGAATGCCGACGTTGCCAAGAACGCCCAGCACTGCCACCGTGTCTTCAAGCGACATTCCCAAATCTTTGGCGACTGGTCCGGCATACTTCAGCGATTCGCCCAGGCCTTCGACCGTGTTAAATGTCGCATTTGCCGCCTTCGTCAAAACGTTGGACACGCGGGCAGCATCGCCTGCCTCTAGGGCAAATTGCCTCAACGTGGCCGCCATGATTCCGGCCGCCATCGACGCATCGGTGCCGGTGGCTCGCGCTAGATTCAGCACGGCACCAGTCATTTCGTTGATTTGCCGTGGCGAGAATCCGGCCCGCCCAAGCTCTGTCATCAAATTGGCAACTTGCACCGCCGTGAAACTTGTTGTGCGACCAAGCTCTCGGGCAGTGTCAGACAACATTTCCAAGGCGTTGCCCGTTGCCCCGGAAACTGCCGACGTGGCCCGAATCGCGTCGTCGAACGACGCAAACTGACGCACGGCCAAACCTATCGGCACACTGAACGACGCACCGATGGCGCTGATTCGTGCGCCCAACTGTGTTGCCGCCTGGCCTATTTTGCGAAACTCTCGCTGTAGGCCTTTGATCGCGGCAAACAATCGCCTCGGGTCGGCACCGATCTCGACGAACGCCCGGCCTGCTCTAACTCCCTGTGCGCCCGCCATTTTGTTTGCCAAACAGTCTGTCTAGGTCCGCCTGGGTCGCCTGCCGGGCCGGCGGCTTTTTGGCGAACGGGTGAAAGTCGTAGGGAGATTTTGCCGGCTTGTTTTTTCCGCGGTTCAGGTTGTAGGTCAGTGCGAGGATGTTTGAAGTGTGCCACCAGTCCGCTTCAAGCCTCGCGTCGCGCGCTTGGCAGAGTTGGCGGAACGTCCATTGGCCTGGGTGGCATCCGATGATTCCGGCTGCCTCCCAGATGGCATCCCAGACAGTGCGCCGTCGACGTTTACGGCCGCCATCTGTTGTTCGGCGTGCTCCACCATCGCCACCGTCAGTTCGTCGTACTTTTCGGCCATCAGCTGGACCATTTGACGGTGGCGCTTGGGGAAAAAATCGATCAGCTCGGCCTCCATCGCCTTGGCTGCCTCTTCAAGGGCATCGCCTCTTAGGCCGTCCAAAAAACTGTCGCGGCTGATGTTTTTTTCGGTCGCCTGCGGTTCAAGGATCGCCCAAAGAATCTCGCCAAGCTTGGTGTATTGAAGTTTCAGAACCGTCAGCGTCTTGTCGATGCTGCCGATGTCAGCCAGGTCTAGCGGCCCGGTATGTTTCGTTTTCGTGCCGTCTTCGTTTTCGACCTCGGCCTCATAGGTCACGCTGTCCCGAATCCTCATCAGCGCGCTGACGTTTAGCGTGATCCGCCACGGCCGGCCTTCGTCGTCTCTGATTTCTCGCACCAATCACCTCAAGCCTGGATAGGTCTTTTTGATAGTGACCGTCCAACTGGTCACACCATCCAACGGAACCGACTGCGAAATGGACGTGACGTTGCCGACAAACGACCAGCCGCCCGGCGTGATCGTCACCGTCGCCTCGGAACCGGCTTGGAGCTGGTTTATCAACGCAGTGGCCGCGTCGTCGATAAACTCAGCCTGCACGCTGACCGTCCATCCAGTCGTGTAGACGTACTTATCCCGAACGCCAAACGGCTGAAATTCCAACTCGTCGGCTGTTTCTTCCACCGTCACGCTGCGGCTACCTGCCGACACGCCGCCACAGCTCACCGTCGCGGTCTTGCCCAGCAAAACTGCCACGACTCACCCCTTGCGGATCGTGACCGTGTAAGTGTTTGGGCCGTCAATCGTGATGTTTTCGGACACGCTTACCACGCCGAACGTGCTGTCTGCCAGTTGCGCCTCCAGCTCGGTCGTTAGTCCGGTCGGGTCATAGCATTCGATTTCCCAGTTTTCGGCCTTGATCCCGGTTTTGAACTCGCGATAGGCCGGGTTGCCGCTGCTATCGGTCGACCGGCTGGTGATGTCGATTGCTGGCGCTTCTTCGGTTAGCGTTGCCGAAATCACGTTGTCGCCAAACGATGGCGCGCCGGTGCCGGCCTTGCCGAGGGTAACTGCCATGGTTGCTGCTCCTAATCGCTAGGCGGATTCGGTGTTGGACGCTGAAACGGTAAAGGTGATGATGTCGTCAAGCGGCTGATTTTCGACAACGCTGGTGACGACAAACGTTTTGCTTACGCCGATTTGCGGGCCGCTCAGTGTGAACGTGTCGCCGACATTGACGCCGGGATCGTCAACGCATTCGACTTCGCAGGTCAGCTCAACGTGAGACGTTCGGAATTTGCGAACCGTGTCACCAAGTTTTGTGATGTCGATTTCATTGCCGGAAGCGTCGACGGTCACGCTGCGGACGTTTGAAACGCCCGTCACCGTCGTGTCCTTGCCGAGGGTAACTGCCATCTGTGAAATGCTCCTGGGGGCATTTGCAAGGTAGATTTCTGGCCGCCTGAACCGCAGGGGGTCTGGCTAGGGGCCTTGAACCAAGCCCTTGAACTGCTGCGGCAGGACCGGGATGGTTTTTTCCAGGCCCTTGCCCATGAACCGGCCGGCGGGCACCTTGACGCTGCGGCGGCGAACGGCCGGGCCTCGCCGCTTGCTGCGGCGGTCGACCCAAACCCCAATCAACGCCTCAAAAGCGCCAAACCTGCCTCTGGCGTCTCGCTCGCCAACACCAAGTGATCCGACCCGGCGGCCCTGGAATTCAGACAGTGGCGTTTGAGAAATCAGCCGAAATTCTTGCCCTGCTGACCCGCCAAACTCTTGCAATTGATTGACGTGCACCGCGGCGTCAGTTGGGCCAATTACAACTGTCTCGCGCTTCATGTCTTTGGCATATCTAATAGCAGAACGCAAAAAACCATTGGCATTTCTGCTAGTTTTCCAGCTTGTGATTTTGCCAGCAATTGAAGGGCGAAACGACGCGGAAACCATCGGCGTTCCATCCCGCACGCCAACCCGGTGAAACTCTGGGCGGGTTTTTTTCTTGCGGCTGGAAAACTGCCGCTGGGCGTTGCGGCGGGTGATTGTGCCGGCCCGGTCCAGCGACTTTTTCAGGCCCTTGTCGTAGGCCTGCTTGACCCTGCGCGCTTCATTCGCGTACCGAACCGCCATCTTTGCGATCATCGGAACACCCGATAGGTCGCGGTGATAACGGCCCGCCACACGTTGCGGTCTTGCAGGGCGTCGTCGGGGTTGATCTCAATGGTGGCCAGCATCGGGCTGGTCACGCTTGTGGGCCACGCCACCGCGGCGTCCCATTGATGCTGCCGAATTGCGTCCACCACCTCTTCGGCCAGGTCCACCATCCCGTCAGCCAGGGCGTCGGTCGGCGTGTGGCGGCCGACGAACACTGCCATTTCGTAGTCGTATTGCCAGGTGATCGACCCGCCTGACGGGCCGCGGCCGCTCATCGACGTCTCAAAGCCGGCCGGCATCACGGCGATCACCGGGTCGGCCATGTCTTCAATCTCGAATGTCGGCCAGTTCTGGCGGTAGACCGCCGGCACCAGTTCGGTGAACGTGTATAGGTTCAGCGATTCGGCCAAGGCGTCGGCGATTTCTCGGCCAGTGCTCACTTTTGCACCTCTAGCAGGCGACGCATCCCGGCAGCCTTTTCAGCCAGCCGCGGGTTGTCTGGGCATTGTGCCGCAGCCTGCTCGGCCATCCGCAGGGCCTCTGGTTGCTGGCCAAGTTTCCAGGCGGCCACCGCCGCCAAATCCAGGCACCGCAGTTTGCAGTTGGGATCGGTGGCGTGTGTCGGCTCGCCGGCCGCCTCGACGGCCACCTGGGCGAAGGCGTAGGCCTCTCGCCAGTCTTCCTGGGCATTTCGGATTTTGGCCAGGCCCTCCCAGGCGTCAGGCTCCCACGGGGCCTCTTTGGCCGCCTTGTGCAGGTGGGCCTCGTCACCAGTAAGCCGGGCCAGCACCCGCAGGGCGTAGGCCCGCTCGGTTGCCGTCCCGCCGGACAGCTTCAGGTAGGCCGCGAACTGGGCGGCCGCCTCGGGCAGGCCGGCGTAGTCGCATTCGCGGGCCAGATACCACCGCATCCTGGCATCGTGCGGAGCCTCGGCCACCGCCGTTCGTAGCAGGGCCAGGTCGGTCGTGTGCCGCTTGCCTTGGTCCCGGTAGTGCCAGATTTCGAGACCGTCGGCGATCTTGATTCGCCGGTCGCCCTGCCAACACACCAGGCCTTCGTGAGTGGCCCCGGCCCATCGAAACCCGTGGCGGCCGTGGACCCGGTCAGCGTGGAACGTCAGGCCGGTCTGACCGCCGGGGTGATCCTTCCAGCTCCAGACGTACCGATACCGCAGGTTGTTGGTGCCGTCGACCCAGGCCCGTTCAATCGCCTCCCGCCAGCCGGGTTGCAGCCGCTCGTCCAAATCCAGCCGGATCGCCACGTCAACGTCGGGCGGCAGGTGGTTCAGCGACAGGTTGTGGGCGTCATCCCACCGCCACGGGCAGACGTAGCCGGTGGCCACGGTCGCGCCGGCAGCCTTCAGCCGCTGCACCGTCGTGTCGGTGCTGCCGGTGTCGGTGACCACCGCCAGGTCGGCGTCGTCGCACGATTCCGCCCAGTCGAAAACGTGCTTCTCTTCGTTGCGGCACAG
>Ga0070752_1001656_pt1 | contig 15324 bp, 13 predicted proteins | sample VirMetDEL_Aug_30_FD_77440 | JGI IMG/M metagenome (GOLD analysis project Ga0070752, IMG submission 77440) | Aqueous microbial communities from the Delaware River and Bay under freshwater to marine salinity gradient to study organic matter... | ecosystem: Environmental > Aquatic > Marine > Coastal...
TACTAAATGCTGCTATTACTGACGCTAAACCTTTTTTGTAAGCGTTCTCTTCTTGACCTGTATCTATTAAATCTTTAAACTGTGACCTAACATAATTTTGTAATTCATAATTAAATGCTTCACTTATACCCTCTGTTGTCATTGGAGCATCTATCTCATATGTCTTTTCAGGTAAACCAAACTTCTTTCTTCTCAAAGCATCTTCTTGTGCCATACGTTTTTGATTTCTAAATTTACGTTGACCTTGTTCATAACTCTGTGTAAGTTCTCTTATCTTTCCTGAAGCCCATTCCTGTACTCCATAGTACAAAGTATCGTTAGGTGTTACACCTGCTATTCCTGTTACAGCAGTATCTATCTGTTGTTTTAAGTTTTCAGGACTAGGCATTGCAATAATACTTGGACCTGTGTTTATATTATCTACATCTGTAAAGTCTATATCATCTAATCCATCTAAATAAAAGTCTCTTATAAATCCTAAGAAAGCTGAATTGTTACCACCTGAAGCTAATGCTATCTCTTGTAAATCATTAGAGTCTATTCCAAATTGTGCTTTAGGATTCATATAACTAAAAGATGCTCTTACTGCGTCTTTAGTTGCTTGGTCATACTCACCAGAAACAAATTTACCTGCTTCTAAAAACCCTGCCTTAAATAATGCTAATTGATAATCTATTACTCTGTCAGAAGGTAAATTTTCTAAAAATGTTTCTTCTAGTCCTATGTTATATAAAGGAACTAAATTTTCATTGCCTGATGAAGCTCTTAAATCTTCTACAGCATTTGCTGAATCTATACCATAGTAACCAACTTCATTACCGAAAAAGAATGCTTGTTCATAAGCATATTCTGCATTGTTAATTTCTCTACTTAAATCTTCTGCTGAATCTATTGACGCAAGGTTTTCTAATAACTTATCAGTATTACCTGTAGATTGATATTCTCCAAAGGCTTCAGCTCTTAGGTCTTCAATAGTTTTAGGTTTAATTTCACCTTGAACTCTACGCCTAGATGTCTCTGCTACTTGTTGAACTATGTTATTTGTGTAAGCAATAATAGATTCTTCTGCTGCTGATACAGGTGTTTCTTCTTGTCTTTCTGCGTCTATCTCATCAGGAGTTCTAGTATCTACAGAACTAACACCACGTTTAAAATCACTAATACTATTAGCTAAACCTTCTCCTAATGCAAATCCTATCTGTGCTTCTGGTGTAGTAGGGTAAGCATTTAGGGCTTCCATTCTTAATTCATCAGGTAAGTTAGATAAAAATTCATGTAATTTAAGACCGAGGTTGTAACCAAGCTGTGCTTCTGGTGCAGCTATTAACATTTGTACATCTGATTCTGAACTTCTACTTGCCCAAGCTATACCTAGTCTTTCAAAGAAACCTTTTTTTTCTGCCATTAATATCCCTCGCCTGATGTAAATACATCACTAAATTCTTCTTCTACTTCATATCTTAGTACGTCATCATAGACATAATAAAAATCTGGATACTGAGAAAATAACTGTTGAGCTAATTGTCTCAGACTATTCCTAAAATAAGAATACTCATCTCTTCTTAAAGTTGCACGTATTCCGTCTTTTTGTTTAATTATAGATAGAATCTTATTTCGTTCCTCTAAGTATACAGATAAACCTTGCATGGTTGGTAAATCTTTTAACAAAGTAGTATCACCGTTAGGTAATTGGATAGTTGCATTACCTTCATTTGCTAACATATATTCTAATTCACGCAACTTAGCATCTGAATCTATGCTCTTTGCAGCAGTTGATACCGTTCCATATCCTGGATATTCAAGTCTTAAAGCATTTCTTAGTTCAGTAAGTATCTGATATTTTCTTTCTCCACTTAAATTATTGTGAATACCTGAATCAAATAACAATCTTCTTTGGTATTCATAAGCTAATCTACCTTGCGATTGTCTTACTGCAGTTATATATTCTTCTTCTGACAAATCTACTCTATCTCTTTCAGCAAAAGAATCTGCCCAAGCTACAAAGTTAAACTCATCTAATGGGTTATCTGGGAATAAGAAGTATCCAACATCTGGATATGTGTCCATAAACTCTTTGTTATCCTCATAGAATCTAGTTCCTTCCTCTGTATAGCTTCTCTTCTTTATCTCTTTAGACTTAGAAACTAATAATGCAGTAGGGTCTAATCCAAACTGATTAACAAATTCTGTAGTAGCTTTTATCTGGTCTCCTCTGTACTTAGATAATATTCTATAATAAGCATCTGCAAGTACAGATATTCCATAGAAGTGATGTTTAGGGTCTTCATCTTTTGTTTTAGCAGGGTCTATATGTATAGCTCCACCTGGTGCAACTTCTACTTCGTAACGAATTACAGCACCTGTTGGAGCTGCAAACTGTATCAATGACCTGAGTAAAGTAAGAGTAGTAGCTGTATCTTCAGCTTTCTCCATAGCTTGTTTAGCTTTAGCAGGTGTGCTGTCATCATATAATCCAGTAGTAACAAACATTTTAATTACATCTTTGTAAGTATTTGCATATGTTCTATTAAGTTCTGCATTATTAGAACCAATAGATAATGCTTTCTTTAACCATGAAGGTACTAACGCATCTGCAAATGTGTAAGGATTTAATGGACTATCTTCTTCTCTTCCGTATGGGAAGAATACTTTATCTATTAAATCATTCTTAGGTAATATCTTAGATGCAGGTATTCCTACCAATGGTCCTAGACCTGGTGCAGGGTTACCAGCAATCATGTTCAATGAAGATACATAACCTTTAAGATTTACTTTTGCATCTGGTGCTTGTATAGTTTCTCCTGTAACTGGGTTAGTAACAGTTCTAGAATCTTTATTACCCTCAAACATATAGTTTGATAGCATCTCTGAACCAGGAAAGAAAAACATTTCCTCTCCAGTCATTTCATCTGTATGAAAGAATCCTTCGTCATCATCATCTAAACTTAATTTCCTACCACCTTCTATTCCACGAGATATCTTACGTGTCATTAGAAATTTCTTTTTGTTTAATAATCTTGACCAAGTACCCAATATTTCTATGTAAACTTCTGCGAATGGGAATGCAAGTCTTAACATATCTGATACAACGTGTCTTTTGTTTAAGTCATACAATAGACCTTTAGTTTCTGTCATTGCATATGCTTTAGCTACATTATCTAGTTCATCTAAACTATCTAAGTTCAATAGCTTACCTTCATCAGCAGTAACCTTGCCTGTCTTTTCTAGCTTCTTGATAAAAGAGTTATCTAACTTAGAAGCCTTAGCTTGTTGTTTTATTTGATTTCTTAATCCATCATCAAAGTAAGCTATGTTTTCTTCTATGAATCTCCAGTAAAACTGTCTGAAAGCAGGAGAACGTGACAATCTATTTGTAGGTGCTGACATAACTATAGAAAATAATCTTTCAATAGCAGCATCATAAGAGTTAATTCTTTCTCCATCCATGTCATAAACAGACTTCTTCATAGTGTGATAAGGTTTGTAGATATTCTTTTTGTTATCTAATCTACCTAAGTATGCTTGATATTTCTTCTTGTCTGCAATAGTTCCATTTCTACCAAAAGTAACTTGCTCATCTCCTATTGTAAGATACACAGGTTTTCCACCTTGTTGTGCAACTCTATCTAACTCTGCACCTTTTGCAATATGTGATAACAGTTCACTGTCACCAGTTTCTATAAGTTCAAACTCAATCCTAGATTGTGCAGATTTTCTTGTTCTTGTTTGACCAATAACATCATCAAATAGTCTTCTAGTACCGTCAGGTAATATCTCGTATACTTTGTATGCACCACCAGTTTTATAGTGAACTCGTGCAAAAACAGATTCAATATAATCATCTGCCCATTGTCTGTCTTTTAATATTTTAAGTTTTTGATATTTACCAGCTTCATCAGAACCATAAGATAATGCAGTTCTCCAATCTGATAAGTCACCTTCCCAGAATCTATCTTTTACATCTTGTAATCCTGCTCTAAATGCTGGGTCATCAACACCACCTTTAACTGCTGCTAACGCTTGTGCTATAGGGTCATCAACTAACTGGTATATTTCAGATGCAGCAGAACCAGTAAAACCTTCTTCTCCATACTTAACTTGTTTCATAGCCCATGTTCTTTTTATTTTATCTGTGTCTAAGATACCACCATGAGACTTAGACATAGAAGCCTGGTGTTCTAATGCTTCTCCTAGTACTCCATTATCTCTAATACCAAACTGACCTTTAGCAATAAGTGTGTCGATATTTAAATTTTCATAATCACCAATTTGATTTATTACTTGTTTTCTATTCTTACCCATAATCCAAGCGAACGCTGATAAAGGATGGGTAAACACATTATCTAAATCTGCTGCCCACATACGTATTTGTTCTTCACCAACAACTCTTGCAGTCCATGCACCTCTAAGAAGAATAAATGGTTTCCATGCTTTATTCATGTAACTATCACCAAGTAAAGCTAACCAACCTTGTGTTAACTCTCTTACGCTTTCTTCATCTTTACTTAATTGAAATCTTTTTCTAGATGATTTAACCATAAGTTTTGCGTGTTGGAATATAGTTTTTTCATCTGCCATTTGTAAGTCGTATAACTCTTTAACTGGTTTAGATAAAAACTGTTCAAAGTCAGATACAACAAATTCTGTTTTATCTTCAATCTTAGCTGCTGCTTTTGCAGCTTGTGGTTTAACAACACCTGGAACTAATCTTGCCCAGAACTCTCTAGCTGGTGCAAAGACTCTTAAAAATAATCTCGCATCTGGAAGTGGCAATGAACCTGAAGATAAATACTCTGATATCAAGTGTGCTGTAGGTCTACCAACAACAGCTTCTACTTCATTAAAGTTAGCTTTCTTCATAAGCTGTCCTGTTACTTCTTCTAGGAACTCTGCATCATCTACAAGATTTTCAAAGTAATTAAGTATTTGATTAGGGTGTACTTTTGCATCTTTGTAAACTTTAAAACCTGCTTTAGTATCAAAAGCATTTTCTTTTTGCACAAACAAAGTTTTAAGTAAAGGATTCATAGCTTCAGAATCTGTAAATGTTCTAGGTCCTGCAACGTTTACAGTTGGATATTTCTTTAACAGTGTTTGTATTTTTTGTATTTCTGCAACAGTTAATTCTTCTGCTGCGTCAATAACTACTAAAGGTTTATTGCCTTTGACATTAGAACCTCTTTTTAAACTTGCTTTACCAGAAGACCACGCTCCACTAGCTGCATAGTTAATAGTACCAATAGAGCCTTTACCTAATGGTGCTGACTTGCTATTGTAAACTACTAATGTTATATCAGCATCATCAACATTTTTCTTAGCCCTGTTGACATAGTATTTACCTGGCAAAGGTTTTGTTGAGTAGTCATTGTTTTGAAGTTTTAATTTTTCTTTATGCAACTTTTGTAATTCTTTGACAACAGAGTCATCATTAATTTCACGTAGTCTCTGATTCTCATTAGATTTCAACTGTTGCAGTTTTTTATTTAAAACAGCACGTTCTTTTTGTAATGCCTTTAATTCTTTTTGATATCCTATCATATCGAAATCTTCATACATAATACCTTTTTCAGGGTCAGTTCTTAGATTTCTAGCGTAATTTAAAATCCTTGTTTGTGCTTCAAAGTTAAACTCGTTGATAACAATATCTTTTTGCGTAGTAGATAGTTCTACAGAAGTTTCTGTAATTCTTTTACCAGCTTGTGTAACACCTCTAGTTTTTTTACCTTCAAGCAAAACTCTGGTTTTTTGCAACTGTTCTTGTGCAGATAAACCTTTTTTAATTCTGGCAAGTATCTGTTCTTCTGTAGCTACAGGACTGAGTACTGAGTTTTTAATACCTTTATCTATACCATTTAATCTAAACTCTTGTAATTTTCTTTCGTCTTGTATCTGAGTCAGTATTTTTTTAACAGTAAGATTACTTCTATTTTTCATAACTGCTGCTTGTTCTTTAGCTTTTATATTTTTATCTATAAAGTCTATTTGTCTTGCAGTGTCATCTTCTAAACCAAACTCATTTAATCTACCTGCATCTTTATCAAATCTACCTGCTTCTTCTGCAGCAACGTGATTAAACCCAGGAGTACCAGTACCACCAGTTTCTATATCTAATTCTTTTGCAATCTTTAATGCTTCTTGTTCTGAACCTGGACCACCACCAGTTATAATTTTGTTAGGTAATATTTTTCCATCTGCTAAGTCAACAGGTACTCTTGCTGCTGATTCAGCATTTGCTAAGAAATCTTGTTTTAAATCTTCAAACTTTCTAATTCTTTTAGTTTTTTTAAAATTTGTATTGCTAAGAATACTGTCTAACAAATCTATAGTTTCTGCCATACTGAACTCAACATTATCTAAAGAGTTAAATCCTTTATCCATAATGTCAATCTTTTGTAAGTTCCATGCTTCTTCGCCATATGTTCCATAAAAGTATTTATTAGCTTCATCTACGCTTGCAACAAACTTACCTATTTGATTTACAACTTCTCTAGGTAAACCTAATGCACCAAACTTTTCTTGTATGTGCCTTAATACACCACCTTCTCCTGAATAAATATCTAACATCATATTAAGTTTTTGTAATGATGCTGGCATACCTTCTAGTTGTTTAAGAGTTTCATCTTCCATAGCATCTACTACTCTATCTAATGCTTTAGTTGCAACATCATCATCAACCTTTGCGAATTTCATAAATCCTTTTAGTTGAAAAAATGTTTCATTTAAATCATCAGTATTAATCCTTGGTGCTGGAAACTCTGAGAACAGTCTAGAAAATAAATTATTACTACCATTAAGTTTCATGTTTGTTCTTAAACCAACTGCTGCTTGTTTATCTCCGTATATAAATTTAGCTGCAGTTTTAGATAGACTTCCTTTAAACAACAATGAGTTAGGGTCTAGTCTCTGTGAAACGTTTGTTAATGGGTCTTCTACAGCATTTATAAGAATATTCTTTATAGCATCTTTATCGTTTGTATCTCTTAGTCTTTTGTAAAGTCTTGCACCACCTGCAGATTTTTCTGTAGCTAACTTACCTTGTCTACCTAAAAGTATTTCTACTTCATCATAGGTTTTAGCATCAGCAAAAAGTTGAGCTATGTCATCTCCTGTTTTAGTTTCTAAGAAATATTGTTTAGCTGTAGGTACTTTAACTGTTTTTCTAACAACTTTATCTAAAAGTCCTGCCTCTGCTTTAGCTGCAGTTTGATTAAAACTTCTAGCTGCTTTACCAGCTTTAGCAAATCCCATACCTACATAGTTAGCTGGGTCAGTAAAAACTGTGTACGCTGCATCAATAATACCTGACATAAGATTGAAACCTCTTGTTCCTGGTTCAAATACTTCTACTGCTGCAACTCTACCTGGAGATAATTTAACTACACCTTTTCTTCCTCTGTATGTTCCTGAGCTACCTTCTCTAGATGACATCTCTTGTTGTGAGATAGGTGTACCATAATACTCTTGTATTATTTGTTTTACTTCATCAGGGTTAGCACCTCTACCAACAAGTTCTTTATATATCTCTGTATCTTCTGCAACTGTAGAGTTACCAAAGTAACCTTCTCCTAAGTTAACTTTCTTACCTTCACGTAATTGGTTTATAGCTCTAGTTGCAAGAGTAGGACCTTGTTCTTTAAAAGATTTTGCTATCTCATCTCTACCTTCTGGGTCAAGTAAAGGCATCAATGTTCCTATACCTGAAAAAGCTAACAATGGATTCATTTGTCTTTTGCTGTAATATTTCATATTGGCAGTTCCATACTTCTTAACAAACTGTGAAGCAGACTCCATACCAACAACTGCAGACCTAACTACACCTCTTGTTGCTGCTTTTGTTGATTCCCACCAACTTGTTTCTTTTTCTAAGAACCTATCAACGATAGCTGTAAACTCTGGAGAGTCTGCTGTAAGTCCACTTAATGCACCTGCTACTTGTACGTCTTTAGGTAAGAAACCAAATCTTCTAGATATCTCTGCCATGTTTTGTGGAACAGAGGGATTGTTAATAAAAAAGTTATTAAGTTGCTCTGATTGTGCTAAGGTTTCTTTTTTAAAATCTTCCCCTTGGTCATCTTCCCAAGGTGCAGAGAAGTTCCATGTCCATGCCATGGTTAATCTATCTCTGGTGCTGCAGACTCATCATCCATTAAAGCTAGTATGTCTTTACTCTGTAGTACTGCATATAATTTTCTTAATGCCATATTTGCATCTACTTGTGGTAAACCACTAGCAGTTTTGTATTGGCTAGTAGCTACATCTTCTCCAGGATTATTTGTTTGCGTATAAATACCTTGCTGTGCATTTAAAAAGTTTTGTGTTGCAGGTGCATTAACTCTAGGCACACCTTGTGTTTCTCTAACTTCTTCTTTAAATAACTCAGCACTATCTTGCAAGTTATCTAACTCTACACCTTGACCATATGATTCTGATTCAAATTGTCCTTTATTTGTTTTAGGGCTAAAACGAGCCATCATCAACTCCAAATCCATCTCTATATTTAAAATCTTCTGGAACTATTAATATATCTATTCTTCCTAAATTAGGAATAAAAGCAACTGTCATAATATCTATGATTCCGTTATCTTGTCTTTCCAATGCTTCTGATGTAACGTCCCACATAGGTTGTTCTTCTATGGTATAGTTTGCTGCTACTATCTTTGCAAATTCTATGTTAATTTCATTTTTAGCCAACCGCTCCTCCTAACAAAGCCGCTAAGTTTGGTGGACCTGACTGTTGTGGTACACCCTGTTGTTGTAAGACAGCTTGTTCTTCTGGAGAAGGTTCTTCACCTTGTGCAGTAAAGTACTTCTCTAGAATACTTCCAATATTTTTTGGATTATTGTATATCTCTACAACAGCCATCATTGCAGCTTTATCTCCTGATTGAGATTGCTGTAACAAAGTCTGATATAAAATATCTTCTGTCTTTTCTTTTACAATGCGTTCGTTAATTTGACTAAGGTTTTCTAAACCATCCATTTCTTGTTGGAAAGTTTCTTTATCAATTATTCCAGCTTGTAAAAGTTGCAACCCTGTAATTATTTTATTAGGAGCATCAAAAGAAGCCATAGCTCCAAACTTACGATTGGTTGTGTAATTCTTATTTATATCTACACTTGGTGTGTACTCTTCTGCAAATGATGCACCTTTGTATGTACCACTAATAGGTTTTCTTTTTTTATTAAAAAGTACTTCATCTAGTTCTAATCTTTTACCATCTATTTCTTGTAAAGCATTTTCTATTATTGTGTGATACTCAGTAACCATAGCTCCAACGCCAGATTCCAGTTCTTCCAGACCTCTACCAGTTACAAATGAGTTGGGTGATATAGAGTCGTCTTGAACTGGATATCCAGCAACAACACGTAATTGTCTTTCTAATCTACCTACAGCTTCAAATAACTGATATGGCAGGTTAGTAACAGGTTTTATAACTTGTGAACCTGGTGACAAATAGTTAATAGAGTTTCTACCTTTTCTGTATTGTCCTGATTCTATTTCTCCAACCACGTTTGTTTCTGTAAAAACTGCATCTTCCATAGCTATAACAGACAAAATGTTTATCTTTGCCATAGATGACATCAAACCTACTACTTGGTCAAACTGTCCTTGTAACTTGTCAAAAGAATATCTTTTAGCTACAACGAAAGCTGGACCTGATTTAAGTGGATTAGGTACGAAATCTATAATTTTTCTAGAAGCCATGTGTAAAACGTAAGTTCCTTCTAGATTCATGTATTCAAGTATTACGTCTCCTGTTTCAGCATTGTTCTCCCAAGAAGTATCAGAAGACACGTTAAGGTACGAGTCTCTAACTTCATCACCTTGTGATTCAAACCATGATTTAAGTTCTGGGTACATTTGCAATAATTGTTTAATAGGTACTTTCTGTACTATTGCTAATTCATCTGGAGATTGATTATTACCCATATATCCAGGAAAACAATCATAAGGATTTCTAAGTTCTGCGTATGGATAGATATTACCATCAGGGTCTGCTTTTGTAGTAACAACCCATACTGCAAATCCATAACCAGGTAGCCATCTAGCTACTTGTGGTAATTGCATTTTAAGATTTTGCATTTTATCATATGCAGAAATAATTCTCTCTAGCTTATCTTTTTTAGCTTTGTTTCTTTGAGAATCTCTACCATTAGTTATAGATACGTCTAATGAAGGGACTTTACCTATTTTTTGTGCAAGTCTGTCTAGTGCAGATAACATTAGGTTAGGTGCTGGTAATGTATCAGAATCTAGTCTGTCCATTCCTGGTCCTAGTAACTGTCGTATACCATCTTCACCACCATTAAGAATTGCACGAAATCTCGCTCTATCTATTAAAGCATTATCGTGTGACTTCTTTAAGAACGTAGCTCTATCTATTATCTGGTCTGGTGTCAATTTAACTCCATGGTATCTCGTTTAAGTCTAGCATACTATATCCTTCATAACTAGGAGTGTAGTCTAAACCTATTTCAGCGTAGGTTAACTTTTGCAAGTTCCTGATTACTTTCATTGGAAACCAGCTTGCCATAACTATATCACTTTTGTAAGAGTTTTTATTGCCTTTTGATGCAAAATAACTTAACTGTTTTGTATAGGTAATACTTTTAGTTTGTGCATCTATACCTTGAAAAGGTAGTTTAATCTTTTTGTCTTGAAACATAGGTGCTAATGCTGTAACACCAAAACGTTCATCCCATTTGTTTTTATGGGTTTCATGTCCTTCTAACTTAATTCCATGTAGATTTGCATACTCTCTAGTCTTTTCATCTTGTCGTATAGCTTTTTGGAAACCATTCTCTTCAATAACCCAGTGGTAGCATCCGTACATTTCAAACCATTTCTTTATAAGGTTTCTTGCTTCTTCTAGCCCACCACCTTGATGATTCTCCATATCTACCATAGTTAAATTAATATCAGAGTTTGTAGTTTCTACAGCCCATAAGAATCCTGCTTGATAACCTGTAGCAGCAGGGTCTAGTCCTGCAACTAAGTATGCACCATTTGGTATTTCTCCTATATCCCAGTTTGGGTCATAACATAGTTTTATTACTTCAGGATTAAACAAAGATAAACCTTGTGCTTGTGCTTTATTAAGATAAACCATTTCAAATCTCTGTAAACCACCTGTTGTTTGTGCATCACGCTTTCTATCCATTAACCATTTGAAAGTACGTTTGTCTGCCCACAACATACAGTCGTTGTGTTCTTTTTCTTCAAACTCTGGAATTGTACACATTGAGTCATGTGCTTCTTCTACTATTGTCTCCCATGCTTCATTCTCTAATAATGCAGAATATAAATCATCTGGATGCTGTCTTGAACCAATAACAACCATTGCTGTATGTTCTTCTTTTCTAGAACCAAGTGTTGTAGTCCACCAGTTTTTGGTATTTCTTCTAGATGCAGGTTGCATAGTTGATGAGAAATCTTCAATGTCATCAGCAATAATTATGTCACAGTCACGTGATAGAATCTTACCACCTCTACCAATACCAACCATTGTTGGTGACTTAATACCTGAAACTGTTCTAGTTGCAACAGTAAATCCATTTTGTGACCAAGATTTACCAGTTCTTGATGAAGGTTTAAATGTACCGCCTGGTCCACAGAAATCCTCTATAAGTTTTTCATTAGAATCTAATGTATCCATAACAGAAGAGATAGCGTTTCTAGAAATATCTTCGTTACCACCAACCCATAATATTCTTATGTTTGGATTTCTACAGATAAGCCAGATAACAAAATGTATTAGAAGTTCTGTTTTACCATGTCGTGGTGGGCTAAGTATCATTTGTTGTCCACCATTAAGTAATGCTTTATTAATTGATGTAATCCATTCGTGATGAAAGTCTGCTGTTTCAAAAGGTACACCTAGTTCTGTTAAGAAATACCTATCTCTAAAATCTTTAAAGTCTTTAAGTGCTTGTCTAGCATCATCTGATACTTCCCAGTTTTCTGATACTACTTGTGTTTGTAAGTCTTCTCTATATGCAGCTAACATTCTAGATATTTGTGCAGTAGAACAACCTAATGCTTCTGATGCTTCTTTAGAAGTAATGTTTCCATCAACTACATCTAGTGCATAACTTTCGTCTACAAATTTTCTATATAGACTACCTCTTCTTATAGTTGCAGATTTAGGTTGATTAAGTTCTTTTACAGGTGATACGTATTCTTCACCTTTTTTCTTAGCTCTATAGATTCTCTGTGATTCTCTTTTATAACATCTAGTAGAACAATACTTAGTTGCGTTCTCTGGTAATGTTTCGTTGCAACCTTCTGAGATGCAAACTATATTTACCATTTAACTTTGTCAGCCCAATAGGCTGCAGACATTTTTCCTTTTTTAATATTCTTAGCGTGTCTAGCTTTGAAAGATTTTCTTCTAGCTTTCTCTTTAGCTGTTTTAGGATTCTTCCCTGCACCAGATACACCTTGTTGACCAAATCTAATTAGTTTGACTTTGTCACCTTCTTTTGCTAATACAGCGTGTGACTTACTTGCTTTAGGTGTTCTTTTAGGTTTGTTATAACCTGCAAATCTTTCGCCTCTATATACTATAGCCATTACTTCTTTTTCCTTACTGCTCTAGATTTTTGTACAGCTTTTAAGTTTATGTACTTACCTTCTTTATAAAGTTTAGCAGTTCTTTTTATCTCAGATGCTACTTTAGATTTAGGGTTCTTCTTATTCTTTAAATACTTAGCAGGTACACCTTTTTCATAAGGTACTTTACGTTTACTTTTTTTTGCTTGCACTTTTACGCTTCTTCTTAATATCGTTATCTTGTGAATGTCCACCCTTAATAAAACTATTAACTCTACCCATAGCCCATGCTTGCATAGATGCAGATTTAGAACCTGAAGACAAGTAAGCACCTTGTCCACGTCTGTAAACTTGTGCTAGCTGTCCGTAAGTATATTTAGACTTAGCTGCTTTACTCTGTAAAGTTTTCTTTGTACTTGCATTAATAGGTTTTCTAGCAGGTTTTTTAGCCATTACTTACCTGCTATTAGTTTTCTAGACATTCGGTGTCTTTTGCGAAATGCATCTAGTTGTTCCTGTTCTTTTTTAGAATATTTATAAAAAGTTGTTATATTACCAAATGTAATTTTTTTAATTTTTTTACCATCCTGCACATAAACTTTGTACCTTTTTTTTCCATACTCTGATTCATTTTTAGCAATTTTAGTAACTTCATTTAAGTCAACTGTTTTACCTTGGTACTCAGCCATTACTCTTCCTCCATAGATTTTTTAATCTCCATCATAGTTTGCATATTTTCATTATAGTCATCAACAAACGATTCTATTAAAGCATCTACTTTGCTTATGTTAAGTTTTTTATTTACTAACCTACTTCCACAAGCATCAGATAAATCCATAGCCCATTCTTTAAGCAGTATATCGCTAGTAAAAATATTACGTCTTTTTTTAATTCCACCTTTTTTAGCCATGTTACTTCATGCCTCTTTTACTCTTCCTCATGGATGGGTAACGTGTTTTTTTCCCGGTTTTGCTGTACGGCATCATATCTCCTAAGTTTTAAATTATACTGTGTACACGCTAAATTCTTGCAAGCCTTAAATTTCCTAAAAAACTTTAACGGCATATTACAAGAATTGCATATTCTTATCATTATGATATCATAACAGAACTCATGCAGGATAAAAAGATTGAAAAAAAAGCCAGACAGGTTGCTCTTAACTTAGAACAACTTATGGCTCGCGTAGATTTTAAATATAACAGACACCAACCTTGTTTAGTGTGTTCGCAACAATACAGACATCACATTGATGGTTTACCTTGTGAATCAGATAACAAAAGAAAAACTATCGTAAGACTTGATAAGTGGGGTAATATACGCCCTATGACTAAGTAGGGTTATACATAGTATACTTTAACGTTAACTCTGTACCCATTGGTATCTCATAAAGAGTTTTTAAATATTTAAATCTTCCTATAGTAACTAACTCACAATTAGGTTTCTCACTATGATTTATAAAACCACCTAGTGGTGTTCTAAACAACTGCTTTGACTCCGCGTCTGTGACATGGGTAACCCCCAACGTTTCGTTCTTCGCTAAGTCGTCTAAACAAAATAAACCTAGTCCGTCTATCTTGCTTGGCTGTATAGTTAGGTAACTAGGAAGCGGTCTGTAAGACACTTTGTACCATACTATCTTGCATTTTTATTTCTTTTACTACACCTGTAGCTAATAAGTCATTTATAGGTATAAGTAGATTCCGTGAAAAAAATTTTTTGTTTTGGGCTTCTACTATTCTGTGGTTACCTTCTTCTACCCAGCTTACAATAAAGGGTATGAGTTCTTCAGGTTTCCAGTAATAAACTACATTAGTTGGGTGTTGCCAGTAAAACATATAATCTGCAAACGTCTTTAACTGACACCCTATAGTTTTTCGTCCATCTTCATGTACAATCTGTATCTCAATAGCTACGTTGCCTGTTTCGTGAGATTGTGTATCTGTCTTTACTTCAATATACTTGTAACCTAGCTCATTGTTTATGATGAATAAGTCTGCACCCTTCAACTGTTCTTCATACTTAGCTGGTCTGCATATAAATATAGCTTTACCTTCATTTGTAGTTTGTGATTCGTAGTACTGTCTAACTAAAGTTTCGCCCAACTTTCCAATACTGTCTTGTGTGTTAAATGTAAACATTTTTCTCCTGTATAAATTGTAACTTGTATAAATTTATTATAGTGTTATGGTAGATATAACAAATAGTTTTTTTTGACTATAAGGTTACAGGTAAGAGCTATCGGACGGCAAAAAGCATCTTGCATACTCTTGTCAAGTATGGACTGGGATTACCACAAAAGATGTACCCAAGGACCTTAAAAAGAAAAAAATTCAAAATTTTTCAATAGGTTTCCCTATATGTCCGCTATATTCCGTTGAGACACTACAAGCACTCACGCAATTCTGCTATAAAATAAAGCGTTTATTTCTTTCTTTTATAGCTGAAAGCTGTTAAAATACTACACTAGGGAAGCTGGTGTATCCTTGTTTGGTAAGCCTGTAATGTAACCTGTAACACTAATCACGCAAGTGATTTATTACTTAAACAATTACTAGCTTCCCCCTTTTTTATACTTAAGAATTACCAAAATATTCCGAGAACCTTACGTATATATACCACCCCCACCCCAGATTGACACCATACGCATATCCGCACCTACACGGTGCAGGTCAGTCGTAGGTTATTATTTATTCTGTCTGGCTCTTAGAGTCTTTGTTAGGATTTGTAGATTATTGTAGGCTATATGGGGAGCTTTAAAGCAATACCATACA
>Ga0070752_1001658_pt1 | contig 15306 bp, 13 predicted proteins | sample VirMetDEL_Aug_30_FD_77440 | JGI IMG/M metagenome (GOLD analysis project Ga0070752, IMG submission 77440) | Aqueous microbial communities from the Delaware River and Bay under freshwater to marine salinity gradient to study organic matter... | ecosystem: Environmental > Aquatic > Marine > Coastal...
CATCACGATGGTCGCCGCGATGCCCAGCCGCCGCGCCGCCCAGGCGACGCCCTGCGCATGATTTCCCGAAGACACCGCGACCACGCCGCGCTTCTTCTCCGCCTCGTCGAGGTTCGACAGCCGCCACCAGCCGCCGCGGATCTTGAATGCGCCGATCGGTTGCAGGCTTTCCGCCTTCACGTGGCAGCGCACCCCACCGATCTCGACCGGCAACAGCGGGGTCGGCGGAAGCAGTTCGGAAATGGATGCGGCCGCGGCGAGAACGCCTTCGCGGGTCGGCTTGCGCATATCGTCTCGGATCATTTGGCCCCCGTAGCGCATTTCGCTAGAGGGCGCGCAAGATTCGAAATTCCACGAAAGAGGTTTACCCATGTCCACAGTCCTGGTGATCGGTGCGGGCGGCGTCAGCTCGGTCTGCGTCCACAAGATGGCGATGAACGCCGATATCTTCGGTGACATCCACCTCGCCAGCCGCACGAAAAGCAAGTGCGACAGCATCGCCGCCAGCGTGAAGGAGCGTACCGGGCAGGATGTGGCCACGTACGAGATCGACGCCGAGGAAGTCCCGGCGATGGTCAATCTGATCCGGAAGGTCGGCCCGAGCCTCGTCGTCAATCTCGCGCTGCCGTATCAGGACCTGCCGATCATGGACGCCTGCCTCGAAGCAGGCGTCGATTACCTCGACACCGCCAATTACGAGCCGAAGGACGAGGCCAAGTTCGAATACAAGTGGCAGTGGGCCTATCACGACCGCTTCAAGGATGCCGGGCTGATGGCGCTGCTGGGTTCGGGCTTCGATCCGGGCGTCACCAGCGTCTTCACCATGTGGCTCAAGAAGCACAAGCTGAAGTCGATCCGCCAGCTCGATATCCTCGATTGCAATGGCGGCGATCACGGGCAGGCCTTCGCCACCAATTTCAATCCGGAAATCAACATCCGCGAAGTCACCGCGCCTGCGCGTCACTGGGAAAACGGTGAATTCGTCGAGACCCCGGCAATGGGCAAGAAGGTCGAATTCGACTTCGAGGCGGTCGGCCCGAAGAACATGTACATGATGTATCACGAGGAGCTCGAAAGCCTCGCCAAGTTCAACCCCGAGATGGAGCGGGCGCGCTTCTGGATGACCTTCGGTGATGAATACATCAAGCACCTGACCGTGCTGCAGAATGTCGGCATGACACGGATCGACCCGGTCAAGTACCAGGGCAAGGAAATCATCCCGCTGCAGTTCCTCGCCGCGGTGCTGCCCAAGCCCGAAACGCTGGGCGAAACCACCAAGGGCAACACCAATATCGGCGTGATCGCGACCGGCGAGGCGCTCGACGGCTCGGGTGAGAAGACCTTCTACATCAACAATATCTGCAGCCACGAAGCGGCTTACGAGGAAACCGGCAACCAGGCGGTTTCCTATACCACCGGCGTCCCCGCAATGATCGGCAGCGCGATGATGGTAACCGGAAAATGGACCGGCGACGGCGTGTTCAACATGGAAGAAATGGATCCCGATCCCTTCATGGACATGCTGAACGACCACGGCCTGCCCTGGCAGGTCAAGGAACTGGACGGCCCGGTCGGGTTCTAGCGGGCAAGCCCGGCGTTCGGACGCGACCTTGATCGCCGCGAGCGAGGGGGCGACGTCCGCCGCGGCAAGCCAGATGAATACCGCTTTAAAAGGGAATTGACGCCATGGAAACCAAAGCTGGCGATCCGGGCGCTTTTGCCCAGTTCGACCTCGACCGCGTGGACAGTCCCGCCTTCGTGGTCGACGCGGCGAAATTGCGCGCCAATTGCCAGGTGCTGGCCAAATTGCGCGATGCGGCCGAGATCAAGATGCTCAGCGCGCTCAAGGCCTTCTCGATGTGGGCCACCGCGCCGATTATCGGCGAATATCTCGACGGCGTGTGCACGAGCGGTCTGTGGGAAGCGCGGCTGGCGAGCGAGTTCTACGACGGCGAGATCGCGACCTATTCGGCGGCCTACAAGCCGGAAGAACTGGAAGAGGTGTGCCGCCTGTCGGACCACGTGATCTTCAATTCGCCCGGCCAACTCGAACGCGCGACGCTGATCCTCGAGAATGCGCGCGCCGCGGGGCAGGATTTCGATGTCGGGCTGCGGATCAACCCGCTGCATCCCACGGGCGAGGTGCCGCGTTACGATCCCTCCAGCCCGGGCAGCCGGCTGGGCTTCCCGCTCGACCAACTTACCCCAGAAATCATGGCGCAGGTCGACGGGATCCATTTCCACAATCTGTGCGAACAGGATTTCGAACCGCTGCTGGCCACCTGGGACAAGGTGTTCGATGCGATCGAGCCGTGGTTCGGCCAGCTCAAGTGGATCAACATGGGCGGCGGGCACCACATCACCCGCGCCGATTACCAGCGCGACGAGCTGGTCGAGTTCCTGCGCGACGCGCGCGAGGATACCGGCGCCGAAATCTATCTCGAACCGGGCGAGGCGGTCGCGCTCGATGCGGGCATTCTGGTGGGCACGATCCTCGATACCGGCTTCAACGGCCTGCCCGTCGTGGTGGCCGATGTTTCGGCGACTTGCCACATGCCCGACGTGATCGAGGCGCCCTATCGCCCTGCCATGCTTGGCGAGAGCAGCGACGAGGCAACGCCCGCGGTGCGGATCGGCGGCCCATCATGCCTCGCCGGCGATGTGATCGGCGATTACCGGATTCCCGGCGGGGCGGAGGTCGGCAAACGCTTCGCCTTCCTCGATCAGGCGCATTATTCGATGGTCAAGACCAACACCTTCAACGGCGTCCAGCTGCCCAGCATCTACCTCTGGGACAGCGACAGCGACCAGCTCGAACTGGTCAAGGAGTTCGGTTACGACACCTTCCGCGACCGGCTGAGCTAAGGTTGCGGCCGGGGCGCGGAACACAGCGCCGTCTCAGCCTTTGATAGGGTAAGACGACGAGGCTGAACGCTGCGATTCCGCTTGCTTTATCGCGCATCTCGCTTATGTGCGCCGCTCCGCTGCCCCAAGGGGATCCGATCCGCAAGGCAGCCTTGTCTGAAACCTAGCCGTTTTGGGGGTCCCTTGAGTTGCACACATTTCCTGACGCCCGGTCCGTAGTTCGCGCTCTCCAGCCGGACGAACCGATCATCCTCAATCGCCCGCACGCCGCCGCGCGCGCCGCCCGATTCTTCGTCGAGAAGTTTCCGGGCAAGTCGCTCTATGCGGTAAAGGCGAATCCCTCGCCCGACCTGCTGCAGGTGTTGTGGGAAAATGGCGTGACGCATTACGACGTCGCCTCGATCGCCGAAGTGCGGCTGGTGCGCGCCACGCTGCCCGGCGCGACGCTGTGTTTCATGCACCCGGTCAAGGCGCCCAGCGCGATCCGCGAAGCCTATCGCCAGCACGGCGTGCGCACGTTCAGCCTCGATTCGGTCGAGGAACTGGAGAAGATCGTCGAGGCCTGCCGCGACGACGCGGGCGAAGTAGCGCAGGACCTGCGACTGTGCGTGCGGCTGCGCGTCTCGAGCGAATATTCCGAACTCAGCCTCGCGTCCAAATTCGGCTGCGACCTGACCGAGGCGCCCGCGCTGCTGCAACAGGCGCGTCAGCATGCCGACTGGCTCGGCGTGTGCTTCCACGTGGGCAGCCAGGCCATGACGCCCTTTGCCTATGTCCAGGCGCTCGAACGCGTGCGTATCGCCATCGGCGAGGCCTCGGTGGTGATCGACATGATCGATGTCGGCGGGGGTTTCCCGTCGGTCTATCCGGGGATGGAGCCGCCGCCGCTGGAGGATTACTTCCAGATCATCCACCAGAACTTCTACAATTTGCCGATCGCGTACAACGCCGAGCTGTGGTGCGAACCCGGCCGTGCGCTGTGCGCCGAATATTCGTCGCTCATCGTCAAGGTCGAGAAGCGCCGCGGCGAGGAGCTCTACATCAACGACGGTGCCTATGGCGCGCTGTTCGATGCGGCGCATGTGGACTGGAAATTCCCCGTCCGCGCGCTCGAGGACGACCTCATCAAGCCGGACATGGATTTCGCCTTCTACGGCCCGACCTGCGACGATGCCGACTACATGCAGGGCCCCTTCGTCCTGCCCGAGGATATCCAGGCGGGCGATTATATCGAGATCGGCATGCTCGGTGCCTATGGCGCGGCGATGAAAACCGATTTCAACGGTTTCGGCGCGGCCGACCGCGTGCTCGTCACCGACGAGCCGATGGCCAGCCTCTACGACGGCAGCCGCCAGCGTCCTGCGGCGGACAATGTGGTGAGCCTGCGCTAACCATTTGCTCGACGGATCGGCTCAATAAGCCCCGGCAGCCTCGCGCTCGCCGGGGCTTTTTGCTTGCATCACCCGGCGCGGACCTGAATTCTCCCTCGCGAGAGAGAAGGGGAGAGACTGCCGCATGATCGAATTCTTCACCGCGCCTGCGCCCAATGGGTGGAAGGTCGCCATCATGCTCGAGGAATGCGGGCTCGCCTACCAGCCGCGCTGGGTTAATCTGGCGGCGGGCGACCAGCATTCGCAAGAATATCTCGCGATCAATCCCAATGGCCGTATTCCCGCGATCACCGACCACGCGCCCGCCGACGGCGGCGAGCCGGTGACGGTGTTCGAATCGGGTGCGGTGCTGCTGTATCTGGCGGAGAAGGCCGGGCGCTTCCTGCCGACCGATTTGCGCGGGCAATCGCGCGTGCGGCAGTGGCTGTTCTGGCAGGTCGGCCATCTCGGCCCGACGCTGGGCCAGCACGGCCACTTCCACCTCTATGCCGAAGAGAAACTGCCCTATGCGATCGAGCGGTTCCACCGCGAGGCGCTGCGTGTCTACGGCGTGATGGATCGGCAACTGGCGCAGGAGGAACACCTCGCGGGGGCGGATTACACTATCGCCGACATGGCCTGTTTCCCGTGGGTGCGGACATGGAAGGCGCAAGGCATCCCGCTGGGCGACTTTCCGCATGTGAAGCGGTGGTACGATGCCCTCAAGACGCGCGAGGGGCTGCGGCGCGGGGTGGCGCTGGGCAGCGACATGGCGCGGCGCGGGGAAATGAGCGCGGCAGAACGCCAGAACCTGTTCGGCACTGCCAAGGCGCGCGTGCAATGACCGTGCGGGTGGAGTTCTTCTTCGACCTGTCGAGCCCGTGGACACGGCTGGCCTTCGCCAACATCCGTCCCGCGCTGGACGGACTGGACTATTCCATCGCCTGGCGGCCCTTCTTGGTCGGCGGGGTGTTCAACGCGGTGAACCCGTCGGTCTATGAAAGCCGCAAGCCTGAAAACGCCGCGCGGCTGGCGCGCAGTTTCGGCTGGCTGAAGCAGTGGGCCGAACTGGCAGGCGTGGGGATGAACTTCCCGTCCGAGCACCATCCGCTGAAATCGGTCAACGCGATGCGCTTCTGCTGCGCGCTCGAGGAAGAGCAGGAGGCGCTCGAGCGCTTTGCCCATGCCGCGTTCGAGGCCTATTTCACCCACGCCCGCAATCTCGACGACCCGGCCGTGCTGGTGGCGGTGGCCAATGAGGCAGGGCTGGGCGGCGCGGTGCTGGCCGAGCGCGCGGGCAGCCAGCCGATCAAGGATCGACTGCGCGCCAACACCGACGAGGCGATCGCGCGCGGGGCCTTCGGGTCGCCGACGATCATCGTCCACGAGCCCGCCGGCGAGGAGCAGCTGTATTTCGGCAACGACCAGCTGCCGCTGGTGCGCGCGAAGGTGGCGGCGCTGGCCTAGCCGTATTTGGCGCGGTGGGCGTCGAGCACCGGTTTGACCCGGCCCAGCGCCGCGCCGATAAGCTCGGGCAGCTCTTCCGCGTCGAGCGGCAACAGCGCATTGTGCGCGGCCGCGATGCAGCCCGCGTCGGCCCAGTTGATCCCCAGCTCGATCGCCCATTCGCGGAATTCGTCTGCCGCGCCCGCTCGCGGTTCGAGCGCCTTGGCCAGCGTCGGGTGGAAGCCGAACCGTCCGGTAAAGGGCAGCAACGACAGCGGGAAACCCTTGCGCAGGTAGACGAAGGTGTCGTCGACATGGACCGTGCCGCTCGCGCGGTGCAGCGCCAGCACCGAGGAGAAGTGCACGCTCTCGTCGTCGCTCACCAGCGTCACCCCGCGCGGGACCGAGAAGGCGAAATCCTCGGCATACAGCTCGGCCAGCGCATCGTGTTCGCAGCGCAGCGTTTCCCACGGCAGTTCGGGCAGGTGATCGACATGGCGCGCCGTGCCGTAAAGCTTGGCCTGCGGGAAAGCCGAATGCATCCATTCGCAGTGCAGCGTGTGGAAGGGGTGGAGGTTGAGAATCGCCTCGACCTTCGTCCCGCCATCGGTCAGCGCGTCGACTTGGGCGCGGATCGCGTCGGTCAGCGGATAGCTGTCGAGAAAGACGAAATTGCCGCTCGCCAGCCGGACGAGCGCGCATTGCGTGCCGATATCCACGATCCCGCCAAGCCGCAGGCTGCCGCGCAGGCTCCAGAAGCCTTCTCCGAGGTCGACGAGCCGGTCGCTCATGGAAAGCCGACGAAGCGCGCGGCCTCGTCCACGCTCTTGCGCTCGCTGACCACCGCATTGGCGGGGAAGCTCTCGTCGGGCCAGCCCATCGCAACCGCCTTCATGATCACCTGGTCATCGGGGATGCCGGCATGTTCGCGCACCACCGGGCTCTGCATGATCCCCTGGCTGTTGATCACGCAGCCGAGCCCGCGGCTCCATGCGGCATTGACCAGCGCGGTGGTGACCGCGCCGCAATCGAACGGCGTGTCGTCGCTGCCCGACAATTCGCGGTCGTATGTGACGATCACGCAGACCGGCGCGTCGAACTGGCGGAAGCCGCGCAGCACCCAGTCCTGCCGCTTGTCCTTGTCGTCGCGTTCGATCCCCATCGCGCCGAACAATTGCTTGGCGACGCCGACCTGGCGTTCGCGGTGCACGCCCGCGAAGGGTTCGCCGCGGCGGAACTCGCGGCTGTCGGGCTCGCCCGCGAGGATGCGTTCGGTATTGCCCTTCCGGATCCGGTCGAGCGGTTCGCCGGTGATGACGTGGAAATGCCACGGCTGCGTGTTCATCGAGGTGGGCGAGCGCATGGCGAGCGTCAGCACTTCCTCTATCACCGCGCGCGGCACCGGCTTGTCGAGATAGCCGCGGATCGAGCGGCGTCCCATCACCACTTCGTCATAGGTCATATCCGGATTGCCGCTCATTCAGTCTCGCTCCCATAAGTTTCACTGCCATGCCTAGCGCGCCATACCGACGCGGACAAATCCCCTACGGGATTGCGGGCAGGCAGGTTCCGATGTCCGGCGCGGAAAACAGCCGGCAATCGAAGAATATTGCTTCGCCGCCATTGGCATTCGCCGCGGCGAAGCTGAACCGCAGGCTGCGCCGTGCTGCATCGGTCAGCGGCAGGCTGGCCGGGACCTGCGCGGGATCGCTCCACCCCTGCACGCGGCAGTAGCCGCCGCCCGCGCACAGGCTGCGCGCCCGCTCGATGAGCGCGGCCGGCGAATCGCCCGGCGATACGAGGACGAAATGCACGCCTGCGCCCGGGCCGGGCTGGCCGGAGGATGCGGCTGCGCGCGGCGGCTCGCCGGCGGCGCGCGCCACGCTGTCGCGGGTGATGCTGTGCACCGCCTCGCCGCTGCCCAGCAGTCCGGGCAGCGGATTGGCGGCAGCGGTGGCGAGCGCGGTGTCCCGCAGCCGCAGCGGATCGGGTTCGCCGCCCGCATAGCGTGCCGAGAGCGCCTGCCGGCTGCCCCAGAAGCCGCGCCAGCGGAAGAAGATATGCGGCCCGACCTTGGCCACCTTGTCGAGCCGGTCGCTCCACCACGGATAGACGTAGTCGGCATGGAAATGCGTGGCATTGCCGACGGGGGCATGGGTCGCGCCGCCCAGCATGTCCTCCGCCCGCGCGCGCGCCGCATTCCATGCCGCGTCGGAATAGCGCCGCGCGAGCGAGCCGTCGCAGGTGAAGCTGAACTGGCAGCCGGTGGGCCGCTGCGAGCCTTCGAACACCACCCCGCAGACGGTGCCCGCAAACGCCGGATGGCGCACGCGGTTGAGGATCACCTGCATCACCGCGCGCTGGTCGCCATCGGCGCCGCCCGCCTCGGCCATCCCGGCGAGCGCGAGGCAGTCGCGCGCGCGCAGGCGGTCGGCCGCATTCCCGGCAAAGCCGAAGGGTAGGGGCGCGCCCGGGCCGATGGCTGCGAACGCCACCGCCGCATTGCGCGCCTGCGCATCGCCGGCGGCCAGTTCGGTGCCGACCACCGTGTCTTCGGGCGAGGCGGGGAGGTCGGGAAGCGGCCCGTCCGCGGCGGCAGGTGCCGGGGCGGCCGGGGCCACGCCGGACGCAGACCAGCCGCCGACCATTGCGAGCAGGACGAGCGGGAGCAGCACCAGCGCCGCGAAGGCGGCCAGAGCGGCGCTATCGCGCGGCGGTTCGGCGGAGGGGGCGGTGCTGTCCATCACGGCTATCTAGGCGCAATTCGCGCCCGCACCAGCCGCACGGCGCGCCGGTCAGGCCGCCTTGGCCAGTTCCATGTCCATCCGGTCCCAGATCTCGACCAGCGCGCCGACCAGATCGTCCATCATTTCGGCGGTGTGCGCAGGGCCGGGGGTGAAGCGCAGACGCTCGGTGCCGCGCGGGACGGTGGGGAAATTGATCGGCTGCACATAGACGCCGTATTCGGCGAGCAGGATGTCGCTGATCTTCTTGGCATGCACCGGGTCGCCGACCATCAGCGGGACGATATGCGTGACGCTGTCCATCACCGGCAGGCCCGCGTCGCGCATCTTGGTCTTGAGCAGTTCGGCGGCGGCCTGCTGGCCTTCGCGCTCGACGCTGCTTTCCTTCAGATGCCGCACCGAGGCGAGCACGCCCGCCACCAGCGCGGGGCTGAGCGAGGTGGTGAAGATGAAGCCCGGGGCATAGGAGCGGATGCAGTCGATGATCTTCTTGTCGGCCGCGACATAGCCGCCCATCACGCCGAAGGCCTTGCCCAGCGTGCCTTCGATGATGTCGATCCGGTGTGCGGCCTCGTCGCGCTCGGAAATCCCGCCGCCGCGCTTGCCGTACATGCCCACCGCGTGGACTTCGTCGATATAGGTCAGCGCGTTGTATTTTTCCGCAAGGTCGCAGATTTCGTGGATCGGGGCGACGTCGCCATCCATCGAATAGACGCTTTCGAAAGCGATTAGCTTGGGCGTGTCGGCATCCTCGGAAGCGAGCAGTTCTTCCAGATGCTCGAGATCGTTGTGGCGGAAGACGCGCTTCTCGCAGCCCGAATTGCGAATCCCCGCGATCATGCTGGCGTGGTTGAGCTCGTCGGAGAAGATCACGCAGCCGGGCAGCAGCTTGGCCACGGTCGACAGCGTCGCATCGTTCGAGACATAGCCGCTGGTGAACAGCAGCGCGGCGTCCTTGCCGTGCAGGTCCGAAAGCTCGGCCTCGAGCTGGACGTGGTAATGCGTGTTGCCGCCGATGTTGCGCGTGCCGCCCGAACCCGCGCCGACATCGTGCAGCGCCTCTTCCATGGCGGAGATCACCTTGGGGTGCTGGCCCATCGCGAGGTAGTCGTTCGAACACCAGACGGTGACCGGCTTGGGCCCGTTGTGACCCGCGAAACAGCGCGCGTTGGGGAAGGCGCCCTTGTTGCGCAGGATATCGATAAAGACGCGATAGCGGCCTTCCTCGTGCAGCCGGGAAATCGCTTCGTCGAAGATCTGGTCGTAGTTCACTGGCGTAGTCGCCCGTATCTGCGCCGCCTTCCGCGGCCATCCTGTGCGGGTCGCCCTAATCGAATACGTTGCAAATCGCCACCGCGATCTTTGCGAGTGGTTCGCAGATCAGAACGCGCGCAGATCGTCGATCCCGTAGCGCGCAAAGGCCGGCGCAAGTCGTTGGAAATCGGCCAGCTCTCCCGTTCCTACCGCGAAATCGGGGGCACTGCGCGCGAAATCCTGCCCCTCGGTCAGCGATACGATGCGCCGCGCGATCCCCTCGGCGCCGTGGATGAACGCCACGCCTTCGCCGAACGCCTGCCGCAATTCGTCCTCGAGCAGCGGGAAATGGGTGCAGGCGAGGATCACCGTGTCGAGTCGCTCACCGTGGTTCTGCAGCACCAGCCCCGCTGCAGCGCGCGCGACATCGTCGACATCGACGCTCTCGCCGCGCAGCTTGGCCTCGCCCAGCGCGACGAGGTTGTTCGCGCCGTAGCGCAGCAGCGTGCAGTCGCCGACGAATTCGCGTTCGAGCTCGTCGACATAGGCCTGCCGCATCGTCGCCTCGGTGCCCAGCAGGCCGATGACGCCGGTCCGGGTCATCTTCGCCGCGGGCTTGATCGCGGGCACCGTGCCCACGATCGGCGTTTCGAGCACGTCGCGCACCATGCCCAGCGCGATCGTGCTGGCGGTGTTGCAGGCGATGCAGATGAGCCGCGGCTGGTAGCGTTCGGCCATCCGCCCGAGCAGCCCGGCAACCCGGGCGGCGATTTCGGCCTCGCTCTTCGCGCCATAGGGCAGGCCGGCCATATCTGCGGCGTAGATTACCGGTGCCTGCGGCAGCAACTCGCGCAGCTCGCCCAGCACGGTCAGCCCGCCGACACCCGAATCGAACAGCAGGATGGGTGAGTCTTGGGCCGGTTGATCCAATTCCGTGTGTCCTGCGCTTGTCGAGTGGCCGTGTTTCCATTTAGGGCGGTAGAAGAAAGTGCGGGGTTTCGACAAGCTCGGCTCGAACGGTTTCCTGTTTTGCGGAGTGTGCTGTGCCGACCGATATGACCACAAACCTGATCTGGGCCGCGCTGCTCGGCTATCTGATCGGCTCGATTCCCTTCGGCCTGCTGCTGACCAAGGCGGCGGGCATGGGCGACGTGCGCCAGATCGGGAGCGGCAATATCGGCGCCACCAACGTGCTGCGGACAGGCAACAAGGGGCTCGCGGCGGGCACGCTGGTGCTCGACCTGCTCAAGGGCTTCGCGCCGGTCGCGGTTGCCGGCCATCTGTGGGGCGAAGTGGCGATGGCGTTTGCCGCCGGGGCCGCGGTGCTCGGTCACTGCTTCCCAGTCTGGCTCGGCTTCAAGGGTGGCAAGGGCGTGGCGACCAATGCCGGCGTGGCCTTCGGGCTCGCCTGGCCGCTGGGGCTGGCCTACGCCTTCGTCTGGCTCAGCATATTGGCGATCTTCCGTATCTCCTCGCTTGCCGGGATGGCCGCGGTGGTCGCGGCGGCGGCCGCCGCGCCGCTGTTCGGCTATCCGCAGTTCTTCCCCGTGCTCGGCGCGATCGCGCTGCTGATCATCTACCTCCACCGCGAAAATATCGCGCGGCTGGCCAAGGGTGAGGAGCCCCGCGTCGGCGGCAGCAAGGACACCGCCGGGGGATGACCGGCGCGGCGACCTCGGCCCTGTCGCAGGACGAGGCTTTCGCCCGCATCCGGCTGCTGCGCTCGCCCAATATCGGGCCGGTCAGCTATGCCATGCTGCTGCAGCGTTTCGGCGGCGCGGTGCAGGCGCTCGCGGCGCTACCCGATCTGGGCCGGCGCGGCGGGCGCCAGTACCGCGCCACCGCCGCCGAGACGGTCGAGCGCGAGGTCGAGGCAGTGCGCAAGGCGGGCGCGAAATACCTGTTCCACGACCAGCCCGATTACCCCGCGCTGCTCGGCCAGCTCGACAGCGCGCCGCCGATCCTGATCTGGCGCGGCGACCTGGCGCTGGCCGCACGCCCCTGCGTTGCCATGGTTGGCGCGCGCAATGCCAGCGCGGCAGCGGTCAAGCTGGCGCGCGATTTCGCCAGCGGGCTGGCCGAGGCGGGGTTCACCGTGGTCTCGGGGCTGGCGCGCGGGATCGACGGCGCCGCGCATGAGGGCGCCTTTCCGCACACCGTGGGCGTGATCGCCAGTGGGATCGACATTGCCTATCCGCCGCAGCACGCCGATCTGCAGGAGCGGATCGCCAGCGAAGGGCTGCTGCTGGCCGAACAGCCGCCGGGCACCGAACCGCGTGGCAGCCATTTCCCCAGCCGCAACCGGATCATCGCCGGGCTGGCGGGCGGGACGCTGGTGGTGGAAGCGGCGGTCAAATCGGGCAGCCTCATCACCGCGCGGCTCGCGGGCGAGGCGGGGCGCGAGGTCATGGCGATCCCCGGCAGCCCGCTCGAGCCGCGCAGCCACGGCTGCAACCATCTCATCCGCGAAGGCGCGGTGCTGGTGCAGGAACCCGGTGAAGTGGTCGAACTGCTGAGCACCTTCGCCGGCGAACCGCGCTCGACCTTTCGCGAACCCGCCAATGGCTTCGACTACACGCCCGAGGACATCGCTGCGGCCGAGCCCGCCGATATCGCCGCGCGGCTCACGACCGCACCGGTGGGGATCGACGAGCTAATCCGCCAGTCGGGTGAAAGCGCCGCGGCAGTGCAGCTCGCGCTGCTCGAACTGGAGATCGCCGGTCGGCTCCAGCGCCATGCCGGGGGCCGCGTCAGCGTACGCTGACGGCATGCGCGGCCAAGTCGGCGCGCGCGGGCCTGCGTGTTTTGCCGCTTGACGCCTTCCGAACCCCGGCCCCATTTTCGCGCGTATACGCACGTACACACGTAAGGGACTGCCCACACCACCATGCAACTGGTCATCGTCGAATCGCCCGCGAAGGCGAAAACCATCGAGAAATATCTCGGCAAGGACTTCAAGGTTCTCGCCAGCTACGGTCACGTCCGCGACCTGCCGCCCAAGGACGGCAGCGTGCGCCCCGATGAAGGCTTCGCGATGGACTGGGAACTCTATCGCGACAAGCAGAAGCGCTTCAAGGAAATCAGCGACGCGTCGAAACAGGCCACCCGCCTCGTCCTCGCGACTGACCCTGACCGCGAAGGCGAGGCGATTTCGTGGCACGTCCAGGAACTGCTCAGGAAGCGCAAGACGCTGCCCGAGAAGGTCGACCGCGTGACGTTCAACGCAATCACCAAGCAGGCGGTGACCGAGGCGATGAAGGCCCCGCGCGAGCTCGACCAGCCGCTGATCGACGCCTATCTGGCGCGCCGCGCGCTCGACTATCTCTATGGCTTCACCCTGTCGCCGGTGCTGTGGCGCCGCCTGCCCGGCGCCAAGAGCGCGGGCCGCGTGCAGTCGGTCGCGCTGCGGCTGATTGTCGACCGCGAAATCGAGATCGAGCATTTCCGCGCCGACGAATACTGGTCGGTGATCGCCAAGCTGCAGCAGGACGGCAGCGAGTTCGACGCGCGGCTGGTCAAGTACGAGGGCAAGAAGCTCGACAAGCTGACGCTGGGCAATGAAGCAAGCGCCATGGCCGCCAAGGCGGCGGTCGAAGCGGGCAATTTCACGATCGAGGAGATCGAGACCAAGCCGTTCAAGCGCAATCCCGCGCCGCCGTTCACCACCTCGACGCTGCAACAGGAAGCCGCGCGCAAGCTGGGCTTCTCCGCCAGCCACACGATGCGGCTCGCGCAGTCGCTCTATGAAGCGGGCGCGATCACCTACATGCGTACCGACGGCGTGCAGATGGATGGCAGCGCGATTTCGGAATGCCGCAAGGCGGTGTCCGATCGCTATGGCGGCCATGCGCTGCCCGAAAAGCCGCGCATCTACCAGTCGAAGGCCAAGAACGCGCAGGAAGCGCACGAAGCAATCCGGCCGACCGATTTCTCGCGCGACCGCGTGGGTTCGGGCGACGAGGGCAAGCTTTACGATCTCGTGTTCAAGCGCGCGATGGCCAGCCAGATGGCGGCCGCGCAGCTCGAGCGCACCACGGTCACGCTGCGCGAAGCCACCGGCCAGCACGAATTGCGCGCCACCGGCCAGGTGGTGAAATATCCGGGCTTCTTCGCGGTCTACCAGGAAGGCCGCGACGATGCCGATGACGACGAGGACGGCCTGCTTCCCGCGATGAGCAAGGGCGACAGCCCGCTCAAGCGCGGCGTCGACGCCAACCAGCACTTCACCCAGCCGCCGCCGCGTTTTTCCGAGGCCAGCCTGGTCAAGCGGCTCGAGGAACTCGGCATCGGCCGCCCCTCGACCTATGCCAGCACCATCCAGACGCTGCGCGACCGTGCCTATGTGCGAATGGAGAAGAACCGCTTCTTCGCCGAGGAAAGCGGGCGCCTGCTGACTGCCTTTCTCGAACGCTTCTTCCCGCAATATGTCGCCTTCGACTACACCGCCGGGCTCGAGGACGAGCTCGACACCGTCAGCGACGGGCGCGAGGACTGGAAGAAGCTGCTCGAAGCCTTCTGGCGCGACTTCAAGCCCAAGACCGAAGAGGTGATGGACAAGAAGCCTTCGGAAGTGACCGAGGTGCTCGACGAATTCCTGTCCGACTACCTGTTCCCCGAACGCGCCGACGGCAAGGACCCGCGCCATTGCCCGCTGTGCGAAACCGAAGGCCGCGAGGGCGGCCGGCTCGCGCTGCGCGGAGGCCGCTATGGCGCGTTCGTCGCCTGCGCCAATTACCCCGACTGCAAGTTCACCCGCCAGTTCGCCAAACCCGGCGGCGAGGGCGATGACGGCGCCGATGACGGGGTGATGGGCGAGGATCCCGAAACCGGCCTGCCGGTCGAACGCAAGACGGGCCGCTTCGGCCCCTACATCCAGCTGGGCGAAGGCAAGGAAGCCAAGCGCGCGAGCATCCCCAAGGACCTCGACGATTTCGATCTCGAATGGGCCCTGAAGCTGCTCAGCCTGCCGCGCATCGTCGGCCAGCATCCCGAGACCGGCAAGGATATTGAAGCCGCGATAGGACGTTACGGCCCGTACCTGCGGCATGATGGCAAATACGCCAAGCTGCAGAGCACGCGCGACGTGTTCGACACCGGCATGAACGCGGCGGTCACGCTGCTTGCCGAAGCCGCCAACCGCAAGGGCGGCACGCGCGGCAAGGCGGAGCCGATCAAGACGCTGGGCGAACACCCGACCAGCGGCGCCGAGATGAAGGTGATGCCGGGCCGCTACGGGCCCTATGTCACCGATGGCACCACCAATGCGACGATCCCCAAGGACATGAAGCCCGAGGACGTCACCGAGGCGCAGGCGATCGAACTGATCGATGCGCGCGCCGCCAAGGGTCCGGCGAAAAAGAAGAAGGCCGCGCCCAAGAAGAAGGCGGCAGCGAAGAAGAAGCCTGCGGCCAAGAAGGCCCCCGCCAAGAAGAAGGCCCCGGCCAAAAAGGCCGCGGCCAAGAAGGCGGAGGCCGGCTGATGGCGAAGGAACGCTTCGAGAGGCATAAGCAGCCGTGGAAGTCCGAGGAGGCGGGACAATTGCGGCTGCTCGCCAGCAAGGGCAAGGGCCTCAGGGAAATCGCCAAGGCGATCGGCCGCAGCGAGGAATCGACCAAGGACTTCGCCAA
>Ga0070752_1001669_pt1 | contig 15241 bp, 15 predicted proteins | sample VirMetDEL_Aug_30_FD_77440 | JGI IMG/M metagenome (GOLD analysis project Ga0070752, IMG submission 77440) | Aqueous microbial communities from the Delaware River and Bay under freshwater to marine salinity gradient to study organic matter... | ecosystem: Environmental > Aquatic > Marine > Coastal...
CATCCGCGATTATGTGCATGTCTCCGATCTCGTGGATGCGCATGTTCTGGGCCTGAAATGGCTCGAGGCTGGCAAAGGGTCGAACGTGTTCTGCTTGGGCTCGGGCAACGGGTTCTCCGTGCGCGAAGTGGTTGCCCGCTCGAACGAGGTGACCAATCGCGAGGTCCCGATCATCGAGGGCGATCGCCGTGCGGGGGATGCGGCGGTGCTGGTGTCTGGTTCCGCCCGTGCGCAGGATGTGCTGGGCTGGAAGCCCGCACGATCGGAGCTTTCGACAATGATTGCCGATGCGTGGCGCTGGCATCAGGCCGGAGATTATGAATACTGATCCGATCAGGGTCAGGAGATCGGGCGCGAATGCTCAAACTCAAGGAGCTACGGGAGAGGTATCGGTTGCGCATAAAGCGCAAGCGTCTCCTGTGGCGTGCCTTCCGTAAGCGGCGCCAACTCACGCTGGTGAGCGCCCCGCCGACCCTTTCCCAGAATGCCATCCTTGCCTTCGCGGTCATGCGCAACGAGGCGGTGCGGCTGCCATATTTTCTGGAGCACTACCGTAAGCTAGGGGTCAATCATTTCCTAATCGTTGACAATGGCAGCGAAGACGGAAGTGCGGAACTCTTGGCCGCGCAACCTGATGTGACGCTTTGGTCCACGGGCGCAAGTTATCGTCGCTCGCGGTTTGGTGTGGATTGGATCACGTGGTTGATGATCCGATACGGAAATGGCCACTGGTGCCTGACCGTCGATGCCGATGAAATTCTTATCTACCCGTTTCATGAAACTCGGCCGCTTCAGGCGTTGACGGGGTGGCTCGACGCGCATGGGCAGGCCGGATTTCCGGCAATGATGCTGGATCTTTACCCTCGGGGGCCCGTGAGCGGCACGCTATATGAGGCGGGGCAGGATCCGTTCGATATCTTGCAGTATTACGATGCCGGAAATTATTCGATCCGTCGGCAAGGAAGGCTGAAATCCCTTTGGATTCAAGGAGGCCCGCGCGCGCGCACATTTTTCACGGATCGCCCGCGAAGGGCGCCAACCTTGTCAAAAATTCCGCTGGTGAAATGGTCGAAAGACTACGCCTACCTGAACTCTACCCATTCGCTGCTGCCCCCCCGTCTGAACGAGCTTTACGATAGAATGGGTGGGGAAGCGATTTCCGGCGTGCTGCTACACACGAAATTTCTCCACACGATTGTCGAAAAATCTGCCGAAGAAAAACGTCGCCGCGAGCATTTTGGCGCGCCAGAGGATTTCGACAACTATTATGATAATCTGATCGCGGATCCGGATCTATTTCACCCGCATTCGACAAAATTACGAGGCTGGCGCGATCTCGAAGCGCGGGGGCTGATGTCGCGCGGTGGATGGATCTAGCGGCTGATTGTATCCGTATGAGATACAAATGTTTACCTCGTCTTCTGAACCGCTTATCTTGTGTCGAGCGAGGGCGATCGTCGCAGAGATTTGTCTTGAGGGTCGGTCAGGGCGTGGTGTTCTTTTGGGGGCACTTAACCCTGTCTTTAGCTTGAGCAAGCATATCTACGCTGAGCGGCAGTCACACGGAACGGGGCGCGATCATTGGGTCTCAGGACACAAATCCAACTGCGAAGAGAACGGCGCAAGCGCCAGTTTCAGGCATTCCGCAAGCGCCGCGAACTCTCTTGTGTTGTAGATCGCACCGCGAATATCCAAGGGAAAGATGTTCTGGTTTTTGCCACGCTGCGCAATGAACGGATCCGGCTTCCCTATTTCCTGCGATATTACCGGCAGATGGGGATCAAGCATTTTCTGATCGTGGAAAACAACAGCGATGACGGCTCACGCGAGTATCTCGCGGAGCAGGCGGATGTTTCGCTTTGGACGACGGAGGCCTCCTACAAGGCCTCGCGCTTCGGGATTGATTGGATGAACTGGCTGTTGCGCAAACACGGCCACGGCCATTGGACACTGACCGTCGATCCCGATGAATTCTTTGTTTACCCGTTCTGCGATACCCGCCCGATCACCGCGCTGACGGATTGGCTCGACACCTATAATGTCCGCTCCTTCTCGGCGTTCTTGCTGGATATGTATCCCAAGGGCCCGATTGACGCCGTGCCCTATGTCGAAGGCCAAAACCCGTTCGAGATCGCGTGCTGGTTCGATCCAGGAAACTACGTTATCTCTCGCAATGATTATTTCCAGAACCTGTGGATTCAGGGCGGGCCGCGCGCCCGCATGTTCTTCGCGGATGATCCGTTCGCGGCACCATCGCTCAACAAAATTCCCTTGGTGAAATGGCATCGCAGCTACACCTATGCCAGCTCTACGCATATGCTGCTGCCGCGTGGTCTCAATATGGTCTACGATGATTGGGGAGGCGAGAAAGCCTCTGGCTGTTTGCTTCACGCGAAATTTCTATCCCCTTTGACCGACAAGATTGCCGAGGAGCTACAGAGACGAGAGCATTATGCCGATTCACGTGAATATCAGGCCTATTCTGAAGAGCTTTCAAATGAACCTGATCTGTGGTGCAAATGGTCGGAGAAGTATATCAATTGGCGACAACTCGAAATTCACGGGCTGATCTCCAAGGGAAATTGGGCGTAAGGGTTTACGGATGACCGTTGGTTTCATCATGATGTGCCATGATGCGTTCGATCGCGCAGCACAGGTGGCGCGGTACTGGGCGGAAGCCGGCGCGCCGGTGGTGATTCATGTCGATAAGCGGGTCGGTGATCAGACGTTTGGGGCCTTTACCGAGGCGCTGAGCGACCTAGAAAATGTGTCATTCTGCGAGCGGTTCAAATGCGAATGGGGCACTTGGTCTTTGGTTCAGGCGTCGCAGGCGGGGGCGGAGCAGATCCTCAAGCGCCACGCCGATGTGCGGCATGTGTTCCTTGTTTCCGGCTCTTGTATACCGCTGCGCCCTGTCGCTGAGCTGAACGCCTATCTGGATGCGCGGCCTTTTACAGATTTTATTGAAAGCGTGACCACCACAGAAGTGGGCTGGACGGTTGGCGGGATTGATATTGAGCGGTTCACGCTGCGCTTCCCGTTCTCATGGAAAAAGCAACGACGTTTGTTCGACCGCTATGTAGAGATCCAGCGCAAATACAAGTTCCGGCGCCGGATTCCCGATGGCATCGTGCCGCACCTCGGATCGCAATGGTGGTGCCTGACACGGCAAACCCTCTCCGCGATTTTGGAAGATCCGGATCGAAAGCTCTATGATACCTATTTCAAGCGGGTCTGGATCCCCGACGAGAGCTATTTCCAAACGCTGGCACGGCTTTACTCGACCTCTATCGAGAGCCGTTCCCTGACGCTGTTCAAATTCGACTATCAGGGAAAGCCACATATTTTCTATGATGATCACATCCAGCTTTTGCGCCGTTCGGATTGTTTCGTCGCGCGGAAAATCTGGCCGCATGCCGATAAGCTATATAAGACATTCCTCGCCCGCAGTCCTGAGATCGTGCGTGGCGGCGAGCCTGACCCCACGAAGATCGACAGGCTGTTTTCCAAGGCGGTTGAGCGGCGGCTGAAGGGGCGACCTGGTCTCTATATGCAATCTCGGTTCCCGCAGCGCGATCGCGAGAACGGCAAAACCTCCGCGCCCTATTCCATATTCCAAGGGTTCTCGGATATTTTCGAGAATTTTGACGGCTGGCTCACCAAAGCGGTCGGTGCGCGGGTGCATGGGCATCTTTATGCCCCCGCACGTGCAGAGTTCGCAGGCGGGGAAACCGTGTTCAATGGCGGATTGATTGATAGCGCCAAGTTACGGGACTATTCCGCGCGGGCGTTTCTGACCAATCTGATCTGGAATTCTCGGGGGGAGCGGCAGTGCTTTATGTTCTCGCCGCGTGATACCCAAGATATCAACTGGTTCACCGCCACCGATCCCAATGCGCAGATATCCGTGATAACCGGCGCTTGGGCGGTTCCGCTGTTCCGGTCTAATCAGAACTTTGCCGAGATCCGCCGCGAGGCCGCGCGTCTTCAGCGGATCGAGTTGGCGCATGTCGATATTCTGCGCTCGATTTATGTGAAGGCGCGTGTGCGAATATGGTCTCTGGCGGAGTTTATCGAAAACCCGATGGAGCCGTTGCAATCAATTATCGACGAGATCAACCCGCGCGCCACGCGCCGCCTTTCGGAGGCGCCGCAGCTCGTGGATCTTAGCGGGTTTGGGCAGTTCTTGCAGAACCTTCGCAATCAAGGGATGCAGCCTCGCCTGATGGGCGATTTCCCCACTGGCGATGACCCTCGTCCGATCAACACGCGGCGCGGGCGGCCCTATCTGGTGAAATGATTGCGGCGGCCCTCTGGCCGCCGTGATCTCTATGCTTTGAGCGATTGCTTGGTCTCGTTAAGCGATCTGCACGCCTTGAGCTTCGGTCAGAACGGCATGAAGCGCGGAAGGGTCTGTATTGGCGCGCAGCTTCGCGCAGGTCTCGGCACTGCGCATCGTGCGCGAGACGAGGGCAAGAGCCTTGAGGTGCTCGACACCCGAATCATTGGGCGCAAACAGCGCAAAGATCAGGTCCACGGGTTGACGATCCACGGCATCGAACTCGAGGGCCTTCTCAAGCCGCAGGAACACGCCAATAACGGAGGAAAGCCCGTGCAAACGCGCGTGCGGCAGAGCTACACCATGCCCGACGCCCGTTGGGCCAAGGCTTTCGCGTTCTTGCAATGCGTCAACGGTTTGTGTCGCATCCAGCCCGTAGGCTGAATGCGCGATGTCGCCGAGGTCCTGAAACAGGCGCTTCTTGCTCGTGACATTGGCCAACACCTTGACGGCGCTTGGCTGAAGCAGGTTTGAAAGCTGCATGTGTCCTTACATTTCCGCGCCCGTCCGGGCACTCATTTGATGCTACGAGGGTCAATCCAGCCCACATTGCCGTCGGAACGGCGATGGACAACGTTAACCCCACCATGTTTTTCGTTTCGGAAAACGAGCATCTCGGATCCGGCAAGTTCCATCTGCATCACAGCTTCGCCAACCGAAAGCGTGGGGACCTTGGTCTCCATCTCGGCAACGATCACTGGTGCGAGGCTTCCGCCTTCATCCTGCGAGTCTTCGTCTTCTGACGCGAGCACATAGCTGGGCTCGGAGCCGAATTCAACCGGTTCGCTGCGTTCGCGATGGTGGTCCTTCAGGCGGCGCTTGTGGCGACGAAGTTGCTTATCCATCTTCTCGCGGCAGGATTCAAAGGCGGCGTAAACCTCGTCGGCATGGCCGCGTGCGGCGGCATTCAGCCCCGTTGAAAGGTGCACGGTGGATTCGCAGATGAACTCATGGCCGTTTTTCGAGAAGATCACGACTGCATCGGTCGGACGTTGGGAGTATTTCTCCACCGTCTCGCCTAGCTCGGTCTTCACATGGGTTTGCAGGGCCTCGCCAATGTCGAGTTGCTTGCCGCTGATTTGATACCGCATGGTTCCTCCTTCAGGTATTTGACCCGATCCCGCCATGGATGGGGGTCGCGCCGGTTGAAATCTTGGAAGGGTATGCGTGGCGCACCACCCGCGCCGAAGCCACTCCCTTACGGGGGCATCGGGGCAACGCTAAAAGGGTGGCACGATGATTACGCATTGATCCAATTGGCTCCCATCCGAGGCGGGATGTCAACGGAATTTGCGGTCACATCCTCGCGCGAGCGGAAATTCTCTCAAATATCGCGCGGGGCTAACTTAGGCGGATTAAAGGATTTTAAAGCCTTCGCCGAGATAAACGCGGCGCACATTCTCATCGCGCACGACCTCGTCACGTGTGCCGGACATCAGCACCTTCCCATCGTGCAAAATATAGGCACGATCGACGATCTCCAAGGTTTCGCGGACATTGTGATCGGTGATCAAGACCCCCAGACCACGGTCCTTGAGCTGGCTCACGAGATCGCGGATTTCGGCGACGGCAATCGGATCAACGCCGGCGAACGGCTCATCCAGCAAAAGATATTTCGGATCAGCGGCAAGGCAGCGCGCGATCTCCACCCGCCTGCGTTCCCCGCCAGATAGCGCCAATGCAGGCGCTTGCCGGATGTGGCCTATCGAGAAATCTCCCAACAGCTCCTCAAGCCGTTCGCGGCGCTTATGCGGCTTGTCCTCGCAAATCTCCAGCACCGCCATGATATTGTCTTCGACAGAAAGCCCGCGGAAGATAGAGGCTTCTTGCGGCAGATATCCGATCCCGAGGCGCGCGCGGCGATACATCGGCAGGCCTGTTACATTGCGCCCGTCGATGGTGATTTCACCCGCATCGGGCATGATCAGCCCCGCGATATTGTAAAAGCAGGTGGTTTTGCCGGAACCGTTCGGCCCCAAAAGCGCAGCCACCTCGCCGCGCCCGAGTGAAATCGACACATCGCGCAGCACCAGCTTTTTGCGGTAACTTTTACGGATATTCTTGACCATGAGCCCCAGAGAGGCGGCGCCGTCTTGCGTGGTCATCTGGTCGCGCGGCATCACTTACTCCTCGGCTGCAACACCGTGCGGACGCGGCCCGCCATGGTGCCCGTGCCTGTCGTCAGGTTGACGGTGAGACTTTGGCCCGCCATCACATTTTTACCCTGCGTCAGCAACACATCTCCGGTGAGAACCACGGTGGACGTGCCCAGCGTATAGACCGCCTCGCGTGCTTCGGCGGCCTCGGTTGCGGAGACCAGCGTCACCCCGCCCGATGCCCGAAGCTCCGAGATATCGGAGTTGGTTTCGCCATATTCCACAAGCACCTGCCCCGCCGAGAGCCGCATATCGCCTTGGCCGATCAGCACATTGCCGGAGAAGGTTGCGATTCCAGTGCTCTGATCGACGGTGAGGGTATCGGCCGTGATTTCGACAGGCGCTGTGCTGTCGCCCTGAATGCCTCCAAACGCGATCTGCTGCGCGGACGCCGTGCCTGCGGCCAGTGCCAGCGCGAACAGCAAGGCCGCGGGAAGCGTCGCCACGAGTTTGCGAAGCGAAAGGCCATTCAGGCGGGAGAGAAGCGGCTTACTGGTCATGATGTCCTCATTTCGCCGGATCATATATCAGTTTCACCCCATTCGTGAAACGCAGAACATGGGAGCCGTCTTCGGGCGTGAGCGTCATTGCGCCTGCAGTCAGTGTTCCGAACGGGGCTGTTCCTGCGATCTCGCTGGGCGCGGTCATTTCCCCTTGCTCGGCACTGCCTCGCACCGTGGCGGTGTTGAACGAGAAGCCTGTTGAGGTTGTTATATCAACGCTTCCATCCAAGGTAATCTCGCCAGTGGCCGGATCAATCTCGCCCGTTTTCGAGGCCAGCCGTGCGATGAAGCCGGAGGGGGCTTCCAGAGTTGCTTTCAGATCCATCGCCTTGGGGTCTCCCGCCGCATCTTCGCGCGCCTCGGCGGCGGTGACGGTTAGGGCAGAGCCATCACGGGTCAGGCCCGAAAACTCAGGCGCGCCAAGGCGCGGTTCGCGGGCCAACTCGTCAATATCGGCCTGAGCATAGGGCAGCGGATCGTTGAGATCGGCTTTGCCAGAGAAAAGGAACAACACCGACAGCAGCCCCAAAGCGGCCAAAGGCAGGACGATCTTCGCCCATGCCACCAGCCGCGAATGTGCGTTGTCGAACTGTTTCATCGCCCGCCCGATCAGACCACGCCTGCGCGCAGGCAGTCATGGATATGTAGAATGCCCTCGGGGCGGCCCTCCTTCACGGCGAAGAGGCAGGTGATCTTGCGCTCATCCATCACGGCCACGGCGCGTTCGGCGAGATCTTCGGGCCGGATCGTGCGGGGGTTATGGGTCATCACCTGATCGGCGCGCAGATCCAAAAGCCCCTTCATATGCCGCCGCAAATCGCCATCCGTAATGATTCCGGTCAGATGGCCGCGCGGGTCCAGAACGCCCGCAACGCCAAAGCCCTTCGCTGTGATTGCCAGCAAGACATCCGCCATCGGCGTATCTTCCGCCACCAGCGGCATCTCGCGGTGCATGAGATCTGTGACCTTGGCAAGGCGCGCGCCCAGCTTGCCTCCGGGATGGAAGGTGCGGAAATGCTCAGGCGTGAACTGGCGATGCTCCATCAGCGCCACGGCCAGCGCATCCCCCAGCGCCAGTGTCATCGTGGTGGAGGAGGTGGGAACCACCCCCGTCCCGCAGGCCTCCGCCGCTTGTGGCAGAACCAGCGCAACATCCGATTGCCGCAAAAGCGTCGACTCGGGGCGGCTCGCCACGCCGATCATCGGGATCGAGAAGCGCCGCGTATGGGCGATCATATCCGCAAGCTCCGGTGTTTCGCCCGAGTTCGAGAGCACCAGCACGACATCATCCTTTGTGACCATACCGAGATCGCCATGGCTGGCCTCGGCGGGGTGCACGAATTGCGCTGGCGTTCCGGTCGAGGCGAAGGTCGCCGCGATCTTGCGCGCGATATGGCCCGATTTCCCCATGCCGGAGATAATCACCCGCCCGCGTGCGGAGAGAATCACCTCCACCGCCTGCGCGAAGCTTTCATTCAGGCTCGTCGAGAGAAGGTCGAGTGCTTGCGCCTCAATGCCGATAACGCGCCGTGCCGTTTCGAGGTAGTCGGAGGCGGTGCGATCAGTGTTGGAAGATGTCATTGGGGTCCCCCCAGCCGAGAAGATCAAGCTGCGCGCGCGCGGGCAGGAAATCGAAGCAGGCCTGCGCCAGCTCCGTGCGGCCTTCGCGTGCGAGGCGCTTTTCCAGATCGGCTTTGATCGTATGTAGGAACAAAACATCAGAGGCCGCATATTCGAGTTGCGCCTTTGTCAGTTCCGGTGCGCCCCAATCGGAGCTTTGCTGTTGTTTGGAGATATCCGCCGAGGCGCATTCCTGTACGAGGTTCCGCAACCCGTGGCGATCGGTGTAGCTGCGCACCATTTTCGAGGCGATCTTGGTGCAAAACACCGGCGCTGTCACAACGCCGAGGGCATTATAAAGCGCGGCGAGATCGAACCGTGCGAAATGGAACAGTTTGAGCACCGCAGGATCTGCCATCAGGCGCTCCAGATTGGGCGCGTTTGTTTGGCCTTTCGCGATTTTAACCAGATGCGCGTCACCGTCGCCCGCTGAAATCTGCACGAGGCAAAGCCGATCGCGGCGCGGGTCGAGACCCATCGTCTCGGTATCCACGGCAACGCAGGCACCAAGGTCGAGCCCGTCAGGCAAGTCGTTTTGATAGAGGTGAATGGTCACGCGCGACCCCTTTGCGATCTGTTGTCGCCATATAAGCCTGTTGCGGCGGCCTTGCCAATGGAGCGGCGGAAGATGGTGCGCGGCCTCGCGTCGAGGTGATCCGGGCGCGCGCGTCTCTGATGCACTCGCGGAGGCCCTAAATGCAAAAACCCCCGCGTAAGCGAGGGTTTTGCAAACGGTGCAGGTACACCGGAAAGACATGGTGCCCAGAAGAGGACTCGAACCTCCACGCCTTGCGGCACACGGACCTGAACCGTGCGCGTCTACCAATTCCGCCATCTGGGCTGATGTCGTGAGCGGCGATGTATAGGGGGGCGAGGGGGGTGTCAACGGGAATTGTGAAAGAATTTTCATAGCCATTCGTTTCGTTGTGACTTCTAAAGCCCTTTGCCCTTGTTTGGCGGGGTGCATGGCGCTAATCAGAGAAAAATTCAGTTACCGAGAGGCAGTAGCCCATGTCGAAGCTTGTCACGATCTATGGCGGTTCGGGTTTTGTCGGGCGCTATGTCGCCCGCCGTATGGCGAAACAGGGCTGGCGTGTGCGCATTGCCGTGCGGCGGCCGAACGAGGCAATTTTCCTGAAGCCTTACGGGGCGGTTGGTCAGGTTGAACCTGTGATGTGCAATCTGCGCGACGAGGCCTCCGTGGCAGCAGCGATGCGCGGCGCGGATGCGGTGGTGAACTGTGTCGGGATCCTGAACGAGATTCGCAAAAACAAATTCGATGCGATCCAGGCTGAGGGTGCGGCCCGTGTGGCGCGTTTGGCTGCGGCATCCGGCGTGAAAACGCTGGTGCATATCTCGGCGCTTGGCGGGGATGAGAGCAACTACGGTCGCACCAAGGCCGAGGGTGAGGCAGCCGTGCTGGAGGCCTTCCCGAGCGCAATGGTTCTGCGTCCGTCGATCTTGTTCGGGCCGGAAGACAGCTTCTTCAACTTCTTCGCCTTGATGGCGCGCTTCGGTCCGATCCTGCCAATCGTTGGTGGCAATACCCGTTTCCAGCCTGTCTATGTTGATGACGTGGCGGCGGCTGCGGTCAAAGGTGTCAACGGCGAAGCCTCCGGCGTGTACGAGCTCGGCGGGCCGGAAGTTGAGACTTTCAAAGAGCTGATGCAGCGGATGCTGAATGTCACCTATCGCTCGCGCCTGATCCTCAATGTGCCGTTCTTCATCGCGCGGATCATGGGTGGTGCGCTCGATCTGGTGCAGTCGGTGACGGGCGGTTTGATCGAGAATAAGCTGCTGACCCGCGATCAGGCGAAAAACCTTGAGCATGATAGCGTCGTCACGGAGGGCGCGCAGGGCTTCGCGGCGCTGGGCATCGCGCCGACGCCGATGTCGGCCGTGCTGGCGGATTACCTCTGGCGCTTCCGCCCGCATGGGCAGTTCGATGATATCCAAGCCTCCGCGAAGAACCTGCGTAAGCCTTCGTAAATGGAACATACAACAATCATCGCCGCCCTCCTCGGTCTCCTTGAGGGGCTGACGGAGTTTATTCCGGTCTCGTCCACGGGGCATGTCTTGCTTGCAGGGCATTTCCTCGGGTTCGAGAGCACAGGGAAAGCCTTCGAGGTGGTGATCCAGCTCGGCGCTATTCTGGCGATCCTCGGGGTCTATGCGAAAAAGCTGATTGCGCTCTTCGCGGCAGCCCCCAGCGATCCGGTGGCGCGCAGGACGATCTATTCCGTCTTGATTGCGTTCTTGCCCGCGGTGGTGATCGGCGTTTTGGCGCATGATTTCATCAAGACGGTGCTCTTCGAGTCGCCTTTCTTGATTGCCGTGATGTTGATCGTTGGCGGCGTGGTGCTTGTTGTGCTCGATAAGCTGCCGCTGTCGGAGCGCCACGATGATGCGATGCATTTCCCGCTCGGGATGTCGCTCAAGATCGGGTTTATTCAATGCCTTGCGATGGTTCCGGGCGTTTCGCGCTCGGGCGCGACGATTGTCGGCGCGATGATGCTGGGGGCCAGCAAGCGCGCGGCGGCGGAGTTCTCCTTCTTCCTGTCGATGCCGACGATGGCAGGGGCCTTCGCATATGATCTCTACAAGAACCGCGATATCCTGACCGCGGCGGATCTGAACATCATCGCGGTAGGGTTTGTCTTCGCCTTTATCGCGGCGGTTTTCGTGGTGCGCGGGCTTTTGAACTTTGTCGGGAAGCATGGCTATAGCGTGTTTGGCTGGTGGCGAATCGCTGTCGGGACGGTGGTTTTGCTAGCGATTGCTGCCGGATATTGATATTAGGTCATCTTAGCTTACCTAAATTTTTAAATTAAACGCAGCTCAGGCGGGTCTAAGTTAAATAATTTGCCATATAGGTCATACATGCTGACTTTTCATTTTGAAATGTCCTCTGTATGAAGGGCGCACCCGTATTGTCCTTTGGGAGGCGCAAAACATGGCAAAGCAACCTATGCTGAAATTCGTAAAAACGTCGCGCGAGACGCCTGAAAAGCGCGATGCCACTGTGCGCACCCAAGATCATCACGAGATTTACAGAGAATTCGCGGCCCAAAAAGCCGCCGAGCAAGCCTCGCGCTGCTCGCAATGTGGTGTGCCTTACTGCCAATCGCACTGCCCGCTGCACAACAATATCCCCGACTGGCTCCGCCTCACCGCAGAGGGCCGTCTGGAAGAAGCCTATCAGCTGAGCCAAGCCACGAACTCCTTCCCTGAGATCTGTGGCCGGATCTGCCCGCAGGACCGCCTGTGCGAGGGCAATTGCGTGATCGAGCAATCGGGCCATGGCACGGTGACAATCGGCGCGATTGAGAAATACATCACCGATACCGCGTGGGACAATGGCTGGGTCAAGCCGGTTAAGCCGCTGGTGGAGCGCACGGAATCCGTGGGCATCATCGGCGCTGGGCCGGGCGGTATGGCGGCGGCGGATATGCTGCGCAAAGCGGGCATTCAGGTCACGATCTATGACCGGTATGATCGCGCAGGCGGCCTGCTGACCTACGGCATCCCCGGTTTCAAGCTGGAAAAAGACGTGGTCATGGACCGCGTGAAGCAGTTGGAAGCCTCCGGCGTGCAATTCGTGCTGAACTGCAATGTCGGCGTCGATATCAGCTTCGATGCGATCCGCGGCAAGCATGATTCCGTACTGATCGCCACCGGCGTGTATAAAACCCGCGACCTCACCGATGATGGCGCGGATGCGGCGGGAATCGTGAATGCGATTGATTACCTTACCGTCTCGAACCGTTTGAGCTTCGGCGATGATGTGGCCGAATTCAACGATGGCTCGCTGAATGCCGAAGGCAAAGCGGTTGTCGTGATCGGCGGCGGCGATACTGCAATGGATTGCGTGCGCACGGCGATCCGCCAAGGCGCGACCTCGGTGAAATGCCTCTACCGCCGTGACCGTGCGAACATGCCGGGCTCGCAGCGCGAAACCCAAAACGCCGAGGAAGAAGGCGTCGAATTCGTCTGGATGGCCGCGCCGAAAGGCTTCTCGGGCAATCCGGTCTCCTCGGTGACCGTGCAGCAGATGCGCCTTGGTGCGCCGGATGTTTCGGGCCGCCAAGCGCCCGAGCCGATTGAAGGCGGGATCTACGAGGAAAAAGCCGATCTGGTCATCAAAGCGCTCGGGTTCGAGCCGGAAGACCTGCCGAAGCTCTGGGGCGTTGACGGGCTGGAAACGACCCGCTGGGGCACGATCAAAGCGCAATATGGCAACCATGCAACCTCGCTTCCGGGCGTTTATGCGGTGGGCGATATCGTGCGCGGCGCGAGCCTTGTTGTCTGGGCGATCCGCGATGGCCGTGAGGCAGCAGACTCGATCGTGAAATACCTCGATGAGGCAGCGCAAGTCGCAGCGGAATAATCAGGCGCGATCCGCGCGTTAGGCCACGCGGGTCGGATCAGAAATAGATAGGTCAGATCCGCTGACGCGGACCCCATCAAAGGATGAAAACCATGTTCGCAGCACGCGTCCTTCTTGCAACGCTCGGGGTCTTCGCCCCCGCGTTCGCATGGGCGCAAGCAAGCTGCGAGTTGGAAATGACGGTGCAGTTGCAAAGCTGCGAAGTCGCCAATTTTGAACGCTGCGGCGATGGCTGGCGGATCACCTATTCTGATGGCGGTGGCCCGTTCTTCGTCTCCGAAATCGACAATGAGACCCGTTGGACACGTTCGATCTCGCTGGAATGGGGCGATGCGGATCTGCTCTCCCCAAATGCGGCGGATGAGGCGTCTTTCTCCGAGCTTCTGGCAACGGGGCGGGATGATTACGATTTCAAAACCCGCAATTCCGCCAGCGGGCAGGAAACGCGCTATGTCGGCTATGATGTCCTCGCCGGCGGCAGCGTGACGATTGATGGTGTGCAACTGGAGCGCTCGCAATTCGCGATGACGGCCTACGGCGCGGACGGCGCGATGATGTGGAGCCGCGAAGGCACGCAATATATCTCGCGCGAGATGCGGCTGTTCTTTGCGAATGCGGAAGTGTTCGAGAATGCCGAAGGGCATCGTGAGCAACGCGCCTCCGCCCCCGTCAGCTTCGCATTTAATGGCGAAGAGGGGTTCGGAGCCGATCAGCCCGAACTTTCCTGCGATATGGTGCTCTCTGCGGCCCCCGTTTTGAACAACGGTGCGGATCTGCTTGGCGGCCACTCATGATGGAGCTGCACGATTTCGGCTCTCATCACCAGAATTCCCGCGCGCAAGGCCGGCTTGCCGAGCGCGCGCTCAACACTGCGGAGCATCTCGCTTCGATCGTAACTTTCGGGAGTCCCGGACGCGATCTTCGCGTTCGTCGGGCCGCAGGGGCAACAGGCGGCACGCGCCGCACACCGCTCATGCCGGTTCGGCAGACCCTTTCTCTGAGGAGGCACTGACATGACTGAATTCGACGCAAACTGGGTTGCCGCCGAAGAGGCAAAGCGCAAATGGATGGACGAGAACTCCCTCTATAAAACGGATGACGAGAAAGCGTCCTGCGGCGTTGGCCTCGTGGTCTCGTTGAACGGGAAGCCCTCGCGCAAGGTCGTGGAAAACGGGATCGATGCGCTCAAGGCGATCTGGCACCGTGGTGCGGTGGATGCCGATGGCAAAACCGGCGACGGCGCGGGCATCCATGTGCAGATTCCGGCCCCCTTCTTCTACGATCAGATCCGCCGCACGGGGCATGAGCCCGATATGGGCAAGATGGTCGCTGTCGGCCAAGTCTTCCTGCCGCGCACCGATTTCGGCGCGCAAGAGCGCTGCCGGACCATCGTGGAGACGGAAGTTCTCCGCATGGGTCACTATATCTACGGCTGGCGCCATGTTCCGGTGAATACCGAAGTTCTGGGCGAGAAGGCCAACGCCACCCGCCCCGAGATCGAACAGATCCTGATCCGCAACGAGAAGAACATCGACGATGAGCAGTTCGAGCGCGAGCTCTACATCATCCGTCGCCGGATCGAGAAAGCCGCGATTGCCGCGCAGATCCACGGGCTCTACCTGTGCTCGCTCTCGTGCCGCTCGATCATCTACAAGGGCATGATGCTCGCCGAGCAGGTTGCGACCTTCTACCCCGATCTGATGGACGAGCGTTTTGAATCGGCCTTCGCGATCTATCACCAGCGTTACTCGACCAACACCTTCCCGCAGTGGTGGCTGGCGCAGCCGTTCCGGATGCTGGCGCATAACGGCGAGATCAACACCATCAAGGGCAACATCAACTGGATGAAGTCCCACGAGATCCGCATGGCCTCCTCGACCTTTGGCGAGATGGCAGAAGACATCAAGCCGATCATTCCGGCTGGCGCCTCCGATTCCGGCGCGCTGGATGCGGTGTTTGAGGTCATGGTGCGTTCGGGCCGTTCTGCCCCGATGACCAAGACGATGCTGGTGCCGGAAGCCTATGCCAACTCGGGCGAGATGCCCAAGGCGTGGCAGGATATGTATGCCTATTGCAACGCAGTCATGGAGCCGTGGGACGGCCCCGCCGCACTGGCGATGACTGACGGTCGTTGGGTCTGCGGCGGTCTGGATCGCAACGGGCTGCGTCCGCTGCGCTATGTTGTGACGGGCGACGGGCTGCTGATCGCGGGCTCCGAGGCGGGCATGGTTCCGAC
>Ga0070752_1001670_pt1 | contig 15237 bp, 10 predicted proteins | sample VirMetDEL_Aug_30_FD_77440 | JGI IMG/M metagenome (GOLD analysis project Ga0070752, IMG submission 77440) | Aqueous microbial communities from the Delaware River and Bay under freshwater to marine salinity gradient to study organic matter... | ecosystem: Environmental > Aquatic > Marine > Coastal...
CGCCTGAACCTCGTCTCGAAGCGCCCCACTCTTCGCCTGGATCATTTCCAGCGTCAGGTATTGCTCAAGATCGAACCAGAGAAAACAAGCTGCCGCGACCACGAAAGACAGCACGATCAGCCAGCGAGTGAGCTTCATGGATGGCAGTGCTCCGCGGCACGGCTAATACGTACGTTATTGGCAAGTGGACAGTTGAGCCGAAACCGAGGCATCAATCGCCTGGCCTGGCAGTCGCAAGCAGAACAGCAAATCATTAGGAAAAACTCTTGTCTGGGCACTACTTGGAGCTGACCAAACAGAGGATGTTCCAAGGGAGCCGACGATCAGCTACAGAGACAGCCCGCGAAAGGCGTTCAAGGTCTGAGTGGCCAAGGCTGTGGTAACAAAAGCCATACGGAAGATGGCTATCGCAATAGAAGTCAGCGTCCTTTGGGCAACAGCAGGCGTGCCACTTGGCTATGTCGGTGCGGATTGTCGTAATGGAACAGCACGGTTGAACGCAGCGCTTGCGGATCACATGGCTCGTTGGCATGCAAGCTGCAGTAACCCCAGAAAAAGTACAGGCTGCCCGGAGCAAGAACGACCTTTACTGGGTGGAGAAAACCAAGCCTGACAGCCACCGCTACCAACCGCTGACTGATGCGGTTCTGAATCACAGCTTTTTCGATCACATTGAACAATGCGCTAAAACGCAGTCCGCGCGTATTCGGAAAAAGGACCAAGCGTCCCTGCTCCGTACTGCATTCAGGCATCGAAACCGGCAGCAGCACCGTCAAGGTAGTAGCGTCATAGTGAAACCGGTTCGATTCCCTAGCACTGTCGCAACCCTTCAGGCAACGCATGACGGTGTGAACTTTCTCGGTAGGTAACGGTGTGCGTCCGGTTCCAGCGGTGAAAACACCCAGCAACAGCCGTTGGAATTCTTCCGAAACCACTAACCGTTCGAACAGCGTCCCCGTTATGTTGGGCGTGCCCCTGACAGCAAAGCTGGCGTTGCCACGAAAGCGGGCTTCGCATGCGATGTCCTCTCGTGCAGCCTCGAGCTGCTCCGGCGTCAGATAGTCGCTGATGGACGCAAAACCCGTTCGATTCAGCTCACCTGCGACATGTGAGACCGTATCTGCATCAATATTCATGAACGTCCGCATAGGGCAGCTCCACGTTACAGGAACAATCGAGGGGAAGTTATGGAGGAGGCAACCCGCCATCGGCCAGATTCCCACTAGCCCACTAGTCCACTAGCCCACTCTCGCTGAGCAAAGCGCCCTCCTTTTTCAGGCGCATTTCGCTATCGAGTGAAACGACTTTTTATTTTTCCACCGCCAGCCCAGCACTGGCGGACGCTCTCCCCTGAGCAATCAGAGGGCTGCCGTGCAAGGGACCGACTCGGCTGGCCGCGCTAACTTGCACATCCGAATACGCGCTGACGGTCACGCCACTCCCTGGGATCGCTTCGCCGACCACTGGCGCAGCATGGCCGGCCATAAAGCGCGCCAGTATCCGCTCCTTATCCAGAAATTCCTGGGCATAGGCGACCGCAATGCGATTGGGCGACGCCATGGCGATACATCTTTTGATGCCCTCGACGAGCGCTAGCGCGCACTCCGGCTCAACAAGCGCACCAATCCCCGGATATTCGCTGCAGAGCACTCCGAGGCTTGTCGTCGGGTCCGCCGTGATCACCGCGTTTCCGCCGACGGCGAGAATATTTGTGAGTTTCGAAGGCAACACGGCGTCGGCTGCACCACGACGCTGTATTACGAGATGGCAGTCGGCGGAAGCAAGAAGGGACGGCAAATCATCGTAAGACTGCAACGGTGCAAAGAGCACATTGCACAACCCTTTAAGCCGAACGCTCTCCACCAGCCGGCTCTTCCCCGCGCCTTCGCCTATTATGAGAAACACCAAATCATCACGTGTCTCCAAGAGCTCAGCTGCCCTAATTACTATCTCCAGACCCTGCTTCTCGCCGATATTTCCCGAATACATCACGACCTTTTTCTCAGCGGGCGCTCCCAGCCGCTTTAGCAGTTCAGGCGACTTCGTTACGCCTTGGAATCGTGATATTTCGGACCAATTGGGAAACAAACTAAGTTTTTCATCATTCACACCTTTATTTCGAGCGCGCGCCATCATCCCGCCCGATATGGTGGATATCTCATCGAACGCCTTCAACGTCCAGGCCTCTGCCGCATTAGCGAATTGTATGACCCTTTTGCATTTGCAGAGCCCCAAGCCGAACATGGCGTCAACCTCAAAGTCCTGTATGTGCAGCAGGCTATTTGCGCCAGTTAGTTTTGCGTAAAGGATTGCCTGGCTTGCGCAGAACAGCGTGGGCACCACCAGAATGACTTTGTCAGGTCGCCAGCCAATATTGGCAAAAAGCGCTAACGCAGATGAAAACGAGAAACTGGCCAGGTGCAACAAGCGCTTCAAGGCAGTAGGTTTTGCAGGAACATAAAGCGGACAGCGTATGACGGTGACTCCGTTCTCACGTGTCCTGGCATAGCGCCAACTGCAATGATCGGGAAAAACTTTCCAGTCTGGATAATAGGGGTGGGCCGTCACAACTCGCACTTCGTGCCCCTGCTCGGCGAGCCACGTAGCCATCTCTCCGTTATATTTCCCTATACCAGTCAATTCGGGGCTGTAGTTTATTCCGTAAATAAGATACTTCATCGTCGCCTCCCACATTGCACCTGCACACAGCACTTACAAACGCTATCCAGACCGTGCATGAAATTCGAAATAAAGCCGCCCAAAGAGGCGCCGCATAACCAAATTCAAGGCGAGACACCTCCTTCCGACTAACTCGCGGAATAACCAAACTTACGGATATCAACTATCCACAGTGTGTTCTAGAAATTGTATACAGGCACAGTTAAGCCTGCGCCAGGACCAACGTCCACGCAAAAGCGAGTTGCCTTTTTATGTTCAACAGCTACGAAGTTTCATTAACACCAGAAACACGGAGCAGTCCAGCGCCACGGCCAACAGTCAGGCATACTCCAAAACAGGATCTGAAGGCCAAGTTACCCCGCACACAGAAACTTTAGATGGTAACTCTGCGCTGGCTAAATCTCGCAAAAGTTATTACTGACGGCGCGGCAAACAGCGGCAACTGGATAACATACGCAAGCCGCTGTTTCGAATACATCTGAACTGGACTCTACTGTTTGAATCAACCCGCCAAGGCTTCTGCTGGCGTCGGATTCTCTTGCGTGAAACAGCTTCGGTAGAGTGCCAGGTACTGGGCCGCAACCCAGTCGTTGGAAAATTGCTTTACCGCTTTGGTACGAGCCTGGCTTCGCAAATCATTGCTGTTTTCGGCGTCCAACACCCAGGCGATGCCTTCAGCCAGGCTGGCTTCATCGAATGCGCTCGCCAGGTATCCATTCTGCTTGTGGTCGACGATATCCAGGAGCCCGGTTGCGCCAAACGCAACGACCGGAGTGCCGCAAGCCATGGCCTCGGTCGCAGTCTGTCCAAACGCTTCCTGCAACGAGGGCACGATCATTACGTCAGCAGCGCTATAGACGTCGCGCAACTGTTCATCACAACTGATGTGGCCAAAGTAGTGGGTCTTGTAAAAGGTCTCTTGGGAATGCTCGGAACCCGAGCCACCGAAGACCGCCAATTCGATATTTGTATGCCCCTGCTCTTTCAACAAGCACAAGGCTGGTAGCAGTTTATGGAACCCCTTGCGGTCGTCGCCAACGGCCGCAACAGCGCCAAAGGCGACCAGACGGGTCGTTGTGGAGATACCCAGTCTTGCCCGCGCCAACGACCTATCCTCAGGGCGGAAGACATTCACGTCGATGGGGTTCGGGAGCTGTTTGATTGTCAGCCGATTCATGGCCGTTGATCGACGAGCACTTTTGACCATCCAGCTGCTTAGCCCTACGATCGTCAGGTTTTTGACCTGAGCATATGCATGCGCTTTCTGTGCGGCGCCGACCGCGCTGAGATCGGCTGAGTCATCGGATTTGAGCAACGGACAACGTCCGCAGCCAGAAGCAAAACCGTTGCACTCAGCATCGTAGTGACAGCCTCCGGTAAAACCCCACATGTCATGCAGTGTCCAAACGATCGGCTTGTTGATGAGTTTGAGGTCATCTACAGACAGGCCGCCGCCGTTCACCCAATGCAAATGAAGCACGTCAGCATCTGATTCATTGATCGACTTGATCAGTTTTTCATTCGGCAGCGCACCCGATGAAAACATGCTTCGTTGTCGAGCAATGATCAAAGCAGGCACCCGATCATATGCAACACGTGCCAGATAGTGCACTTTCTGCCAAGTGTTCATTTGCTGCGGATAGATACTTTTATATTCCACCTGCACGCCGGCTTGAGCCAAGGCTTCAGTGAGCCTTGATGCTGCCCTAGCGGCCCCCCCTTTTGAGCGATATGAGCTGACCAGCAGTACTTTCATGAATGGTCCTTAGTTGGATGCACGCAGCGTCAACAAATAAATCGGCTTGATGAGTCCACCAATCTTGACTCGTTAGCAATGCCGCAGAAATAACCAAGCAACATGCTAGAAAATAGAAATGATGATGCAGGCGCGGAGAATAGAAAAAGCAAGACCACAAATAAGTTCGCCAGCAATTCAACCGTATTCCTGTCCATCGCCGCTTGCTTGAACAGCGCAAAGCAACGCCCCGCACAGGTAACAAAAATAAAGGCGAAGCACAGCGTTCCCAACAGTCCGAACCGAGCGAGCAATGCATAGTTTAAGAAATGGATATTATGGGTGTGCTGCCCACCCAGCAATTGGCTATCGATAACGGACGAGTCGATGCTCTGTGTCATGTCCAGCGTGTATCCATACCCCAGTCCGAACAGTAAAGAAAACGGCAATAATGTCCTTCCCACATCGTGATTAACCAGATCACCCTCGTAGAATCGTTGCTGGAGTGGAATAGGCAGCTCCGCACCCTGACTTGATGAGAGCAGCGAAAGACTTTCATCAATCCGCCTTTCGAAGCTACTCCCTTTGATAGCGCCCGATACGCCCACGACTGCACCTACCACAGTTATAAATACAGCTATCAAGGCGATTGTTTTTATCTTTTTAAGCAAAGGCGCACTGAGCAAATAAATCGCCAACCCTCCGATTACGGCAAAGACTAACGCCCTGTTTACGCCGGCGACCTGGGGAATGACAGCGAGCAACAAGAAAAAAGTGTGGGAATGTTTTTTATGAGCCATTGAGATGATCAGTGCACATCCCCATAGAATCAGCAGCTCCGGTGGCGTTCCAACCTGAAGATTAAAAGCCCAGCAGAAAGAAGTGACGCCGATCAGAATGATTACCACACGAATAAATTTGTTGTAGGAGAGTGCGACCGTTCCAACCCTGTAGCACCAGGCGCCCAATAAGAAGGTCAATAAGAACATCAACAGATAAATAAGATCAGTAATCAGATAGAGCTTGCTGTTTTCCCTGAGTAATCCCACCACCAAATAAACCAGCCCGAGCATTTGAAGCGCCAGAACCGCCCGCCATAGATTTCCACTGGCTAATCTGGGTTTCAGCCGCGTCTGGAGCAGGAACACGCCAACAAAAACAATGGCGGCTGCCACGACCGCGAGCCGTACGAAGGGCATCGCTCTGAAGCCGACGATGCCCAGGCCGTACGTCAACATGGCCGATGTCAAAATCGCGGTCGTCAGGCAGAACGCCGGGAACACGATGATGCTGTTAGGTGTGAGACGGTGAACAGACATCGCTACTCCTTGCTGGACGAACTCGACATCAATCGGCAGTCGCGACAGGCGCGCCTGTTGGCTCGCCCGTTGGCGCTTTGGTCATGAAGTTGGGCTCGGTCTGATCCAGCATCAGGAATTCGACTAGCTCAAGCGCCACTTTGCCGGTTTCGAAGTGGCCCTTGAAGCGGGTTCGGGCGCTAGCGCTAGCCGCTTCAAGCGCGGCAGGACGGCACAGCCATTGCTCAACGATCCGGGCTGCGGCTGCGGCGTCATCTAGCGGAATAAAGCGCCCTTCGATGCCGTCATTGAATACTTCCGGAACGCCGCCGACGCGACTCGCGAAGACCGGCAAGCCTTGCGACATCGCTTCGATCAACACGATGCCAAAGCTCTCCATGTGCGAGACGTGCAAGCAGGCTCGATGGCTCGCCATCAAATGAGCCACGTCATTCACATGGCCTGTGAAGACCACATCGCTCTCTACGCCCAGTGCCTGTGCCTCCTTGACCAGAGCCGCGCGATCCGGACCGCCACCGACAAGCGTCAGCCGCAGCGGATGACCATGTTGGCGTGCGGCTGCAGCTATCTCGAGGGCATAGCGTTGATTCTTTCTGCGCTCGAGGGTCCCAACGCAGATGAGGTCGCCGATTTTGCTCTGACTGATCCCGTCAGTCCGAGATTCGGAAATGAAGTTGGGTATTACCTTCGCGTCTACGACGCTTGTCTTGGGAATCCTTAGATAGATGTTTTGCTGCATGAAGGCCGATACGAAAACCAGCTGGTCAACGAGCGGAATCACACGCGCTTCAAAAGCCTGGATGCCCCTGAACAGCCTTCCATCGTGCGCGATGATGCCCTTCCCCGCCCATTCTTCTGCCTCCGAAATATTGAAATGGGCAATCATTACTACTCGTTGAGTCGGCGATACACGCGCCGTGAGCGCCGCCTGTGCTGACATCGGGCACTGGGCATAGATCACGCATGCCCGGCCATCGGCGAGCGTTGTCTTCAGGTTCAGGTACAGAAACAACTGGTGCCAGTAGCGGTACCACCACAGACCGAAGGTGCCGCTGAGCGGCGCAACCAAGCGACGTACCGCAAATACGGGATAGACCAGCCACTTGTATCGGTCGTAAGGCGTCACCAATGTCGGCGTCGTCCGGCCGGTTTTTTCCAGCCAGTCCGACCAGGTACGAAAGTGAGTGTGCACACCGGTCTCGCCGGTTCTACGCAGCACCGTCGCAATGATGATCGGTCTGGTCATCGCGCAACCCGCCTAGTCATTGATGAGTTTTCGATAGCTTTTGATCGTCAACGCACGCGCCGTCGCCAGAATCTGCATTAACAAACTGGCCGGCAGAGTAAGTGCTGGACCGGTGATAAAGACCACCGGAAAGTACTTCACGCGCTCCCACAGCGAGGCGTCGCGAAGCGAACGGACCAGCGTGGTGTGGACAAAGGCTGTAGATTGCTTGTCGTTATTCTTCAGCACCACCCGCAGATGGTTCATTGCAAAACCGCGCAAATGTTTTGGCGTATCGATGTAAGCGTTGAGGAAGTAGCTGCTTGCAGGAATGTTCAGCACGTTGCTCATGCGCCCACCATTGATTGATGAATCGATGATCGCGCCGTACTTTTCATCGAAACCCAGGCACTCGCCCGCCTTGGCAGCACGCAGGGCGAATCCCCAGTCCTGATGCTTGGCTTGCTGAGAGTCGAAGGTCGTACCTTTGTATCGGGATCGACACAAACTGATCGTCGAGCTTCGGACATCACCGTTCTGACAGAACAGATAATCGTGCATGTCGCCCAGGTAGCGGGGAAGCTCGACCTTGAACGTCCGGTAGGTATTTCTCGCCAGATAGCGGCCGAACAGGATGCCGTAACCGTCGCGCTGGTGAAGCAGCAAACGCCGCTGTATATGCTCCGGCGCGAACACATCATCGCTGTCGAGCAGAAAGATGAATTCACCCTTCGATGCCGCTATTCCCAGGTTCCTGGAATCTGCCGCATTGCCCTTCGCGGATTTCTCGATGATCGTCAGACAAGGCGTGTCTGCGGTCACAGCGCGCAACGCCGGCATATCGGGTGACCGGTCGTCCACCAGAATGATTTCATAGCTCAGCCCGGAAACCGCCTGTAGTACGGACGCCACGGCATCCATGATGAAGGTCGAACTGTTGTAGGTCGGTATGACTATCGAGACTGTTGGCATCAGGCGTCTCCTGGCTCGATCACATGACTGGACGGGACGCTTTGCGGTTGCAGCGCGTTGGATCGTTTGGTCCGAGAAACCCGTTCACCGAGCAACTCACGTACCACCCGGTTGACGCCCGGTAGGCCAAGGGTCAATACGGACCAGCTCTGCAATTTCAGGCATTCGAACGTTTTGGCGCTAAGGGCGTTTCCGATCCAAGAGGCAAATATCTGGCTGATCAGCGTCGCGGTTGCAGCGCCCCACAGACCGAAGCGAGGGATGAGCATCAGATTCAGGCCGATGTTCATCAACAGCCCGAGCCCGAGCCGCAACGGCCGCAGATGGCCAAGATCCACCGCGACTAGATAGTTTGTACAGGCGAACCCGACAACAGAAAAGACCGCCGCCAGCATGGAGATGCCTAATATCTCAAGCGCCTGCATGTACTCAGCGCCGAACAGCAAGGGGATGGCCAGGTGTGCCGCCGCCCAGACGGTGAGCCCCGTGGCTACCGACGAAAACACCACGATATCGAAATAGGTTCGGACCTTTTCTGCGTCTGGCTTGGTGCATATGTAGGGGAAGAACGCAGTTCCGACCAGCATGGGAATCACCGCGTACGCTTCGACGACGCGAATCGTGACGCTATAGACACCGGCCTGCGCGACGCCGAGCAGCGATGCGATCATCAGTTGATCCACGCGGGTATAGACGACGATCATCAACGAACACAGCAGCATCGGTGCAGCAGGTCGCCAGAGTTCTCGCACGATCGAAACGTTGAACGCTGACAATCTTACGCGTACGGCCCCCTTGGTTGGATACAGGGAATACAGCAACAGATTCATCGCAATATCGAAGGCGGCACTGAGGCAAAACAGGATCAGCCCAGCTTCGTTCCACAGCAGCACTATCTTGACCAACGAAGAGATGCACAAACTGGAGAGGCCAATCACCGCAATATGCGAAGACTGGGATTTGGCCTGATATAGCGCCTGATAACTGTTGAAGTTGTAGAACAGCACCGACCCGATCGTGATGGCATAGGCCAACTTGTGCTCAGGTGAAAACGCTGGGGCCAGATAGATCGCGATCAAGCAAGGAATCGCGATCAGGGCGCTCGCAGCGAGCCTGCATATAACGGTCGTACTGAGCAGCTGGCTGTCAGGGTATTTCTGTTGCGTGAATTCCTTGATGAGTATTTGATCCAGACCCAAGTTGCCCATTGCCCAGATAATGGTTGCCACACTAAGCCCCAGGCTGAGTACGCCGAAATCCTGCGGACCAAGCTGGTTAGCGACCAGGCCAATCAAAACAAAGGCAACGGCCAGTTTGGTTATCTTTTCCAACAACAGCCAAACGGAGTTCTTGATGTATCTTTTCACAGGTGGGTTCCATCCAGGGGGCAATGCGTTTATTAGCGTGACGACCATTCCATTCGTGGCGGGTTTCAGCTGGGCGAGCCTGACCCGTACTGGTAGTAGTCGTAATAACTGCTATATCGATAGCCATGCCTTTCCGCTTTTTTGATATCCACTTGATTCAGGATCACCCAGTCCACCGGAGTAGCGTTCTGCCGCAGCTGGGCAACGCCGCGCTCCACTTCGGTGCTGGACGTCACCTCGCTTCGCACGATGAACAACAGCGCTTCCGCATGTGCCGCCAAGACCATCGCATCGCTAACACCCTGAGTGGGTGGCGAGTCGACAACGATGCGGTCGTATCGGGTCTTCAGTGCTTCGATCAAAGCTGAAAACCGGCTCGACGAAAGCAGGCTCAGAGGATCTCGCACGGCGGTGCCGGCGCAGATCATGTCGACGCCGCTGACCTGTGTGATGCAGCTTTCCAGGCTGGCCCGGTTCTCGATGATGTCGGTCAGACCCATGCTGCCCTTGGGCCGTCCGAAGTTTTTGGCCAGCGTCGGCTTGCGTAGGTCTGCGTCGATCAGGATGACCTTGCCCAACTGAGCGAGGGCATGGGCGAGGTTGGCCGATAGCGTGCTCTTCCCCTCGCCGGGCAATGCCGACGTCGTCACGATGACCTGGCTGTAATGGTCGGTATTGGCCATTTCGAGCTTGGTCCGGATGGTGCGAATCGTCTCCGTGAAAAGAGGGTTGTTGCCTTCCGAATACATTCTTGCCAGCTGTGCGCCCTGTGCCTGTTGCACCAACGGCACGATGCCCAGCACAGGAATGTTCAGCTTGTTCTCGATGTCCTCGGTGGTCGTGAATGTGTCATTCAACACATCCTTGACCACACCCGTACCGGCTACGAAGAACAACGCGATCAAGCCAGCCACTGCAACGATCAATGGCCTGTTTGGCTTGACCGGTTCCTCTGGCACCATCGCCCGATCGACGACATGCACATTGACGCTGTTCTGATCGGCGGTGGCCGCAGTCTCCTTCAAGCGGACCAGAAACGTGTCGTAGAGCGCCCGGTTCGCCTCGACCTCTAGCGCCAACTCGCGGACTTTGAATTCTTTGCTGGACAGATTCTGGATCTGATACTTGTTCGAGTCGAACAGCGCTTGCTGGGATTGCTCATTGGCGACAGCCAATTGATAGTTCCGCTGAATACCCGAGACCACCTGGCTGACCTGCGTCTTAAGGCTGGCCGTGGCGGCATCGAGATCGGCCTTTGCAGCGATGAGTTCCGGATGGCCAGGCCCATAGCGCTGCGACACCTCATCGACGCGCGCAGCCGCTTGCGCCTTGGTCGCCTTAAACTGTTGGATGACCGGGTCCGACAGTACTGCCGGCACGCTGGCCAGCTCGTCGAGGCGGGAGCCTTTCATTGCTTCCACTTGGCGGAACTGGCTTTCCGATTCTGCCCGCTGGCGCCGAGCATTGATCAAACGATCACTGGTCAGCGTCAGCTCGGTGGCGGCGATCGTCGAGATACCCTGTAGATCAACCAGCCCCTCGGATTCGCGATAGGCCTGGAGCCGGTTTTCCGACTCCTGGAGTTTCTGCCGCAGTTCTTCTAGGCGGCTGTCCATCCAGGCCGTGGCCGTCGCAGACGTGGCAACCCCCGCCTCGAACTTGCTCGCTATGTAGCCTTCGACCAGAGCATTGGCTGCTTTCATGGCGACATACGAATCAGCCAGGAGCACCTCGACCGCGACCACCTGGCTTTTGCCCCGCGGGTTCACACTGATTGCCGCCATTAGTTTTTCGGTGGCCCTGTCGAACGCCTTGGAAGATGTGCCTTCACCTTGGGCAGCTTGGTCTGGCTGTTTCGTACGAACGAACGCGCCGAGTCGAGCGAACCAGGTTCCCACTCCTTGCCCTACTGACAGAGGCTGCGCAGCAAATTCCGGGTGATTGACCAGGTCAAGCTGGCGCACCACCCGCTCGGCCAACCCGCGAGACTTGAGCAGCTCAATTTCGGTCTGCAGAAAGTCGTTGTTGAGCGTTTCATTCTGATTGGCCTGTTCAATGGCCAATAGCTTCGCCCGCTCGCTCTCGACCAGAAGCGTGGCGCCGGCGCGATACAGCGGCGTCATCCAGGATGTTGCCCATGCAGCGGCCAGCGCTGCGAACAGCATGACGCCCAGAATCAGCCACTTGCGCAACCAGACACTCATCCAGAGTTTGCGCAGGTCGAGTTCAGCCTCGGCAGGGCCATGCGGCACCGCCGTCAGGTGATGCTCAATCGAAGGGGGTTTGCTGGTCATATCAAGCTCGCAAGGTGAGGAACCGCACTAGAAGAATCCTTCTTCGATGGTTACGGTGTCGCCCGGATATACAGGCGTATCCATCGACGCTTTGGTCGGGCCCTGACCCGGGTCTAGATTGCGGATGATGGTGATTCGCTTTGCTGATGCCCTTTCGGTCAATCCCCCGGCGAGCGCGGCGGCACGGCGCAAGGTCAAGCCCGGCTGATAGGGATAACCGCCGGGCAATTTCACCTCACCGATGATGTAGAAGTTTCGGTATTCAAGTACATTTACCGAAACGCGCGGACTTACCAGATATTTTCCCTTCAGCGCTTTCAGCAGTAACTCCTCGACTTGTGCAACAGTCTTACCGTTCGCCATTACTTCGCCAATAAACGGATAGGAGAACGACCCAGCGTCGGTTAGCCGAAGTTCTTCAAATGTCAGGTCCGGTTCGCCAAGCACCCTGATATTGATGACGTCACCAGCGGACATCCGATATTGAGAAATTACGTCGGCTCGAGTCCCATCGCTGATTAACATCAACAACAACGTAAGCAACCCGTAAACTATGCGTATCGACATCACTGTTCTCCTCGCTCCTTTTTTCACCTACCAACTGAACGATTAACTAACCCCTTGAATTCTGTATTGTCGTTCATTGATCAAGTGAAGCCGCTTTGCGTTCAGCCACGCTCCCGCCAGGAACCTAATGCCCTTGTTGAGTTAACGCCTTGTACGAATTCGGTGAGTGTGAATAAGTTAGAGTACTGCTTCGAACGTTAGGCAGGATGTACTGGCCTGACCGATGTATTCGAAACGGTCAGGCGACACTCCTGATTGAGTAGTCTCAACAGCAGAACGGCGCGCTCTGCGCCGTCTGAGGCCAGGAAAATCGCGTCGATACCGGTGTTCTGCCCGATTCTTACCTGAACCTTGCTCCCTGGCTCAGGCGTTCGGGCTCTGTCGCAACGTTCCTTTATCTGCTCGATAAGCTCGTTGCTGACCGGGTACGGCCGATTGTCAAAACCAACGACCCGAAGTACACCACGGGTGCAGCGAAGACTATGCCAGTTTGAGTCCGAAGAAAGCCGGACAAACATGTAACCAGGAAATAATGCCTGCTCTGATTTGTTCGTCGAAGCTCTACCGATAGTTGTAACTGCACCGGTGTGCAGAGTGGGTAGGTAGCAGATATAGCCCTGCTCTAACAGGTTTGCCAGCGCCCTAGGCTCTTGTCTGGATTTGCAATGGATCAAGAACCAAGCAGTACAAGGCGAAATCGAATCCTTCGTCATATAAACCAAATCCAACAGTTCGAGAGGTATCTGTTTTTAATGCGCGCTTAACAGCGCTTTCCAGCACCGCACTACCGTTTGCCGTGTAAAAACTATGGAAGCCTTTGTTTGCGGGTGCAAGACCGAATCGCTTGTATAAAGCGACCAGGCGCAGCGGCGCTAACAATTAGATCGCTATTCCACTCGTCGGATACTGAATCATAATCAGGGGATAATTAATCCGCCCCTGTTTAGAGAAAACCAAACAACAATGCTGTGATACATGGCTAAACTCGAGCTCTTTAACCATACAAAAAGTGCGCCTAAAAGCGTGCTAGAGCCCTTCTCCGGTGCATTACGATCCCGGCTGCGCTTGTTCATAACCGAAATAAAATGTAACGCCGGCTATTAATCAGGGGCATGGCGAAAAATGGAAATGGCATTAGCTCCGTTTCGTAACATTTTTAAGCGCTGGTGCCGACGAACGGTTCTTTTTTTTGTAGGAATGACGGGCCTGAAACGGCGGTTCAGAGCCTTCCGCGGGGCTCAACGATGCTGGCATGCTCGTCCGCCCATGATGGCATCAAGGGCGCGGCCAGCCCGTTTCGGTCATTTCATGGCTATTCGGTCACGCATCTCATCGGTGATTTGCTGGTCCGCCTCGTCGATGCCTGCCCACGGGTCGTCATCGCCCTGCTCTTCCAAACGCGGAATCAGGTTGCGGATGGTCCAGATGTTGGCGCCCTTGAGATCGGCCAGTTCGTCTCGATGGATAGGCACAGAGACAGCGAGCCCCTCGCGTGCACGTACCGAATAAGCCGCGACAGTGCTCGCGCCCTTACTGTTACGCAGGTAGTCGATAAAGATGCGCCCGACTCGATTCTTCGGCCCGCTGACTGCAGAGAAGTGCTGCGGCATCAACTTCGCCATGTACTGCGCAATCGCCTGGCTGAACGCTTTTACTTCTTTCCAGTTATGTACGGGTTTTAGCGGCACTATGATGTGCAACCCCTTACCACCGCTGGTTTTCAGGTACGACTGCAGTCCGATCTCGTCGAGCAGGGTCTGAGTCAGCTGAGTGGCTTCGAGCATGCGTTTCCAGGGCAGTGCGGGGTCAGGGTCGAGATCGAGCACAAAGCGATCCGGGTGGTCGAGCACCGGCGCCACGGCATTCCAGGTGTGCAGTTCTATCGTGCCCATCTGCGCCGCACTGACGAGCGCTTCAGCTGTGTCGATGGTCATCAATGCTGCATGGTTGGGGAACAGCGAAGTGTCAAGCTGAGTGACATGCGGGATGCTCAGCTTCTCGGTGTGCTTCTGAAAAAACAGCTCGCCGTCGATTCCCTCTGGAGCGCGGACCAACGCAAGCGGACGCTTACTCAGGTGCGGCAGCGCCCAAGGCGCGACCTCGGCATAGAAGCGCGCCAGCTCAATCTTGGTCGCACCGATGGACTTGTCGATGATGCGCTCGGGATTGGAAATCTTGATCTTGCCACCCGCCGTGTTCGGGGCCGGGTTGTTTTTAGCCTTCGCGGTGCCGGTTGCCTTGGCCGCTTTCGCAGCGCGTTCATGGGTGATTGCTTTGGCCGGTTTATCCGAGCGCAGGCCATGAAAGACCGAATGGCGAACCACGCCCTGGCGGGTCATCTCCGCATAGGCGACCTCGCACATCAGCTCGGGCTTTAGCCAGTGCGCGCCACGAACATCGGCGGCGGGCGGTGCTTTGGCTAACGGGCTTTTATCGACCTCTAGCGGCTTGAGCTTGGCGTGCAAGCTTTCCAGGGTGGCGTGGTTGAAGCCTGTTCCTACTTTTCCCGCGTATAGCAACTGACCTTGCTTATCGTGGAGGCCCAGCAGGAGCGCGCCGAACCCGCTGCGGGCGCCCTTGGGATCGGTGTAGCCGACGATGACGAACTCCTGCCGATTGTTGCACTTGATCTTGACCCAGCTGTTGCTCCGCCGGGAGACATAGGTGCTGCCTGCACGCTTGCCGATCAACCCTTCAAGTTTCATCTGGCATGCGCTTTCGAGCATGCTCTCCGGCTGGTCGGTAAAGTCGGCGGAGTACCGAAGCAACTCACTCTCGTCAGCCTCCAGTACTTGATTCAGAGCGGCCCGGCGTTCCTCCAACGCAACCTCGCGCAGATCCATGCCATTCAGATAGGGCATGTCGAACAGGTAATAAATGATCCTGCCGCTGCGCCCTGCTTCGAAGGCGTTCTGTAGTGCCTGGAAATCTGGCGTGCCGTCTTCATCGGGCACTACCACTTCGCCGTCCAGCCAGGCCGACGCCAGACCTAGCCCGGCCAGCGCTTCGGCTTGCGGTGGCATCTTGTGCGTCCAGTCATGGCCGTTACGCGTGAAGAGCTGGACCTTGCCAGACTCGA
>Ga0070752_1001673_pt1 | contig 15210 bp, 16 predicted proteins | sample VirMetDEL_Aug_30_FD_77440 | JGI IMG/M metagenome (GOLD analysis project Ga0070752, IMG submission 77440) | Aqueous microbial communities from the Delaware River and Bay under freshwater to marine salinity gradient to study organic matter... | ecosystem: Environmental > Aquatic > Marine > Coastal...
ATCCGAAGATCACTGTGACGCTTCGCACACCTGACAGGGTGCAGTCGGCGCAAATTGTGGAGGCTATGGCGAACTATCAGTGGGAACGGTACAATTTCCAGGATGAAGTTCGTATGGCGATCAAAGATTTTGTTACTTTGGGCATTGCGGTGACTAAAGTGACGTGGGTTTTGCGTGAAGAAGAACGTGAGATGGACCGTGACGAGTGGGTTATGTCCGCTCAGCAGGCAATCATGGAAGTTACGCAGGCCAGGATGAACGCTGAGATGTCGGGGATGGCTGTTGACCTACCATCAGACGAAGATGTGTTGGCTGCGCTGCCTGCGACTAAGACTGTGGTGGTTGAGGATCGTGCGAACGTCGAGCGTGTGTCTCCGTTCGACATTTATATTGATCCTGATGCGACTCGCATCAAGGATGCCCGTTGGATTGCGCAACGAATGTATATTCCGTTGAAAGATGCGAAGGAACGGGACGATTGGAATGCTTCGGCACGTCGCAAACTGAAAGGTGCGGCGATGTCAGAGGCGAAACGTGACTATGATTTGTTGTTCCAAGGTGAGGAACGTGGCAATGATGCGGCGTTTGCTGTTGTCTGGGAGTATTACGATCTGATTGATGGCACGGTGTGCACGTTTGCCGAGTCGTGCGAAATGTTTTTGTCTCCTCCTGAACCGTTCCCGTATCCGTTTGGTCATCCGTTTGTGTTCGGGGAAAACTATATGATCCCTGAAAAGTTGTATCCGATGGGTGACTTGGAAGCGATTCTGCCGTTGCAAATGGAACTGGCGTTGACTCGTACACAGATGGTGAACGATCGTAAACGTTTCCGTCGGTTGTATATGTATAAGCCTGAGGTAATTGGGCCTGATGGTTTGGCGGCGTTGATGTCGTCGGATGATAATGCGATGATTCCGATTGATACGGACGGGTCGTTTGGGGATGCGATTGCTCCTATGGCGACTACTCCGTTGCCGCCAGAGTTTTACAATCAGACTGCGATGATTATTGATGACATCAATCTGGTGTCTGGTGTGACCGAGTATCAGCGTGGTGCTGTGGCCGAGGTGCGGCGTACGGCGACCGAGGCTGCAATGATTCAGGATATGGCGAATGCCAGGTCGGCTGACAAGTTGGCAAAAATTGAGAAGATGATTTCGGAGATTGCTGAGAAAACTGTTGCGTTGGCCCAAGAGTTTTTGACTACCGAACAGGTTGCCAGGGTGTTGGGTCAGGATGGTGCGGCGTCGTGGGTGCCGTATAATCGTGACGATGTGCAAGGACAGTACGATTTTCATGTGGCTGCTGGTTCTACGCAGCCGATGAATGAGTCGTTCCGCCGTCAGTCTGCGATGCAGTTGTTGGAAGTTATGGCTCCGTTTATTGGGTCGGGCATTGTTGATGCTACGAAGTTGGCTGAGCATGTGATGCGTGAAGGTTTCGGCATCAAGGATGCACAGTCGTTTATTGTGCAACAGCAGCCTGCTGGGCCTGAGATGGGTGGTATGCCACCTGAGATGGCTGGCGGTATGCCGCCCGAGGCGGCGGCGATGACGCCGATGTGATACGTTTTCCGTTTATTTTTGTAAGTGCATTTACACACAAGGAGTATTGATATGGCTACTATTGCTGAGCAGACCACTGGACAGGTTGACGAACGTTACGGCAACAAGTTCATTCCCGTTACCGTGAACGCTGCGGGTACCGCTATTACTGTTGGCACCACCCTTCTTGGTGGGCTGTTGGTCACCGAGGCCTCTGGCGCTGTGACTGTTACGATCCCCGAGTCCACCGCTGCTGCTGGCAAGGTGTTCCCGATCGGTTCGACGTTTGATGTTTTCTGTTCGGGCGCTGGTGGCGTGACTGTTGCTAAGACTGGTTCGGACACTTTGACTGGTACGGCGACGATCGCTCAGAACGTTCGCAAGACGGTGACCAAGGTTGCCGCTACCGAGTGGGTTATTGCTTGATGCCGAAGGTTGGTGGCAAGTCGTATCCTTACACGAAGGCTGGGATGAAGGCGGCTAAGGCTGCTTCTAAGCGTTCGGGTAAGAAGATGATGAAAAAAAAGAAATAATGGTTCAACGTAAAAAGCCGTTTTGGAAAACTTCAACTCCGAAAAATGGGGGCAAGTTGTCTGCCCGTCAGAAGTCGGCGGCTAAGGCTCGGGCTTCTAAGGCTGGCCGACGTTATCCGAATCTGGTGGACAATGCTTGGGCAAAGAGGCAGGCACGCTGATGGCTAAGAGCGCTCCAAAAAGAGATCCGAAGTTGGCTCGGGCTGGCGTATCTGGATACAACAAGCCTAAGCGTACACCAAATCATCCTAAGAAGTCCCATGTTGTTGTGGCTAAGCAAGGCAATCAAACAAAGTTGATTCGTTTTGGGCAGCAGGGAGTAAAAGGTAGCCCTAAGGGTACTGCAAGAAATAAGGGTTGGTTTGCCCGTCATGCAGATAATATCAAGAAGGGTAGAATGTCGGCTGCTTATTGGGCCGCTAAGGTCAAGTGGTAGTTGAACGGTGCGGGGTAGTGAAACGGTATCATGCTAGGCTCATGCCCTGGTGTTGCGGGTTCGATTCCCGCCCCCGCCACTAGAATAACCTGCCAACAGGGGTAGGATTCTTGAAAGGAAAAGTTATGAGTGACGATCTGATCGAAGCCTTTGATGCCGTGGTGGCTGATGGGGGTAATGAGCAGGTTGAAAGTTTGAGTCGGAACGCAAATGTTTATTTGGGTGACGACGATGGTGGCGGGGAAACCGATTCGGAAACTGATGTTTCCGAGTTGGTTGGCGAAGAAGATGTTGATAGCGAAACCGAAGAAGCAGACATTGTTGACATTGCGGATGACGATTCGGATGTTGAGGATGTAACTGACGAGTTCGATTTCGACTCTATCAAAGATAAAACTGTTTCGGTTGTTGTTGGCGGAGAAACGTTTGATGTCCCGCTGGCTGAACTGAGAAACGGTTATATGCGTCAGGCGGATTATACTCGCAAGACCCAGCAGATTTCGCAGGTTGCTGAGTTGGCTCGTTGGGCGCAAGACATGCAGAACGCTTTGCGTGACAATCCTAAGGGTACTGTCAAGTATTTGCAGGAGGCGTTGGGCATTGGTTCTGAGTCGGAAGATCCTTGGCAGGATGTTGATCCCGATATGCAACCTGTGTTGTCAGAGTTGCAACGCACTCAGGCTGAGTTGGCTGATCTAAGGTCACGGTCTGAGCAGGCGGAGCAGGCTCGGATTCAGGCTGAGGTTCGGGTTGAACTGGATCAGATGAAATCTAAGTATTCTGATTTTGATCCGCAAGTTGTGTTGCCTATTGCCATTGAAACTGGTTTGAATATGGAGAAGGCGTACAAGTTGTGGAAGGCTGACAGGTTGGAACAAGATTCGGCTGCTAGTGCTAAGGCACGTGAGAAGGCTGAGGCTGCTGCCGCTAAGCGGGAGAAGGCTCGTAAGGCTTCGCAGAAGGTGGCTAAGGGTGGTTCTAATGTGGCGGCTTCGTCGGATGATTCTTGGAAAAAGTTTGATTCGTTTGAGGATATCTTTGCATATGAGTTTGAAAAGTCTCGTTGAACAAGAGGTGAGTTATGGCTAATCCCAATTTTGATAACATTGTAGCAACTACTCTGAAGCGGTATTTTACCGAATCAGGTAAGGCTGTCGATAACATTTTCAAGCGGTCCGCTGCGCTGGACTGGCTGAAGAACACGGCGAAGATCGACGCTCAGGGCGGATCTTCGGCGGTTATGCCGATCGTGTACAACACGAACAGTTCGTTCCAGTACTACAGCGGGTACGATGCGTTGACCCCTGTGCACGGTGAGGAACTGGTTACGGCAGCAGAGTATGATTGGAAGCAGGCTGCGATCTTCATCCCGATGTCGGGCATGGAGGAAGCGAAGAACAGCGGTGATCGTGCTGTTGTCAAGTTGCTTCAGACCAAAGTTGAGAACGCTGAGATGACTGCTGCCGAGCAGTTTGAAACTGCGTTCCTTCAGTATGATGGCACCGAGTCCAGCGGCAAGGCGTGGGGCGGTCTGCCCAGCCTGGTCGAAGGAACGGGCACCGTCGGTGGTATTGATTCGTCCACCAACACCTACTGGAATTCGTACATTCCTACCACGGCCACCTACACGCTTGCGCTTCACAGCAGGGCGTACAACACGGTGTCGTATGGTGCGGATGCTTGCGACTTCCAGATTACCACCCAGACTCTGTGGGAAACCTATGAGGGCAAGTTGCAGCCGAATCAGCGGTTCACCGACGCCAAGACTGCGGAGGCAGGGTTCCAAAACCTGTTGCACCGTGGGTCGAAGGTTGTCTGGTCGGACCTTATGCCTGCGACGAAGTGGTACTTCCTGAACAGCCGTCACGTCAAGATGGCGGTGCTGTCGGGCAACTGGATGAAGTTCCGTGGGTTTGTTGAGCCTTACGATCGTGACGCCAAGTATGGTCTTATCACCTGCTACGGCACGTTCGTGACCGACGGTCGTCGTTACCTTGGTCGGGCCATCTGGACTCCGTGATTTAGTCCGTTACATTTTGCGGTGATTGGGGAGAGGATTTATTTCCTCTCCCCTTTCGCCGTTTCAGGGAGCATTATGTTTATTGATTACCGTGAAGGTTTGCGTCGTGCGGTAGCGACGTTTGTTGCGGGGGCTACGGCTTCTCCGTTGACTGCTGCCGTGTTTGACATTTCGTTTTTCAAGGCTGCTGGTATTAGCGGTTTGATTGCTGTGTGGAATTTGTTGGGCCGTTGGGCTAAGACTGCTTCGGATTTGAGGCGTGATGACTACTGATCTTACTGTGACGTGGAAGAATGCTGTGCCGTTTGATGCGGTGTGGGGCCAGCAGGTTTCCGAGGCTGGTCGTGGTGTGGTATTTGATGCTGCTGCTATGGCTGCGGGTTTTGATATTCAACCGTTTCACGATTCGTCTACCGAGTCGGCCATGAAAGGTGCTGTGCCTTTTGCGACTGACGAAGATTTTTCTTGGACGGACGAGTATCATGCTGCGGTTGAACAGGTTCAGCCGAAGCGTGGCCGTCCTCGTAAGGAGGTTTGATTATGGCGATGACGTACGGAGACATGCGATCGTTTATGCGTGTTCATGCGGATGCGGATAGTGTGGATGCGCCTGATGCTACGTTGGAAGTGTATGCGAGGATTGCTTACAATGATATTTTGTCTCGTGCGTCGTGGCCTCATCTTACTGTGTCGTACACTTTTACGACTGTCGCAGGCCAGTCATCTTATCCGTTTACAGATTTTAGTGCGACAGATTTGGAAGAAGTTACTGCGGTTATTGACACTACCAATCTTGGTCGTCGTCTTATCTATATCACTAAGGCTGATGCAGATTTGGCTTTCGGTCAGCCGATTGATTCGCAGTCTGAGGTGGCGAATGCGTACAATGTTTCTAACGGAAATCTGATTTTGTATCCGATTCCGTCTACGACGGGGAAACAGTATACGGTTCGTGGCCGTCGTGAGCCTGTTGCTTGGCCTGATGGGGACAACTCGGTTCCCGATTTGCCCGATGTTATGCACGAGGCGATTGCCTGGTACATGTTGTCGTCGTTTTTTATGGCGCAGGAAGATCCACAGTTGGCTGGGGTGTATCTAAACGAGTATGAGATGATGGTTCGGAAACATACTCGTAATGAAACTACTAAAGAGTATAAGTCTAGGCCGCTGATTATGGGTGGTCAGAACTATCCGCAGCCTGATTTTACTCGGTGGGTGCGTGGACAGTTGGAGGGCTGATGCGTCGCAATCTGAAAGTTCAGTTCTTCAACGATTTTACTGGCGGGTTGAATAACAATCAGCAACGTCAGAACTTGGAACCTAATGAAACTCCTGATTGTATGGACGTTGTGTTCAATAACCGTGGCGGGTTTCGTACCCGCCGTGGTTTCAGCACTCTAGTTTCTGCTTCTGGCGCTCTTGATGGCGGATATATCGGTGGCAGTTTTTCTGCTGGCACCGAAGTGCTGTGGGGTATAACGCATGGCGGGGGTTTGTGGACTTATGACGGTACCACTTTTACTAACGTTACTACTGCTAACAGTGTGGATTCTAATGTAATTGTCAAGTCTGCCGTGTGGGATGACAAACTTTATTTTGCTAACTGGCTGTCATCTTCTACTTTATTGATGCGATATTGGGACGGCTCTAGTCTTACTACGTTGACGAACACGGCTAACAACGATTACACGGCTCCTACTGGGGGTAATGCGCCGTTGGCCCGTCAGATTGCGAACCATTCGGGCCACATGTTTTGGGCTGATACGACCGAATCGGGCACCCGATATCGGTCTAGGCTGAGGTTTTCGCATCCGTTGCAGCCTGAGGACTTTGCGGACAACGACTATTTTGATATTGAGCCTGCCGATCAGACTGATGAGATTACGGCTTTGGTCCCGTTTCAGAACATGATGTTGGTGTTCAAACGTAAGGGTGTATACGGGCTGTACGGTTACGATCGTGAAACGTTTATTGTGCAACGTTTGTCTACGCAGGCTGGTGTTTCTTGCCGTGAGTCTGTCGATACCAATTCTGGTATCGCCTATTGGTGGTCGTTGGATGGCAACGTTTATGCTTTCAACGGGTCTGGGATTGTTCCCGTTGGCGACCGCATCAAGGGGATTGTGAATGATGGCATTACTGTGACTGGTTGCTTGACGAACAGGGTGCGTTGGATTGACAATCAGTTGTGGGTTTCGTTGAAGAAAACTGGTGGCGACAGAATCCTGTTTGTTTATGATCCTTCTGTTGGTCAGAACGGGGCGTGGACAAAGTTTTCGTTTGCCCCTACTTCGATGTTTTGGTGGAAACGTTCTGGTGCCCAGTCTAAAATTGTTTTCTTGAAAGAAAGTTCAAACTATCTTTACGATATGTCTGATCCTGATAAAGAGGGTGATACGACTGGGGCGACTACCGCTGTGATTCCAGCGTATTACAAGATGGCTTGGTATTCTGCGTTGGATACTGGGCTTGGTAAACGTTGGTCTCGACCAACGGTTACTGCTGCTTCTACTGCCGTTGGCGTTTTGGTCGTGGAAGTTTATCATGATTTCAATGAGGCTGTTATTGATCGCACGTTGTTGATGGATGTGGACGGGACTGAGACTGGCCGCATGTATTGGGGTGACGATTGGGGTACGGATTGGAATGCGAACGATTCCGATGTTGTGTATGAGTTTCGCAGGTTGTCGTCTTTGGGTAGGGCGAATGCTGTGCAGTTGAAGTTTCGTATGACTAATAGTACGAATGCTTGGTGGATTGATTCGGTTGCGATTCCGTATTTGGAGAAAGCGTACAGGTGATTTAGATGGCTTCCAATGTTTCTGTTACATATGATTTCGTTCAGGGTACTCCTGCGAATGCGGATGATGTGGACACAAACTTTTCTGATATTACAACGTGGATCAATACGAATGCTGTGCATTTGGATGGGACCAAGGCGTTTACTGGTTTGGTAACTTTGTATGGGGCTGACCCTAGTGCGAGCGATCATGCTACACGCAAAGGTTATGTTGATGCTCAGGTTGCTCGTCCCATCTTTGATTTCACTCGGGAAAATGTGAACGTTGTTGCTGGTCAACCTACTGGTGTGACGAATATAGATGTGTTGACTTCTGGGTTTTGGTATTACAGTTCTTCTGGTTCTGGTGTTTTTGAGTTCAATTTTCGTGGAAGTTCTGGAACAACTTTATCTTCTCTTGTTTCTGTCGGAGATTCTTTGGATGTTGTTGTTGCTGCGAACCCTGGTGGGATAACCCATTATTTGACTTATATAACTATTGATGGTTCCGCTACAACGGTAAAGTGGATTGGTGGAGATTATCCCACTTCTTCTACTACTGATGCGACTGAAGTTTACCGTTTCAAAATTATCAAAACTGCTTCGGCTCCGACTTACAGGGTTCTTGCTGTTCGGGACGTTTACGAATGATCCGTTTGAAGATGCCGTATGGGGCCGAGTTGCCTCAGTCTGTGTATCGTGCGATCACGCACGTATACAAACTGTTTGCCCCTACCCCTTGGACTGATGTGACGTTTGAGAATGGTTGGTCAAATCATGGGAGTCCTTATGGTGATATCCAATATCGTCGTGCGGGAGACATGGTTCAGATGCGTGGAGGTGGTGACGGAAGCCTTGGGGTTACTGCGTTTACTTTGCCTTACGGGTTTCGTCCACCTTACACGTTAGAAATGGGTGGGGTTTCTGAATCGAATCATGCGATCGTTTATATTTACGATGATGGACAGGTGGAACCTCAGGGGTCTGGTAGTTCTACCGAGTTTCATTTCAATTATATTTTTGCGACGGATGACGATTTTCCGTTTGTGACGAGATGAGGTGATATGTGATGACGATGTTTGATTATGAACAGCAACGTGCAGGATTGGGCCGCCAGTTTGAGCAGGAGTCTGCGCTTGCCGATTACACAAACTTTCTCCGTCAACAGGGTTTTCGTGAGCAGCGTGAAGATACTCAGCGTGCGTATGGCCGTGAGTTTCCTCGGTTTACTGGGCAGGCTGCTCGTCGTTTGGGGTCGGGTATCAAGTCTGGGGTTTTCCGTCAGCAGTTGGGGGAGAACGTTCAGGACTATAACAGGTTGTTGCAACGTTTGGGTTCGCAGGCTGCGCAGTCGCAGTCGCAGTTTCAGTTGGAAACTGCTGCTCGGCGGGCTGCTTATGAGCGGGCGTTGGCTGATTTGCAGGCGCAGGCTGCTATGGCAATGATGAATCAAGGCTTAGGTTTTGGTGGTGTTCCTGTTGCGACTCCTCAGTTCCAACGTCAGATGTCTACGCCTCGTGGTTCTCGGGCTGTTAGGAGATAGTTATGGCACGTCGTCGTGATATCAATTATGATATGGGTGATCCTCAGTTGTTTATCAACAACGTTCCTAATCAACCATATTACAAATATAGCGGTCCGACTGCTACTGCTACTTGGCAGGGTTCGCAGTATCGTGGCCCGTCGTCTACTGCGACTTGGCAGGGTTCACAGCGTTCTGACATGGGTTCACAGCGTTCTGACATGAGGGATTTCAGCATTCCTTATACAAGTCCTTATGCTGTTGCCGCTCAGGCTGCTGCGGCAAGTGTACCAGAAAATGTTGGCGGACGTCGTAATGTGCGTGGCGGTTTTTTGCGTCCAACAATCCAACAGTATGAAGATGAAATGTTTGATAAAATATACGGTATTGACAGCCCCGAGGCTACTGGACCCACGTTTGCAGAAACACTTGCTGATTTGATTTCCAAGTTGGGTGGCGGTGGTGGTTCTGGACGCACAGTTCTTTACGATCCAGATCCTGAGTCTACCCGTTCTCAGGCTTTGATTGATGCAATCCAGTCTGGTTATGGCGGGATGCGCCAGGCCGAACAGGATTATTTGAATGCGCTGATTTCTCAGGTTGGTGCTCAACGTACTGGGGCGCAGCAGCGTGCCGCTGATGCGGCTGCTGCGGCTGATCGGACGATCTCTGGTTTGGTTGAGGCTGCTTCTATGTCGGGTCAGAATGTGGGGCAGGTGTATTCGCAGGCTCAACAGCAGGTTGCCGATCTGGTTGGTCAGTATGCTGCGGAGCAGGCTGCTCGTCAGCAGGGTGCACAGCAGACGTTGGGCATGTTTGGTGCTCCGACGGAAATGGCGGTGCCTGGTGGTATTACGCCGATGGATTATTTGGCTGCTCAACAGGCGGCTATGGGTAGGTTTGGTGCTGCGGAGCAAGCCTATTTTGGTGGTGCGCCTACCCGTTATCAGGCGTTGGGTTCTGATTATGAGCGTCAACGTCAGACTGCGTTGGAGCAGGCGTTGGCCGAGTTGGATGCGCAGCAGGCGCAACGTGAGGCCGAGGTTGCCAGGTCGTTGTCGCAGTTGGGTATTCAGGAGCAGCAGGCGATTCTTGGTCAGCAGCAGGCTGAGTGGGAACGCCAAGCCAGGTATCCTCGGGAGGTTTGATCGTGGATCCAGAACAGTTGCAAATTTTGTCTGCACTTATTCAGGCTATGCCTGGCGAGACTGCGCAGAATCGGCTCAACTATTTTCAGGATTTGATGGGCCAGTTGAATGTTGATCCTTTTGGAACGCAACAGCCTGTCATTCAAGAGTGGCAGGCTCCTGCTTCTCAAGTTCGTGCGATGTACGGGCAGAATCCTGGTTTGCAGGCTGTGTTCCAAGCGATCGACGAAGGCGTCGATCCGTTGACGGCTATGCGTGGGGCTATTGCCGATGATCGGTTCCCTGAACTTTCTGGTATGGATATCACCGAAAAGCAAAATTATACGTCGAGTTTGAATAAGGTTGCTGAGGATTATTCTTCGGAGCGGGCGGAGACTGCGAAAAATAAAGCAAACTTTGAAAGGCAGCAGGCGCAGAAGGCGGCTGAGTCTCCGACTCCTTTGCAACAGTTATTGCCTGGTTCTGTGAGTGCTTATGAGCAGACTGCTGAACGGTTGGGTTTTGAACCTACTGCCGAAAATTTGTTGAAAGAGTATTCACAGTTTTTGTATGAAAAAGGTTTAGAGACAACAAAAGATTCTCGTGCTGCCGCTTCTAAAAAGGTTCCACCTCCGACGATGGTTACACGCCCTGTAACAACTTTGACTCCTGGTGGAACGAATAGCGTTATCAATCTTCCTTCTCTTGGTGCTGGTCAGACATATGCGCCAGGTTCTCGTCTTGGTCCTCCCATTGAGGCGGCACCTCCGTCTGCCCCTCCGTCTGCTCCTCCAGTTTCGGGTGGCAAAAGTGTTCCTTCAAGTTTTTCTCAGGGGCAAATATCTAGTTTGGATTACGGTTTCACTGGGCCTTATGGTGAAAACTATAGGCGGAGGCTTACGTCTGCGGCTGAGCGTGCTGCGAACAGGGCACGTCAACGTCGTGTCGATGTGACCAGTCCAGAGTCTGAACAGTTTATACAAAACTTGGCGTATGCGTTGCTTCTTCAAGGTGATTGATTGTGTCTGATTTCGGTGATTTTCTTGCACAGCGTGCGGTTGATCGTCGGCGTCCGCAGATGCCTGCGACGCCTACGACTCAGCCCCGTATGCCTGATATGACTCCTGTTACTAGCGGTCAGGCTGTAAAGCCTATTGATTTTTCTAAGTTGGAGCAGGCTCAGAAAAAAGGTGGCGGTGGCATCGGTGATGTGTTCGCCCCGTTGGGTCGTGCCGCTTTGAACGTGTTGGATATTATTGATACGCCTCGTGCTGCGGTTGTTTCTGGTTTGAAGGAAACAGCCGACTTGTTGCAGGGTGAAGGTTTTTCTTTTGACGATCTCATTTCTCAGACATCTCGGAACATCGGGTTTCAAGAGTTGTTGGATGATGTTGGGATGGCTGGCGGTTGGCAGCGTTCCGTGTTGGGGTTTGTCGGTGACGTGCTGACAGATCCTACAACCTATTTCACGTTGGGTGTTGCTCCGTTGGCGGGTACTGCGGGCAAAGGTTTGAAGGCTGCTGCTGGTGCGGTGGCTCGTGATGTTGGGCAGCAGGCTGCTGATGATGCGTTGCGGGTTGCTATCCAGTCTGGCAGTTCCCGCATGTTGTCTGAGTCGATTGCCAGATCGGCTCGGGCTGCTGGGTTGGAAGGTTCTGAGGGTGTTCAACGTTTGATGGTTGAGGCTGCTCAGCGTGGCCGTGGTGCGTTGACGAAAAAAGGTTTGACTCGTGCTGGTGTGTCGTCTGACGAGATTGCCAAGTTGGGTATTCCGCAGATGCAAAGGACTGTTGGTGTTGGCCGTGCCCAGGTTCGTATTCCTGGGACGACCAGGCTGATTGATGTTACTGAAAATTTGAAGGGTGGCATCAAAGCAGATTTGCGTGGACGGAAGGCATCACAGTATCTTCGTGGCAAGTTTACGCCTGATGTTTTGGGCACCAAAAATTTGACGAAGATTATTTATGATACGACGAAGAATATGGGTGAGCGGGCTGGTGCTGTTGTGGCCCGTTCGACTGTCCAGAAAAGTTTGGGTGTTGGCCGTGCATGGGCCAATGAAACACGTAGCCGTGTAAAGAAATCTTTGATTCAGGCTGGTTGGAGGAAGTTAGATGATGCGTCCGCCGTGGCGGCGACGCACAGTACCGAGGCTGGTGCCGCTGGTGTTTTGCAGGATGCTGTCAGGAAAGAAACCCGACAGATTTTGGATGATGCTAAGAAGGCTAAGGTTCAGGTCAACGATTTTGGACCCAATTATCTTTCTCACATTCATACTCAAGAGTATTTGGATCTGAGTAGAAAAAATCCTGAGGCCGCAAAGCATCTTACGAAAAATATCAATACCGAGGAAGGTTTCCAGCAAAGTCGTACGTTGGTTGCTGGTTCAGATTTTCTCAACGAGTTCAGCCGTGATGGTGGACCGTTGAAGTATGGGACTATTGAGGAGATCAACGAACGGTCGATGGCCGCTTGGGGCGTCAAAATGTTTGAGGATGACGTCCGTGTAATTATGGATGCCTACGTCACGTCTGTTGGTGAGGCTATTGCGCGTGCGAAGCAGAAAGAGTTGTTGCATTCGTACGGGTTGTCGGAGGGTTTGGCCTCACAGGTTGTTCGTGAGGCGAATGACGATCCGATCTATAAGACGTTGATGGATAATGCTGAAAAGTCTGTTCAACGTTTGCGTCGGGAAGAAAAAGTTGCTTTGAGTAGCGGGCGAGAGATTCGGCGTAAGGCGATTCCTCAAGCCAAAAAAATTATCAAGACTCGGGTGAAAAAGTTGGCTGATGATCGTTTGTCTATCACTAAAGAATTGAACAATTTGGCTCGCAAGAAGCAGAATCAACTTGTGTTGTTGCAGAAGCGGCAGCGAGAGGTTACTGCGTTGCAGGATGCTCGTGATGTTTTGTTGAAGCAGGTTTCTGGTGCACGTAAGAGTGCACGGGCGAAGGCTAAGCGGGAACTTGTCAAGGTTGAGAAGGAACTTGATCGTTTGGTTCCTGATTGGCGGAAGGTTACGGATCTGAGAATAGAGTTGGAAAGACATTTTCCGACTACGAGGTTGATCCAAGATTACAATGCGTTGTTGGTTCGTGAAAACGAATTGGGTAAACGGATTGGTTCTTTGAATCAGCAGGCTGAGGATCTTGCTTCACAGTTTGATGAACTTCGTTTGCGTCAGACCCCTGCTGGGCAGGGTCCGACTCCTCCTGATCTTCAGGTTAGGAAACTGAATCGTGAGATTGAAAAGGCGCTTTTGAACGAATCTAAAAGGTTGGAATCGTATGAGGCGGCTGCTGCCGCTCATGCGTTTGCTGTTGCTGATAATGAGTGGGCTTTGCAGCAGATTGACCAGGTTATCAAAGAGCAAACGGATGCTTTGGATGCGATTGATAATGTTCGTGGCGATGTGGCAGCACGTCAAATGGACACTGGGATGATGTTGAAACAGCAGATGGACACGGCTGCTGAGGTGTTGCGTCGTGGCGGTGATGATGCTGATTCATTGCGGCTTGCGAGGTTGGAAGCAGCGGCGGCTGCTTCCGATCAGAAGGCTTGGGCTGCTGGCCGTCAGGCCGATCAGATGGACAAGATGATTGATGCGACGAAGGACAACAACTTTTTAGATATTGTCAAAACTAAGGTTGAGCCTGGGATGGTTCAGATTGGTGACGCCCAGCAGATGCCGCAATGGTTGCATGAGGCGTTGACGTTGCCTGCGGTTACTGGCAAGTCGATTGAGATCAACAGGTTTATGCGACAGTTTTACGGACTGTGGAAGGGGTACGCAATTTTGCGTCCTGGTTTCCATGTGCGTAACTTTTATTCTGGAATGTATAACTTGTATTTGGAGGCTGGACCTGGTGCTATCAAGTCGGCTAAAAAGTGGCGGAAGTTCCATAAGATGGTCGAAAGGAACCCTGGCGATTATATGACTGAGGCCCGCCAGGTGTTTGGTGATGAGACTGCGGAACGTTTGCAGCAGGCTTGGGTAGCGGTATCGGCTACTGGGTCAGGTCAGATTGCTGGCGAGTTGTCCAACGCTTCGCTGACACCTGCTAGTTGGAATCCGTTGTCGGAACGGTTTGGACCGTTGCGTGGTTCTCGCCGTTTCGGTGAGAAGGTTGAGAATGTGATCCGTGGTTCTCATGCGTTTGACGTGTTGGAACGTGGCGGCACGTTGGAGCAGGCGATTGATACGGTGAACAAGTGGCAGTTCAACTATACGGATTTGACGACGTGGGATCAGAACATCAAGTTGGCGATGCCGTTCTGGACGTTCTTCTCGCGGAACATTGCTTTGCAGGCGCAGGAGTGGGTGCGGACTGCTGGCCGTTTGAACCGTTCGTTTGTCAACTTTGATCGCAACGTTGGTTACGGTTTGCCTGAGGATCGGGATGTTCCTGCCTGGTATAAGGAGGCTGGGGCTATCCAGTTGACGGGCGGGGAACGTGCCAAATATTTGTTTACAGATTTGCCTGCTGCCGTGTGGCCTGGTCAGTTGTCTGATATGTCTACCCCTGGGGGCGTCACACAGTTGTTGGGTGGTACGGCTCCGTGGATCAAGGTGCCGATCGAAGGTATTGCTGGTCGCCAGTTGTTCTCTGGGGTTCCGATCAAGGACGAGTTTGTTCCGCTGCCTGTCGGGTTGCGAAACATTCCTGGTATCGAAGCGTTGCCGTTTGTTGAACAATCATCGAGTGGTACTCCGATGATTGAAGCAAAAAATTTGAATGCTCTCATGTCGTTTTTGCCTGGTCTGAGTAGCGCTGAACGGTTGTTCCCTGGGACTGCTGCTGGTCAGTCCCGTCAAGGGTTGCAATGGTTGGGCCAGGCTACTGGTATCACGTTGCGGGAGAACACTCCTGAGACTCGTCGGGGTGAGCAGTATCGTCAGTTGTTGGAACAGCAACGTCAGGAACGTTTGCGTGAATCTTTAGGGTAGGTGGCCCATGAATTGGGAACCAATTCTGGTTGCTTTTATCACAGGGTTTCTTGGTTTGGTCGGTGTGGTGGTGACTGTGCGTGGTGCACGCCAGTCATCTACCCGTCAACATGAGGAGCAGACTGCCCATCTGAAAGTGTTGTCGGACAAGGTTGAGGTGTTGGCTGACGGTCAACATGCTTTGTTTGGGATGGTTGTGGAGTTGGAGAAGAAGGTTACGAAACCTGCTAAAAAAAGTAGGGTTTCGTCTGGGACGGTGGATAACCATGTTTACATTGAGCCGTAGGGCTTGGCAAGATTC
>Ga0070752_1001678_pt1 | contig 15192 bp, 13 predicted proteins | sample VirMetDEL_Aug_30_FD_77440 | JGI IMG/M metagenome (GOLD analysis project Ga0070752, IMG submission 77440) | Aqueous microbial communities from the Delaware River and Bay under freshwater to marine salinity gradient to study organic matter... | ecosystem: Environmental > Aquatic > Marine > Coastal...
CCGTAGGCCGGTGGCGATGTTTTTGGAGAAGCCGGACACGTGCACCGTACGTTCCGGCGCCAGCGCGGCCAACGGCGCTGGCGCCGAGGTCGCCAGGAAGGCGTAGGCGGCATCCTCGATGATCAGCAGATCATGCTCGCGAGCGATCTTGATCAGGCGCTCGCGCTGCGGCCGGTCGAGCACCCAGCCCAGTGGGTTATGTAGGGTTGGCATGCTGTAGATCGCCCGTACCCGGCGGGTCCTGCACAGCGCCGCCAGGGCCTCGAAATCGGGGCCGCTGGCGTCGCAGGGTACTGCCAGCAGTTCCAGGCCGCGCGCGGCAGCGGCCGCCTTGAAACCGGGGTAGGTGAGGGCGTCGACCGCGACCACGTCACCGGGTTTGAGCAGGGTCTGCAGGGTCAGCGCCAGGCCGTGCTGGGCGCCGTTGACGATCAGCACCTGTTGCGCCGTGACCGGGAGCCCCTGATCCGTCAGATGCTTGGCCAGTAATGCCCGCTCGTGGGGGCGCCCGGCATGCGGTTGGTAGCGCAGCAGCGCTTCCAGGTCGCCGGACAATGCCAGCTGACGCAGGGCCTGGCGTAGCAGGTCGGCCTGCCCCGGCAGCGCGGGGTAGTTGAAGTTGAGGTCGAGCATGCCGCCCTCGGTCGCCGGCTGGTCGATACCGTGACCGGGCGCCAGGCTGGTCTCGCGCACGAAGGTGCCGCGCCCGGTTTCGCCACTCACCAGGCCCATGGTGTGCAGCTCGGCATAGACCCGTGACGCGGTGACCAGGGCGATGCCGTGCCGTGTGGCCAGTTCGCGGTGTGTGGGCAGGCGTGTGCCAGGCGCGAGCGTGCCGCAGCGGATGTCGGCGGCCAACTGATCGACCAGTTGCTTGTAGCGCGCGCGGGGCATGGGTTGTATCCATGACAATTATTTGATTGTCATGATCATTGTCTTGAAGCTGCGTGGCAACCCGTTTCATGACAGGAGCTGCCATGCACATCGCCATTCTGACCTTCGAAGGGTTCAACGAACTCGACTCGCTGATCGCTTATGCCATTCTCAACCGCATACGCCGGCCCGACTGGCGCGTCAGCATCGCCAGCCCTGCTGCGCGCGTGACGTCCATGAACGGGCTGGTGATCGATAGCCAGATCGACCTGCAGCAGGCCTGCGCGGCGGATGCGGTGATCGTCGGCAGTGGCATGCGCACCCGCGAGGTGGTGGCGGATGAAGCGCTGATGGCGCAACTACGCCTCGACCCGGCGCGCCAATTGTTGGCGGCGCAGTGTTCCGGCACGTTGGTACTGGCCACGCTCGGCTTGCTCGACGGCGTCGCCGCCTGCACCGACCTGAGCAGCAAGCCCTGGGTGCAGGAGGCAGGTGTGCAGGTGCTCGATCAGCCGCTGTTCGCCCGTGACAATGTCGCCACGGCAGGCGGTTGCCTGGCATCGACTTATCTCGCCGCCTGGGTCATCGCCCGTCTGCTCGGCCTCGAGGAGGCGCGCCAGGCGCTGCATTACGTGGCGCCTGTGGGTGAGAAAGCGCAGTACCTGGTGGGAGCCATGGCAGCGATTGGTCCTTATCTCTAGGGTGGAGGCGAGACGGATTCGTGCCGCATGGGCGAGCTGTCGTACCATCGCGCACTGACCCCGCCACGAGCCTTCGCGCATGTTCGAAATCCAGCCCATCGACCCCGCCTATTACCGTCAGCAGACCCGCCGCAGCACCGCCGTGATAGCGGTCATCTTCGTGGCACTGGCCATGCTCTGCGCCACGCTGAGCACGCAGCTGTTCGGCACGTCCGGTGGTGACAACTTCAAGTGGAACCTGCTCGGTGTGGCGGCGGGGCTGGGCTTGAGCATCGCCCTGGTGCGCCAGCAACTCTGGTCACGGCCATTCATGGCGCCGGCGGTTTACGGTTGGCGGCTCAAGCGCAGCCTGATGCGCGTCACCAATGTCATGCATCACGTCAAGGCGGGCGTGGCGCAGGGGGACGAAAGCGCGATGAAGCTGCTGCGCTTCTACCACCTGGGGGTGACCCAGATGCATCAGCTCGATGGCAACTCCAGCGAATTGAGCCAGATGGTGCGCGAGATCGACAGCCATCGCGAGGCGATGGAGCAGCAGGGGCTGGACGTCGAGCAGACGCGGCTCGACCTGGCCTGGCTGGAGCGGGTGAAGGCGTTCAAAGAGGCCTGATCAGTCGCCCAGCGACAGCGCCACGGTCTGACCCTGCCAGATACCCTGGCGGCGCCGCGCGATCACCAGGCAGTCGCCTGTGCCGGTCGCGCTGACCACCAGTCGTCCGCCGGGCGCCCAGAACGCGCTGCGCCCTGCGCAGGCCCAACCGCCGGAAGGGCCGGCGTGGTTGGCCATCAATACCCCGAGGGCCAGTTCGCTGGCATAGCCTTTGAGTAGTTCGCTGTCGTGCGGGTAGCCGTTTTCGCTGATCAGCACGCTGGTCGCGTAGATCCCTGCGCCGTCCTCGGCCGCGGCCCGTGCATGGCTGGCGTGAGTGAAGTCTGCGCAGATCGACAGAGCAATACGCTCGTCGCCGATATGTAGCGGTGCACCGCCAGTGCCTGGGCTGAACACCTGTTCTTCACCCGCATGCAGATGCTGTTTGGTGTAGACCCTTTGTGCGCCATCGGCGCCGAACAGCAGGGCGCCGATCAGGATCGCGTCGCTGGCTTGCGTCCGCAGCGGCAGCCCGACCAGGGTGGTCATGCGCAATTGCCTGGCCAGTTCGCGCAGCGGCTGCAGCCTTGCAGCATCCACCGTTTGTGCCAGTCCCTGTGCCAGCGAAGGCTCGTAGCCGGTCAATGACAGCTCGGGGAACAGCAGAAAGTCGATGCGTTGCTCGGCAGCGAGCCGCATGACCTGCAGGTGGCGATCGAGGTTGGCGTCGAGGTCTCCGGCGATGGAGCAGTACTGGGCGGCGCAGATAGCGAGGTCTGTCATGGCGTCTGGTGTCCCGTGAGTGGCGCCAGTAGAGCATGGATTGCCGTCGCAAGGGCTCGAAGTGGCTCGCACTCGCGAGGTAGTGGCGATTTTGAGATGGACGTCTTAATGACCTGTCAGCGGTCTCTATAACCGCATTGGCCAGGATTGGCTGGTGGACAAGGGCTATACGCTGCATTGAGCAAGGTCGTGGCAGCGTCGCAGCTGCCCCGGTTTCGTGACATATGTACTGACACTTGCCCGGTTGTGCGTTCGCCGCTTAAAGGTTTTTGAAAGGTTCGCCTCTTAGCCTCCGCACGCGCCTTTCGCGTGCTTTACAAGAAAAAGAGGAGAAAGCGGTTTGTTGACCCTGATTGGCCTGTTGACCATCTGCAGCCTGGTTGTGCTGCTACTCATAGGGCGCATGTCGCCTGTTCTGCCGTTGATCGTGGTGCCACTGCTGGGTGCTCTGGCTGCGGGCTTCGGGCCTGAGGCCATCTCCGGTTTCTTCACTGATGGCGTCGGCCGTGTAACGGCGATTGCCACCATGTTCGTTTTTGCCATTACCTTTTTCGGCGTGCTGCAGGACACCGGGCTGTTCCGCCCGCTGATCGGCGGCATGGTGCGGCTGACTCGCGGCAACGTGATTGCCGTGACCGTGGCCACGGCGGTGATCGGCATGCTGGCGCATCTCGACGGAGCCGGCGCCACCACCTTCCTGCTCACCGTTCCTGCCTTGCTGCCGCTGTACAAGCAATTGCGCATGAGCCCTTATCTGATGCTGCTTTTACTGGCGCTCGGTGCCGGCATCTTCAACATGCTGCCGTGGGCCGGTCCGCTGGGCCGCGCCTCGGCGGTGACCGGTATCGAGGTTACCGAGCTGTGGCGTCCGTTGATCACCATTCAGGGCATCGGCGTGGTGCTGCTGGTCGCGCTGGCGGCGCTGCTGGGCTGGCGTGAGCAGCGTCGTATCGCTGCCGGCAAGGCTGACGACGAGGGCGTGTTGGTGGAAACCAGCAGCGATCTGCACGAACCGAGCGCCGAGGAACTCGCATTGGAGCGCCCGCGTCTGCTCTGGGCCAACGCCGCGCTGTTCCTCGGGGTGCTGGTGTCGCTGTTCTCCGGCGTACTGCCGGCGGGCTACATCTTCATGATCGGCCTGTGCCTGGCGCTGCTGATCAACTATCCGGGCGGCAAGGCGCAGATGCAGCGTATCTCGGCGCACGCTCCGGCGGCGCTGAGCATGGGCATGATCATCCTGGCCGCTGGTTCGATGCTCGGTATCTTCACCGGCACCGGCATGCTCACCTCCATCGCGCAAGATCTGGCTGGCGTGCTGCCGGCGTCGCTGGTAGGGCAGATGCACATCGTGCTCGGCCTGTTCGGCCTGCCGATGGAGCTGATGCTGAGCACCGACGCCTACTACTTCGGCCTGCTGCCGGTGACGCTGGAAGTGGTCGGCGCCCAGGGTGTCGAGCCGGCCAGCGTGGTCTATGCACTGACCATCGGCAACATCATCGGTACATTCATCAGCCCGTTCTCTCCGGCACTGTGGCTGGCGCTGGGCCTGGCCGGGCTGGACCTGGGTCGGCACATCCGCTACTCGCTGTGGTGGATGTGGGGCTTCTCGCTGGTGCTGTTCGGTGCGGCCTGGGCGCTCGGGTTGTTCTAGACCACACTCTGCCTGTACCGCACCTCACGCCCGGGCTTGCCCGGGCGTGTTGCATCTGGGGCGTGCTTAGCTGATTTCCACCTGATAGCGGAAGTTCTGCGCGGCGGCGCGTGACAGGCGATATTCCAGCGGCGTGCGGTCGTAGCCTAATGCGGTACGTTCGATGATCACGCTCGGGCTGGCCTCGGCCACATCGAGAAGGGCCGCGAGTTCGGCATCGATGGCGGAGACGGTGAGGGTTTCCTGGGCCGAGGCGATGCGCTGGCCGCAGTGCTGCTCGTAGAAGGGGTAGAGCAGTGGCGGAAAGTCGGCGGGGGCGATCTCCAGCAGGGCGCCGAAGCGCTCGGCTGGCAGCCAGATTCGCTCATGGAACAGCGGGCGGCCGTCGATCAGGCGCAGGCGCTGGAGGAAGATGCAGGGTTCGCCTTCGTCCAGCTTCAGAGCCTGGCTGACGGCCGCATCGGCAGATACCTGGCGGCACTCGAGGATGCGGCTTTGTGGTACCTGGGACTGGCCGCTGGCGCTGACCTGGCGGAAGAAGCGAAACAGCGAGCCATCGAAGTTCGGCCGGCGCACGAAGGTGCCACGCCCCTGAGCGCGCAGCAGCAGGCCTTCCGCGACCAGCGTTTCCACGGCCTTGCGCACGGTGCCCACGGCCACGCCGTACTGGCGGGTCAGTTCCGCTTCGGTGGGGATGGCCTCGCCAGGCAGCCATTCGCCAGCGGCGATTTTCCCCAGCATTTCGTCGCGTAGCCGCTGATACAGCGGCAGGCGTTCGTCCTGTCCCAGAGCCGTGGTGCCCATAAACCTCAAATCCGCAATTCGACCGGCCGTCACTTTACCACTGGCTCGCAGATTGACAGCATCCGATCTCTGTAGATACAGTCATCCAATCATGTATATGAATATATGTTTTATAAGAAGTAGCCGCCGTACTGGCCGGCTCGTACAAAAATCGACAGAGGTATCGCTTCGTGACGCCCATGCCTTATGCCGGAATCACCGGCATCGACACTCACGCGCACATCTTTCGCCAGGACCTGCCCATGGTTCCCGGGCGCCGCTACAGCCCCAGCTATGACGCCACCGTGGAGCAGTATCTGGGCCACCTGGATGCGAGCGGTCTGTCCCACGGTGTACTGATCCAGCCCAGCTTTCTCGGCACCGACAACCACTACATGGTCGATGCGCTGCGCCGTTTCCCCGAGCGCCTGCGTGGCGTCGCGGTGGTCGATGCGCAGGTCAGCGACGCCGAACTGGACGAACTGGCCGACGCTGGCGTGGTGGGGATACGCCTGAACCTGATCGGCAAGGTGCTGGAAGACTACGCCGGCAGCGCCTGGAATGACCTGTTCCGGCGCCTGGCGCGTCGCGGTTGGCAGGTGGAGATCCAGCGTGGCTTCGACGATCTGGCGCTGATCGTGCCGGCGATCCTCGAGTCCGGCGTCACCGTGGTGATCGACCACTTCGGCCTGCCGGCTGCGAGCGTGCAACTGGACGCTACCCAGCATGACGTCTTCTTCGACCTGCTCGGCCAGGCGCCGGTGTGGATCAAGCTTTCAGCGGCTTACCGCAGCCAGTCCGACCTGGCCCGCGCCCAGGCCATCGAAGCTCGCCTGCGCGAGGCCTGTGGTGGCGTAGGTCGCTTTCTCTGGGGCAGCGATTGGCCCAACACCCAGTTCGAGTCGCAGACCCGCTACGATCAGCAATTAGCGCTGCTCGAGGCCCTGCTGCCCAACCCCGAGGAGCGCCGTCGCGTTCTGGTGGAGAACCCTGCAACCCTGTTCGGTTTCGCCTCGGCGTAACCACTGCTCACATCAGAACAACAAAAGGAGTCAAACCATGATGAGCCTGCTCGTCGTCGCCGCGATCGTCCTCGCCGTCGCGCTGGGGTACACCACCAAGATCAATATCGGCCTGTTCGCCATTGCCTTTGCCTACCTGCTGGGCTGCTTCGGCATGGGCATGAGCCCGGGTGACATCATCAACATGTGGCCGCTGAAGATCTTCTTCGTGATCTTCTCGGTCTGCCTGTTCTACAGCTTCGCCACCGTCAACGGCACCCTGGAAAAACTCGCCGGGCATCTGCTGTATCGCTGCCGTGGCGTGCCGCACCTGCTGCCGTACGCGATCTTCCTGACCTCGGGGCTGATCGCGGCCATGGGCGCGGGTTACTACACCGTACTGGCGTTCATGGCACCACTGACCCTGCTGCTGTGCCAGCGTACCGGCATGAGCCTGATCCTGGGCGGCATGGCAGTGAACTACGGCGCGTTGGGTGGAGCGAACTTCGTTTCCAGTCAGAGCGGCATCATCTTCCGTGGCCTGATGACCAGCGCCGGTATGCCCGAGAGCGAGGCGTTCGTGAATGCCCTGGCAATCTTCGCCAGCACCGCAGTGATCCCGGTTCTGGTGATCTCGGCCTTCGTCTTCCTCGGTGGCCATGGCCGCAACCTGAAGAACGCGGTGATCAACGCTGACCTGCCGCAAGCCTTCAACCGCGAGCAGAAACTGACCCTGCTGCTGACCGTGCTGATGATGGTGCTGGTTCTGGCTGCGCCGCTGGCCCTGCTGGCCTTTCCGGACAATGCCACGGTCAAGTTCATCAACAGCAAGGTGGACATCGGCCTGATCGCCAGCGTGTTCTCGGTGATCGCGCTGCTGCTCAAGCTCGGTGACGAGCGCAAGGCCATCGCCTCGGTGCCCTGGTCCACGCTGATCATGATCTGCGGTGTCGGTATGCTGATCACCGTCGCGATCAAGGCCGGCACCATCGATGCCCTGGCATCCTGGATCAGTGGCAACATCCCGCCAGTGATGATTCCGGTGGCCTTCGGTGTGGTCGCGGCACTGATGTCGATCTTTGCCAGCACGCTCGGCGTGGTGACGCCGGCACTGTTCCCCATGGTGCTGCCGTTGTCGGCTTCGATGTCGATCGATCCGATGATCATTTTCATCGCCATCGTGGTGGGCGCACAGGCCACTTCGATCTCGCCGTTCTCCTCCGGCGGCAGCCTGTTGCTGGGTTCGTGCACCGACGAGAAGGTGCGCTCGACCCTGTTCTCGCAACTGCTGCTGCGCGCCGCGCCCATCGGCTTCGTCGCGGCGATGCTGTTCAACCTGGCGATGACTTTCCTGTTCTGATGAATAAAGGTTTTTCGCATCGTTTGGGGAAAGTGTGAGTTGATACCGGCTGGCAATTAAGTGTTAGCTGCCGGTGCTGGCACTATCCCTTAGCGCATCGTCTGATCTGATGGGTTTCGCCCCTTACGGGCGAGTCACTTTCTCTTGCTTGCCCAAGAGAAAGTAACCAAAGAGAAGGGCACCCCGCCATCCGGCCCCGGCTGCGCCGGGGTTCCCTCCCTCCATAACCACTCCAGGGGTACGCCACGAAGGGCCATCCCTGGCCCATCGTGGCTCTCGCGACATCCATGTCGCTCAACCCCTTACGTGGCGATTCCACTCGGCCTCCTGAAGGGGACTTGGGCGTCGTCTGTGAGATCGCGCTTCAAGAGCAAAAGCCAAACGCTACCGACTTTGATCTTCCGGACATGTCGCAAGCTCGCGACCAGGTCCCGTCAGGAGGCCGAGTGGAGGTGTTGCGTAGGGGAGTGAGCCGCATGGATGCGGCGAAAGGCTTAAAGGGCCAGGGATGGCCCTTTTAAGCCGGCCCCCGGAGCAGCGCCGGAGCGAGGGAACCCCGGCGCAGCCGGGGCCGTATGCAGGGGTGTGTTTCTTTGCTTACTTTCTTTGCACAAGCAAAGAAAGTGAGTCGCCCGTAAGGGGCGAAACCCATCAGATCAGACGATGCGCTAAGGGATAGTGCCAAGCCATGGACAGCTAACACGTAATTGCCAGCCCGGTGTCATACGTATCACCCGCGAGAATGCTCAGAACCTGAAAAAAGCCCCGGCATCGCGTGATGCCGAGGCTTGCTTCACTTCAGCGGGTATCGCTATTTCAGTCGATAGCGTCGCAAGTCATCCTTGCTCAGCAGACGCAAGCGCCCTGGCGAGACCTGGTAGATCGCTTCGGCCAGGCTTGCATCGACGCCCATGTCTCGGAAGTACTTGGCTGGGCTGAACGGCTGGCGGCCATGGGCGGACTGCGCCAGCGCCGAGTCGCCAGCCGGGAAGGGCGGCCGGCGCAGGGCGACATGGCCGTTGACCGTGCGCTTGCTGCCGGCAGCCAGCAGGTAGATGCAGCTGCCCTCGCACATGCCGCCTGACGGCACCAGTGCTTCGAAGCCGGTTTCGCGCAGCAGGCGGCCCATGCGGATGGCCTCTGGGGCGCTGCCGCCGATGCTGTCGAGCAGCACGATCTTGCGCGTGTACTTGCCTGGATTGGTGCGCAAACCCTGCAGCAGCTTCTCGTAGTCGCCGGGAACGATCTCCGCCGAAACCTTCGCCGCCAGCATGCCGGCATTGGCCTCGATTTCGACCTGGGCGTGGGCGGTCAGAGCGGTGAACAGGGCGGTGCCGGTCAGGGCGAGTCGTAAACGCTGGGCAATCATCGGGCGGGGCACGCGACAGTGGCTCGGGAGGCAGACGATACCTGCCGGCGCACTATCTCGCATCTGTCAGATTGGCGCGCTCTTGTTTTGCACCTGCCATGCCCAGGCGAACAGCACCAGGCCGCCGATGGCCGTGGCCGCGCCGATATATCCGGTGATCGTCCAGCCCATGCCGGCGCTGATGGCCAGGCCGCCGAGCCAGGGGCCGAGGGCGTTGGCGACGTTGAAGGCAGCGTGGTTGGAGGCGGCCGCCAACGTCTGCGCGCCCGTGGCAACGTCCATCAGGTGGGTCTGCAGGGCCGGGCCGAGGGCGATCATGGTGCCGAGAGCGAAGATCGCCGGCAGGATGGTCCACAGGCTGTGCGCAGCGAAGGGGAAGATCAGCAGTACCAGGGTGCTCCAGGCCAGGATCCAGGCCACGGCGCGCAGGCGCAGGCGGTCGAACAGCCAACCACCGGCACTGTTGCCGACGATGCAGCCGGCACCGAACACACCCATCGCCAAGGGAATCCAGCCAGGTCCGACCTGGGTGACGTGCAGCAGGGTCGGCGCCATGTAGCTGAACACGCAGAACATCCCGGCGAAACCGATCGAGCCAATGCCCAGGGCCAGCCAGATCGGCGCGCGGTTGAAAGCACGCAGCTCGCCAGCGGGGCTGCTGCGCTGTTCGTGCGGGTCGGCTGGCAGGAAGATCGCCACCATGGCGATGGTGGTGATGGCGATCACCCCGACCAGGGCGAAGGCATAGCGCCAGCTCATGAACTGGCCAAGCCAGGTAGCCAGCGGGTTGCCGATCAGGATGGCGACGGTCAGGCCGGCCAACACGCGGCTGACCGCCTTGGCGCGCTTGTGTGGCGGCGCCATGGATGCGGCAACCAGCATGGCGATACCGAAATAGGCACCATGCGGCAGGCCGGCGATGAAGCGGAAGATCAGCAGCGGCTCGTAGCTCGGCGCCAGGGCGCTGGCGAAGTTGCCAAGGGCGAAGCAGCCCATCAGCAGCAGAAGCAGGATGCGCCGTGGCAGGCGTGCGCCGAGCAGGGCCAGCACAGGGGCTCCGACCACCACGCCGAGGGCATAGGCGCTGATCACGTGGCCAACCTGCGGCTCGCTGACGCCAAGATCGGCTGCGACGTTGGGCATCAGGCCCATGATGGCGAACTCGCCGGTGCCGATGGCGAAGCCGCCGAGAGCCAGGGCGAGTTGAATGAGAAGGATCGCGCCCGGCGACAGGTTCGTCGCGGCGTCGGATGCAGAACTGTTCATGAGTGACCTGGAGGGGGAGAAGCAAGCGCGAAATTATAATCTTCCAGCGCTCTGCTTGGATATCGACAGCCGCTCTACTTCGGGCTTTGAGATAAGTGGTCGGGCGTGTTCAGAGCCTTCACGTAGTCGACGAAGGCGCGTAACGGCGCCGGTACGTGACGCCGGCTGTGGTAGTACAGGTACGGGCCGTCGAAGTGCTGCCACCAGTCCTGCATGAAGGGTTGCAGCTGGCCGCTGGTGAGGTGCGTCGCGATGTACTCCTCGAAGGTATAGAGAATGCCATGGCCGGCGCAGGCCGCGGCGATCAGCAGGTCCTGCGACGAGCTGACCAGTCGGCCTTCGGGCGTGACGCGCAAGGTGCGCCCATCCTGTTCGAACTCCCATACCCCGAGCTTGCCGCTGGCGAAACGGTAGCCGAGCAGGTGATGCTCGCTTAGTTCGCTGGGGTGTCGCGGCGTGCCATGGCGCTGCAGATAGCTGGGCGCCGCGACTGCCATGAAACACTGCCGGCGCGGCCCAATGGGTATGGCGATCATGTCCTTGGCCAGACTTTCCTCGTAGCGAATGCCGGCGTCGTAACCGCTACCGATCACGTCGATGAAGGTGTTGTCCATGTTCACTTCCAGCGCGATACCCGGGTAGCGAGCGAGAAAGCCATCGAGCAGTTGCGGCAGGATATGCCGCGCGATCACGCCGGGTACATGCAGGCGCAGCGAGCCGATCGGATTCTGCGGATCTTCCTGCAGGTCATTGAGCGCGGCGTTGATTTCATCCAGTGCCGGGCGCAGACGCTCCAGCAGGCGTGCACCGATTTCCGTCGGCGTCAGGCCGCGTGTGGTGCGGTTGAGCAGACGCACGCCCAGTTCCTTCTCCAGACGGCGCACGCAATCGCTCAGCGACGACGCCGACATGCCACGGCGCTGCGCCGCAACGCGAAAACCACCGGCTTCGACCACGGCGGCGAACAGGGCAATGTCGGACAGATTGGGCTGGCGCATGGATGTCGGCTGGGTGGTGACGAAGTGCCCGATAATGCGGTGCGATGGCCGCTTTGCCAATCCTGAAGGGGAAGCTGGGATATAGCCCGGATGAAATCCGGGAAGGCATACCAACGGCCCCGGATCGCATCCGGGCTACGCTTCGTGTCCGCGAAACACCAGGTAACTGTCCGCCTGAGCGTATGCGCTGTTCGGCTTTGGACGGCTTATCGTACACCCCGCCTGCCTGCACCCTATGTCCTGAACTTGCGCCTGCTCTGGCGCATCGAGTCAACGGATATGAGGAATCAGCCGATGGACAAGAAGCATGCTGTGGGGATAGGCCATACGCGCCGTGATGCCCTGAAACTGTTCGGTATGGTGGGTGGCAGTCTTGCCTTGCATGGGCTGTTGGGTGGTGTCCCGACGCTGGCCTGGGCCGACGTCGCACCGGATTGGCAGGCGACGGACATGCCGTCGCTGATCGGCAAGCGCATACTGGTCACCGGCGGCACCAGCGGCATGGGCTTCGAGGACGCCCTGGCTCTGAGCCGGGCCGGTGCGCAGGTGATCATCGCCGCGCGCAATGGACAGCGCGGTGCCGAGAGCATCGAACGTATTCGTGCTCAGGTACCCGATGCGCGGGTGCGTTTCGAGGTGCTGGATTTGGCCGATCTGGCTTCGGTACGCAGCCTGGCCCAGCGCCTGAACGCCGAAGGCGAGGTGCTGGACGTACTGATCAACAATGCCGCGATCATGGCGCCGCCTCAGCGCGGTGTATCTCGCGATGGTTTCGAGATGCAGCTGGCAACCAACTTCCTTGGCCATTTCGCGCTCACTGGCTTACTCCTGCCATCACTGCGCAAGTCGCCTGACCCACGCGTGGTGACGCTGGCCAGCATCGCCGTGAACCGCGGCCGTATCAACTTCGATGACTTGCAGTCGGAGAACAACTACAACCCCTACGCCGCCTACGCCCAGTCGAAGCTGGCTTGCCTGATGATGGCATTCGAGCTGCAGCGGCGGAGCCTGGCCAATGGCTGGGGCGTGCGCAGCGTCGCCGCGCACCCTGGCGTCGCCGTTACCGAACTGGTCGAGCGCGGGCCAGGACTGCAAAGCGAGTTCGCTCAGGAGTGGGCGAAGGATCGCGATGTCTATCACTCGGCGGCGCAGGGCGCGCTGTCGTCGCTGTTCGCGGCGACGGCTGCCGAGGCCGAGGGCGGGCGCTACTACGGGCCGACCGGTGAAGAGGAAAAGCGCGGCCCACTGGGTCTTGCCAAGGTGCCGGAGGCGGCGGCGGACGCTGATGCTGCAGCGCGCCTGTGGTCGGTGGCCGAGCGTCTGACGGGTGTCAGATACGGCTGAGTGATACCGGTGCGCCTTATTGGCGCACCAGTTCGAGGAATTTCGCATGTCATCGTCAACGATGGCGCAGCGCGTGGCTCTGGCCATCAACGCGCAGCGCAACGAGCTGTGGCCGGCGCTGGCCGGTTTTACCCTGTTCTTCTGCCTGTTCTCGGGCTACTTCATGCTGCGGCCGATCCGCGAGGCAATGGGCATCGTCTCCGGCGTGGAGAACCTGCAGTGGCTATTTACTGCGACCTTCGTGGTGATGTTGGTCGCGGTACCGCTGTTCGCCTGGTTGAGTTCACGGGTGCCACGGATTCACTTCATCGACTGGGTGTATGGCTTCTTCACCCTGAACCTGGTGTTGTTCGCCCTGTTGTTCTTCAGCAGCGAAGAGCGCGTGTGGCTGGCGCGCAGCTTCTACGTGTGGATTTCGGTCTACAACCTGTTCGTCGTCTCGGTGGCGTGGAGCCTGATGGCCGACGTGTTCGACAGCGAGCAGGCCAAGCGTCTATTCGCCTTCATCGCCGCCGGTGCCAGTGTCGGCGGCCTGGTCGGCCCGGCGCTGAGCGCCGGGCTGGTGAGCACGCTGGGGCAGAGTGGGCTGATTCTGTTGGCGGCAGTGCTGCTGGCCGTGGCGCTGTCGCTCAAGCAGGTGCTGATGCGCTGGCGTGAGCAGGGCGGCGCCGGGCGCGCGGGGTCCGTGCAGGCGGAAAGCCCGCGGCGTCCGGTACCGGGCAATCCGTTCAGTGGCCTGATGCGCGTGCTGTCTTCGCCCTACCTGCTGGGCATCGCGGCTTTCGTGATCCTGCTGGCGACGGCCAGCACCTTTCTGTACTTCGAACAGGCCCGTCTGGTGGCCGAGCTGTTCCCGGATCGTGCTGCGCAGGTGCGGGTGTTTGGTGTGATCGACTTCGTGGTGCAGGCTGGTGCGCTGCTCTCGCAGCTGTTCATTACCGGACGCATCGCCCGGCGTATGGGCGTGCGCGTTTTGTTGGCCTGCGTGCCGCTGTTGGTGTGTGTTGGCTTCATCGGCCTGGCGTTGATGCCGACCTTTGCCATGCTGGCGGCGCTGATGATCGTGCGTCGTATCGGCGAGTACGCCTTCGTGCGGCCGGGGCGGGAGATGCTCTTCGCGCCGTTGGATGCCGAGAGCAAGTACAAGGCGAAGAACTTCATCGACACCGTGGTCTACCGCGCGGGCGATGCCATGAGTGGCTGGCTCAAGAGCCTGCTGGATATGCTGGCCCAAGGTGCCTGGCTGGTGGCGGTGGTCGGCGCTGCCTGCGCCGCGTTGTGGGGGCTGCTCGGCTGGTATCTGGGCAGGCAGGCCGACCAGCGCAGTGCCGAGCCACAGCTGGCGACAAGTCAATAGGTATCAGCGATGCGGGAGTCGGCGGCCGACTCCCGCAAGTGCATCAGCCTCGTGCCGGGATGTTCAGACCGCGCTGCACCGCCGGGCGGGCGAGGAAGGTGTCGAGCACACGGCGCACGTTGCCAAAGCGCTCGAACTGCACCAGTTCGTCAGCCTTGTAGAAGTCCACCAGGCAACGTACCCAGGGCAGCACGGCGATGTCGGCGATGCTGTACTCGCCCGCGATCCAGTCGCGGCCCTGCAGGTGCTGGTCAAGCACACCCAGCAGGCGCGTGGATTCGGCGACGTAACGATCACGCGGGCGCTTGTCCTCGTACTCGGCACCGGCGAATTTGTGGAAGAAACCGAGCTGGCCGAACATCGGTCCCAGGCCGCCCATCTGCCACATCAGCCATTGAATCGTCTCGTAACGGGCCGCGGCGTCCTGTGGCAGCAATTTGCCGGTCTTTTCCGCCAGGTAGATCAGGATCGCCCCGGACTCGAACAGCGGCAGCGGGTGGCCATTGGGGCCGTCGGGATCGAGGATCGCCGGAATCTTGTTGTTCGGCGCCAGCGAAAGAAACTCGGGACTGAACTGGTCATTGCTGTCGAAGCTGACCAGGTGCGGCTCGTAGGGCAGGCCGATTTCCTCCAGCATGATCGAGACCTTGACCCCGTTGGGCGTGGGCAGCGAGTACAGCTGCAGGCGCTCGGGGTGCTGGGCAGGCCATTTGCGGGTGATGTGGAAGGGGCTGAGGTCGGTCATGTGGGGTTCCATGTCGAAAGGGCCTAAGAGCCTGTTCACGATCTGCTGCGCGTCGGCGCTACTGCGTTAAAAACAAGCAGGATCGCCAGCCCGGTCGGAATGCTCATGTACAAAAGTACAGTCGCCCGCGACCCCGGCCGTTCCTCGCTTGTTTTTGCGGGGCCGCCACCGGTGTTGTATCGCTCTAGCTCGCGAGATCCTGAACAGCCTCTACGAAAGGGGTGATCAGAACATGAGTGGCTGCGGCGCAGGAAATCGATCCAGCTGCTAGTAGTCATCGACTCGAGCAATCCTGCCTGGTTCCCTGCGTGCGAGCGAGGCGGTATGGTGCGGGTTTTCATCCACCCGGCACGGAGCCCATCGGCATGAGCC
>Ga0070752_1001681_pt1 | contig 15185 bp, 19 predicted proteins | sample VirMetDEL_Aug_30_FD_77440 | JGI IMG/M metagenome (GOLD analysis project Ga0070752, IMG submission 77440) | Aqueous microbial communities from the Delaware River and Bay under freshwater to marine salinity gradient to study organic matter... | ecosystem: Environmental > Aquatic > Marine > Coastal...
GACCGCAATCAAGGCTCGGGTGATCGAGGGGCTCCATTTCTCGCGCAACTTCGAATCGTGCTAATGCGCGATTGCAATTACTCGCCAGAATACATATTAGATGCCCCTTACGGCCAATGCCTTTGGGATTACGGGGCAGCGATCGAGGACAGGGCAGGCTGGGGGATCCGAGGGGAAAAACAACGTTGGCTTGATGATGTCCTGAACAACTGATGCCTGGTTTCACTCTCAAGGGAAAAATTCAGCTCGACGGTTCGCAATGGCAAACCGGACTGGCTCAGGCTAAGCAAAAGGCTAACACCTGGAGCGCGGATGTTTCCAACATGATTCGGTCCCGAATGCTCAAGGCGTTTGCGGTTAGCGCGTTGGCTTTTGGCTTGGACCGGAAGACATCTAGGGCGGGTCAAATTAGGGACCAATCTACGGCGCTTGGGATCGACCCGGAAACCTTCCAGCGAATTGATTTTGCAGCTCAGCAAAGCGCGGCTAGTGTTGACGATGCTGCAAAAGCCATAAAGCGGTTAAGCGTGTCGTCGCTCGACGCTCTGCGCGGGTCAAAAGACATCCAAGAAGCATTCGGTCGCTTTGGTTTGACGATGGATCAAATCGCCAAGCTTAAGGCAGACCCCGCAAGCCTGCTATTTTTAATCGCAGAGTTGACGGAAAAAGGGGTGAACCCAACGGCGTTAGGTGATTTGCAAAAAATACTTGGACGATCTTCTGGAAGTTTGATCCCAGCGTTTAAGGCTGGCTTTGCTCAAGCCGGAGCGCAAGCCGAGGAGGTGGGGGCGGTCGCCTCCAATGCGGAAATCCTGAAACTTGCAGAGGCGGGGGACAAGATAACAACGCAAAAGCTGAAGATCGATCGCACCGTCACGGCTGGCATTTTTAACGCTATCAGAACCGTAGAGTCGGCTGGCGAATTGTTACGCGCCGCCGAGGAAAGCCGCGATGCGGTGCAGAGCAACAAGGAGATTGATAAAAGGCTCGCGGAGATCGCGCGGAACACGGCCCAAACCACGGAAAACACTAAAACTCTTCGCGACTAATGCCAGCCCGCCACAAAGGAAACGTATCAATCCGCCAGACCTACCGGGAAAAGGTATGGGATGAAACGTTGGGTTGGACAACGGTCATCCGGTATCACGGCAAATGGTCGGACATCGACGCGGCGGCGGAAAATGCAACCTACGTCAACGGGGCCGCACGAGTGCGGGCAGTCCAGAACGGGGACCAAGCGCAAGACGGGACGCTTGAAATCACATTCCCGGCCAAGAGCCAAGCAGACGCAATTAGCACGGTGACGTCAGTCCCGGAGTTTTCCAACACCTGGACACTTGTCCCGGCGGAGGAAGAAATCGAAGTAGAGCGTCATTCCGCTTTTCGCGGTCTGTCTCGGATAGCCAGCGAGGAAGGCTACGTGCAAAGGATCCTCCTTGCGATCGAGCAATACAAAAGCAAGGTTTCAACGGGAATTTCGGCTGGGGATTCGAACAAAGATTTGGCGTTTTCCCTCGGCTCCTACATCACAAAAAAAGGGACAGCAGGCCAATGGGCGCTTGCCGATGAGCTTGCAGCGATACTGCTTGAGGGCCAAGAAACCGAGCCGGTCGACCGCTACGCGCTGCGCAACGTGCGGGTTGTCCCCGGAAACACAAACATTACCGCGAGCCACGCCAACACTCGGGAGATGTGGTCAAATAACAAGATGATTCAATTGATCCAGTCATCAAGCGCATCGATCACGCAACGAGCTTTGATTGGGGATATTGCGGCTACATTCTCGGGGTCGTATTGGTACAAGCTCGCTCCGACGATTGACGAGATGACCAACGGGCGTTATCAGATCGTTACGGAGTGGATCAATTACGCTGCGGATGAATTTAACGAAACCCTTAGGCCGAAATACGAATGATCGTTAAGAAACTGAGCAAGTTTTCCCCCCGCGAAATCCTCACTACGATCAATTGGCTGATCGATGAGGTGAGAAGCCTAAAGCCGCGCCGAGGAGCCGGGACGACTATCTCAAAGACGTCCAAGGGGACCACGCACAAGGCCAAGGCAAGCCAGTCCACGACCAACGTGACAGGCGGCACGACGTCCGTTGTAGCTCGCTGGGGATAGGTTTGACATTTGCTGTCATAGGTAAAAGGCTATGGCAACAAAGACTTTCATGGGGTTTGACCCCGATACCGGCGTACCAAGCGAGTTTGAGGGCAAGCTGGCTCGGAAAACTCAAAAAGCGATCGGGAATACCGAGAAGGCCGCGTTCAGGTCTGCAATGGGAATTCCTGCTGCCGCCGAAGGATTGGTTCCCTCTCAGAATCTTGCCGACGTTGACGACGTCTCGGCATCCCGAGACAACCTTGCCGTTTTGTCGTCTACCGAGGTCAATGATCGTCAGCTCAGCAAAGCACCCTCTAGTGGACTGGATTTCACCCCGTCGACGGCAACGGTTGAGATACCGGACAGTGCTCTCCTGTCTTTCGGAGACGGAACAACGGATAAACCGTTCTCGATTTCTGCGATTGTCGAGATTGATGATTTTTCCTCTCAAACGTTCTCAATCATGTCCAAAATGTCTGGGGCGTATGAGTGGTGGTTTCTTGTAGACACCAATGGTTATCCTACTGTTTCGCTCTATGACAACGGGTTAACCAATACCCTAGTGCGCGAAAACCAATCCGCGGTCGATACTGGAAAGCGGCTCCACCTGGCAGCAACTTATGACGGCTCAGGTTTAATTGGTGGCCTGAAACTCTATGTTAACGCTGTGGAGGGATCGAATTACGCCGACCAATCGGTGGGAAGCTACGTCGCAATGCACGACACGGCCGCTCAGGCCGAAATCGGCGAGGGAAACAATGTGCATTCGGATGGGCGTATTTACTCTTGCGTGATCTGGAATCGTGAACTGTCGGCGAGCGAAGTAGCGACGTTGGCGGCCAATGGTAATCAAGTTCCTGTCGCCGATCAATGGGGCAGCAATACGGAACTTCTGACGGATCCAGGGTTTGAGGACTGGTCTTCTGGGTCAAATCTTTCATCGTGGACTGAGGGTTCATCTATCACAATTGCCCAGGATGGGGTCAATAAGTATAGTGGGACCTATGCTTGTCACTACACTTCTTCTGGTTCTACAATCGCATCCGGTGTTTTGCACCAGCTTCGGCAAGGAAGTCTTGTGCCTATTGGTTGCAACCGCGTATCTGTGGTTGTGAAAAATGCCGTATCCGGTGTCCTTGATGTAGGGGTGAACAACGATCGTTGGGTGACTTTTGACGGGACATCTTTGACGGATCGCTCATCTGAAGTAAGTTCACAGTATCCAGGTTCGGAACTCCTTAGCTATGACCTAACAGACTTGGGTTCGGGATGGTATCGCATCGACCTTGTATTCAAACTGGTTGCCTCATCGGCCCGCGACTTTGTTTTAGGGGGGACTGGTCAGTGGTATATTGACGATGCTTCCTGCAAACCTGCGGGGGCCGTGGCTGATTATGCGTTTGACGCAATTGACGCTGTCAACGGGGTGCTTCCCGACCGATCCTCTAACGGCTTAAACGGCGCGATAACGGATGCCACCAAAGTTCGCGCAGATCGAGGACTCCACATTGACGCTAACAACCCGTCCGCCGACGAAAAGCTTTTGACCGTCAGTGTGGCAGGCACGGAGAAAGCTTCTATTGATGAAGACGGCGACGCTGTCGTCCAGAGACTTAACATTGCAAACATCCCCACAAGTTCTGGTGGGCTAACCTCTGGCGACGTGTGGAACGATTCTGGGACCCTCAAGATAGTTACTTAGTATGAGCGCACAAACTGAATACTTACGGCAAGAGCTTAACAACGCCAAAGCCGCTTTGAACAACGAATCGCTACGTCGAGCAGCGGTTAAGGCGATCGATAAAGGACTGAGCCTACTTGAGAGCCGTGATGATCTTGAGGACGCTGGCGTCGTGCTTCCTGCGATGGACACAACCATTGTTGCAGCAATCTACGACCCGATCAAAACAGCAATTGACGCTCGCAACGGCTCCGATGTTGCGATCAAAGACAAGGCTACGATTTTGACTGAGCTCGCTTCACTTTAGCTTATGAGACTACCAAGGCATCTGCTCGAATCCCTGCTGCCCTACGCCCAACCGTTTACCGCTCTGGCGATTTTCGCTATTGGGGTGCTGGCGTGTTGCTCGGGTTGCGCCAAGCGCGGGCGGGAGGCGTCCTATCACTCTGTGATTGAACGGGACGCGGCGACAGGTGCAATCGTCCGAGAGGAGCGATCGGAGCAGCATGACGCAATCTTGTCGGCCACGGGGTACAAGCTGGCGCTTGAGCAGCTAAAAATGAAAGAGCGACGCGAGGAAGGCACAAGCCAAGGGCCCGGGGATTGGTCGCTTGAGATTGGACTGGATAGCGCGGAAGCATCGCCAGAAAGCCAACTACTCAAAGGGTTTCAGGCCGGGTTGCAAACGCTGGCGCAAGTTCAGGGTTTCGGTCGTCCTGTCGTTGCGGAAACAAACACGATCGCTTTAACCGCGGCAATCAACGCGCTGCGATCGGAGTTGACGACGTTACGCACAAACTCGATTCCCTGATCGGAATCTCCCGGCATACGAAAGGCGGAACGTGCCGGAATACTTCAACTATTTTCCCACGTCCGTCTAGTGGTAGCCTAGAGCTAAGCCGGATAATGAATTGTGCAGTCTACTTCCTCAATTCCGCCGAGAGTCTTTTCCGAGGCTTTCGACGCTGCGCCATTCGGTGTTGCCGTGGTCGGGGTCAACAACGAATGGCTCTACGTAAATGACGCGCTTGCTCAAACGTTTGGTTACGCTCTGGCGGAATGGCCCAAAGATCGAACCTGGCGCGATTTCACCGTTGACTCTGACATCGACGGAGACCAAGCGGCCATCAATGCGTGTCTACAACGGCACGGTCCTGACGGATACACTCTTGATAAGCGCTACCACCGCAAAAATGCGGGAGAATGGTTTTGGGCGACACTGACGGTTCACGCGGTCCGAGATGATGACGGCTATTGTCAATACTTTGTCTCATACATCAGCCCAAAGGAGCGCCCAGGAATTCAGACGGCTTTGTTTTTGTGGGCGATCCGAAATTGGAGGCCGGTTGGCGCAACGTTAATGGCTGTCGCACTGGTAGTCGGCTGGGTGTTGGGGTGGATCCCAGAAGATAAATTCCACGCCCTCAGAAAAATACTTTTTTAGATTATGCCAACCCAAGCAATCACACTTCGCGCTCACGACGCCAACCCGGAGCCCATCACCGACAACATGACGACGCTCGCAGCGACGGGATCGGGAAACGGCTTCGCAATTCCCTTCTCGCGGCTCAAGCAGGTGTTTTTGCACAACCCGACCGTTTCAACAGCCAATATCACAATTCTGGGCGTAGGGGGAGAGGCGGAGTCGGAGCGCAGTCTTGCAGTTGGCAATGAGACGATTTCGATTGCTTCGGGTGGCGCTCCGGTTTCGTGGTATCCGCACACGTTTTTCAAAAACTCAAGTGACGAAGTGGTGATCGAGTGCGACCAACTTATTCAGGTCAAGGCGTTGCAAGACTGGTCGATCTCCTAACGTGTGCCTTCTGATTTCACAGGGTATTTCACCCGCCTTGTAGATGTTGCTAAAGACCAGATCATCTACAGCGGGCAAGCCAACAAGATCGCCCGCACTATCAACGAGCGAATTCTTTCTGGCCTTGGTGATGTTCATTGGCGCTCTCTTTGGGGCGCTTATTCTTTGGTTCGCAATCTTCGCAACGATGACGGCGGGAGCCCTCCTCTTGAGCCCGCCGAAGACGAATGGTTTCAGTATTACGGTCTTCTAAAGGAGACTAACTACTCATGGCCGACGGCAGGCTTTGGGCTTCCCGAGGGGTTAAGTGAGGATTGCCCGCTTGCGGCCTACTTCTACGGTCAAACCGCGCTCCCTGACGAGAAGGACCGCAAGGACGATTGCCCTTATCGTGAGTATATAGGCGCACCCGTTCCGACGACCCCGCTCGAAACATGGGATTTAGGCAAGGTTCAACGGGGTGCGATCGATCCGACTGATTTAACGGACTTCAGTAAAGCGCCAGCTATGAAGGTTCCCCGCGTAACCGATGCTTTTAATTCGTTGGCTCTCGGAACGCTCGATTTGCGCCACAAGACAGCAGGCGGAAAGATTGACACTTCTACAAACGATTTCATTCGCGAGAAGGGCCAGCAATGGAACCAGATGCGCCAGCAGTTTCTTAACGAGTGGCGCGGAACAGATGACGAACGAGAGGACGCTGGAGACTGGGATCCCGAGCAACTCACGGTTGATTATGAATTGATGATCGCAAGCCAATACTTCTTGGCCCCCGCATACGGTACCAATACTGGTTCGGGTGGCATACTTGAGGCGCGGTATCCCATTTTTGAATGGAACCTTGGCGCGGCTGACGACACGCTTGGAACTTGGGGGGCTCAGCAAGACGCGACAAACGCCGCTAACTTCGTGTTCGCGGGGATTGTTGCGGTGGGCGAAAACCTGACGGGCAACCACAGAATTCAGGTTGACCTAGACGACGTGACGATTGAAACCGTGACGATAACAGCGGCGGAACCTGAGGTCATGATTTGGTGGCCGACAGCAAAGACCGGGACTCTCAAGTTTACGCTTTTGGACGGCCTAAGCGGCTCGGAAGATGCGTTTGTTGAGGTTGCGGAGTTGCTAGATCACACTCCAGAAATTGTCGATCTCTACTTGTTTCTTAGAATGGTCACTGCTCGCAACTTCTCCTCGTCAATCTATCGCGGCAAGATCGTAAGCGACGCCAAGGATATTTCCGACGCCTACTTCGCAAACGGTTGCGCGGTCAATGGCAACGTGACGGAGACGCCCCAAGAAACTAACATGGCGCTAAATCCTCAGTATCAAGCTATTCGGGATTTCTTCGTCAAATTCTTCCGCATCGCCAACTATGACCGGCTTAAGGGGTACTCGGTTAACGGCTCTGGCAATTCGGTCCTGACGTTCGACCGTAGGGGCGCGGGCTCTGCTGACGCCGATATATTCCAAGACTTCTGCCCCCGCGCTGAGGAGCAAACACAGATCCAAAAGGACGTGTTGTATAGGGTCAAGGCATCGGGTGGGAGTCCGTCTGGCGAGATCACCTACGACGGCAACGACTACAAGGAGGATGAGACATTCCGCGGAACTGAGGTTCAAGATCTTGACTTCTCGGGGGCGACCGATTTGGCGGTCTACGAGGAGCAATTTTTAATCGACATCGACGACATTCCAAAGGAGGGGAGGTCCAATGAGTGGGTATTTTCGATCGGGGGCCAGACAGTCTACAAGGACACCACCGGGGCGACCTACAAGCCGGATGCCTACGGCGGGGTTCTGGGGGCGTTCCACGATCGCTGCCACACCTTTTCGCACTCGATGGATTCGGTCACAGGCTCAACCGATGGCAAGCAGTTTGGCAAATACGCGAGCGGCACGACTGGAGGGCAAGCAATTGTCACCCGAGCGGAGACACCGCCGGGGCATCGATACGACGGAGACGAGGTCCCGTATTACGGCGTTGGGACCTACGTCAATCCGTTGATCTCGACTGCCGATCTGACCACAGGTGAGGCATCGGTCGACGATTGCTACAATTCGATCATCAATCCATCCGGCAGCGTTGAGGCGGGCGATCTGGACGAAACTTGGTGCTCAGGAATCTCGGCGCACTTTAAGAGTTGCCAGGTCTACAAGGCGCCCTACCTCATCAAGTCCATTGAGATCAACTCAGGCGATGACAACTTGGTAGACATCGAGTTGGACGGGCGGCTGGAGCGTAACGACTCCGCGCCCGCCAGCATCGCCGACACGAGCGCGAACCGCGCAACCTACTTGTCAACCGACACGGGAGGCAGGAGCGACGAAAACACAGTTGTTGGGCTGTTGCGGTGGACTCAAGACGGGGTTGATGATGTTACGAGGATTGGCGATATCTCGCCCAACGCTCAAAACCCGGATTACACGTCCAGCGACGTCAAAGGGGCGGTGCTGTCTCGATTCTTTTTTCAGCGCCTTTGCCCGTGGGCGTATGACGACATAGACACGTCAGTTGAGCCCGACGAAGACACCAAACCCGTCGCGCTTTACTGGCAGTATATCGAGTTCATAATTCGGGCGTCGATCGGTGGCTTTTTGGACGAGGCCAAGGTCCTTGAAACGCTCGAATACTTCGAGACCGGGGGAGGATCGTCTGGCTCAAGCTCATATTGCACCAACCAAGATTCGCGAGATTTGACGATGACTCGGGTTCTCGATTTGATCGGGTCATCGGACGATCATTTTTGCATGAGGTACTCGGGCCAAGACAAGGGCGGTCACGGTCCTTTGCCGTCAACGGTTATGATCTCTGACCAATACAACGAGATTGCCGCGGTCTTGAATTTGATGAAGGCAAGCCGGTTCGGGGTGCCGATACTGCTAGAGACTCGATTCCAGACGTATTACGATTATTTTGACGCTGACATCGAGTATATCGAGGGCTTCGCAATCATCCGCAACGCGGTCTACCAGACGCCAACAACGGAGCGATCAGACACAGGATGGGTTGAGACCGGGTTGCCATATGGCGAGTCCGCCACGGCCTACATGACAATTCTGAACGACGGGAGCAACGATCGCCTGTTTTGCTACCGCAATGTCATTCAATGGCGAGCTCGACCACATCCCAAGGTGTTAGAGGCTGTCCCGGTTTCGCTCCGCTCCTACGTCGACACGGGCGGGGCGCTATCAACGCCGATCGTTTGGCAACCGCCGACAAAGACGCAATGTGTTCTCGATCGAGACCCGATTCCGGCTGACACTGTGGTCGAGGATTTTACCAGCCTGGTTGAGGTGGCCAATCCCGATGAGGAGTGCGCGATCGGAGACAGCGGGACGATTCAGCCCGACACTCCCCCAACCGGGGCAATTGCCGTCGCGGCAACGGGTGGCGGGGTTAGCAGCTCTCCGGGAGACGCCGAGAGCTTTAGCAATACCAACATCGGAATTGAGACGATCGGTGAGGCATACGTTCGGATCCCCGTAGTATGACGACCAGCAAAAAACAGCGGCGGCGGATGACGTTTGGCGAGGTGGCAAGGGAGTCCTTGTCGTCAGCTATTCGAGCCATACAGGATCCGAGCAGAGCAAGCAGCGAGGAACAAGCAAGGCGTATGTCAATTTGCCGATCCTGCCCCGAGTTTGCACGTGGGTTTTGCCGTCAATGTCGGTGTCAATTGCAATTTAAAACCAGGCTTGAAACATGGCATTGCGTACTTGGCAAATGGTAGACACTCGGCGGCGCCGAATGAAAATCAAGGAGCGGCCCGTCAGCAATCGACGCTGGTTTAACCACGGCATCGGCGACGCTCTCATGTTGCGCTCTATACTTCCCGCCATCAAGACGCCGTTCACGCTCGCCATTCCCGAAGGCCGCACGTATGCCGAGGTCTTCGACGGGTTCGACAATGTCTCGGTCGAGTTTGCCGATGCTCCCGGAAAGCTGTATCAGGCAATCGAGATGAACGCGGAAGATTCGTGTTTGCCCGTCGAGTGTGGGCGTCCGATCAAACCGAGAATCGCGCTTGAGCATGATTTTAGGGTGTTTGATTACACGTATCGAATCAGGCCGCTAGAGCTCGATTTGAGCGGGCTTAACAGTCCGGGGGGCGCTGCAACGCTGGAGCGACTCAAGGCCATTCCAGGGCGGTATGTAGTCATTCACGCTCACGGTGCAAGCTCCCCTCTCCGAAAGGATTGCCCGGTCGAGGTGGCAGAATGGATTTGCGATGCGGTCTACGCTCAAGGTTTGATTCCTGTCCTGGTCAATTATGGCAATGACCGGGTGTATCCGTTTGCTGCCAACGGTCGAGTCGTGCAGACGATCGGGTGGCCGATGGATGCGACCAGTCTTTGGTGGTTGCTCCACGAGTCCGAAGCCGTGATCGCGATTGACTCAGGGGTGCTACACATGGCGCTCACCATTCCCGATTTGCCGTGCTTATTCGTCCGCAACAGGATTGATTTCATGCGGTTTTTCTACGACTGCGGGCTCGAGCAAGTGCGCGATGTCTTACAAGTAACAGACAACCAAAACGAAACAAAAAAGAAAGTAAGTCAACTATGTTTAAGCGTACAGTGATTGAGAGCCCAATTGGAGAAATGGCGCTATATGCCCGAAAATGCCCTGGAGACCGTGAGGTTTTGCAAGAGGTAATAATGAGGGACGTCTACGGAGTCGAACAACTCGACAACAAAAACTTTGTGCCTGACGTCGTGATCGACATTGGAGCCAACATCGGCGCATTCTCCGCGCTCGCGCTAAAGTATTGGTCGACGCCGCACGTCGTCGCCTATGAGCCGCACCCCTTATCGTTTGGTCTCTACCGCCAAAATACCCGGCAACACGTCTCGCAGATCGACGCCTATTTGGCAGCGGTTACGGGGCGGGAATTGCCTAACTCGTTTTTGCAGATCTCAGCAGAGGCCGCAACAGACGCCCCCCAATGCTGGGATCTCAACCAACGTTTGGACAAGGTGCGGCCCGATCCCGAGACTCAAGGCTATTGTGAGTGCGAAGTTGTTAACGTCAACGATGTGCTGCAAGACTCACTCAGCGACACCGGGCGCAACCTCGTCAAAATCGATTGCGAGGGCTCCGAGTTTTACATCATTGAGGGTATGGCCGAGGAGCACATCAAGCGGATTGACGTGCTTTTGATGGAGGTTCATGGCTCGCAACTGGCGATCGATGGATATCTCGACACAAGCTGGGGAGCGTTCCGAGACAAGATTCTTGGGAATTTTGACTGCCCCGAGCTTGAGGCCAAGACCGAGGTCGGGCGGGAGCATTTTGTCATTCGGGCTTTCCGTAAGTAGCCAGAAAATCGGCCATTACATTAAGGGCGGCTGCGGTAGGTAGTCGCCCTTGCTCCCATCCCTCCACTGTCCGTTTGGACACTCCGCAAGCATTGGCAAGGTTCGCGGTGCTGAGCTCAAGCTTAGATCTCAGAAGCTTGATTCCAGCCGCGTAATCCATCAGATTCCCGTCATCGTCCAGGATTACGGGTTGGCCGTAACTGCTGGCCGAATGGTTGGTTGTGATTACCATTCGACCACCTCCAAAACTTCGGCCTCGCCGATTATCACCTCACCCGGAATATCAATCCAGCTTCCCCGATTTTCCCCGCCAATAATCAGCATAAACCCTTTGCCTTTGCTGTGTTTTGAGTATTCTTCCATGTCTTCCCAATTCGAAAAAGCACTTGTTCCGTTAAGCTCATCGTCGGTTGGGGTGTCGCCATCCCAGATCCGGCTATTGTTCAGGGGCGACCCGACCTCGGGCTTGTCGGAAACAAATCGGAATCCAACCAGCTCGAAGTCGTTTTCGTATCTTTGTAATTTCTCGTACATCACGGCTACAACATACGCACTGCTGCGTAACAGTGCAAGCATTATTTACGCATTTGTGCGTATTTTTTTTGGCGATGGGACGGCGATAGGTTTTGACGGCGGCGGGAAGCGATTCCCGTCGCTTGCTTTTTGTAGTTGGTAATAAACGATTTACGAATGGTGGACGCTACTGGGTTCGAACCAGTGACCCCTACCGTGTGAATACGCGACGTCGTTTTGCCAAAAACCCCGAAAACACTGGCAAAAGCAAGCATTGGCGCGGGTTTGGGGCGTCCCCAGATGTCGCCAAAACCTACGCAACACACCTTTGACCCTACGCTAAAACATCGACAACCCGGCAATGAGACGGCAATTTTTTGCCCGTGACTCCCCGGTTGGTAACGATCAACGGCAAAGATGAGCGGTGGCTTGTCGATTTTGGCGTTGTGGAGGGCAAGAGGCGTCGGCGTTACTACAAGAGCAAAGGCGAGGCACAGACCGCGATCAGGACGTTTGAGCAGGAGCGCAAGGCAGCGGGGCAAAAATGGGCTCAGATTGCCCCAGAACGCCGCGTTGAGATTGTCGAGATACTCGGGCGAGCCAAGAGGGCGGGGGCGTCCCTAGAAGATTTGTGGGCTCATTGGCAGGCTACAAAACAGGCGCGATCCGGTTTAACGCTCGGGGCCGTGGTCGATGAGTTTTTGACCGTCAAGGAGCGGTCGGGGGTCTCGCCTCAGTATCTTGAGCAGCTCCAGATTGCGTTGAGACAGTTTTGCCTGGATCGGGCGGACGTTGACCTTGCCGAGCTCACGCCTCGAGTTGTCGAGGATTACTTGGCGGGGTTAAAGCTCAAACCATCCACCCAACAGACCGCGCTCAATCGGCTGTCGTCGTTTTTCTCGTTTTGCGTGCGTCGCGACTACATCGATCGCAATCCTTGTACCCGGGTTGAGCGCGTAAGAGTGCCGCAAAAGGATCCCGAGATACTGAGCGTTGAGGATTGCCAACAGCTCGTCACGACCGCCGAACGCATCGACAAAGGGTCGTTGACCTACCTGGGGTTGGCTCTGTTTTGCGGGATCCGGCCTGACGAGGCGCTGAGGATCGATCGAGCCGAGATCAACCTTGAGCGCGGTCTGGTCTTTCTCTCCGCGGAAAAATCGAAGGTGCGGAATCGGAGAATCGTTGAGTTGACCGCCCCCGCAAAACGTTGCATCGAGGCCGGGGAGGATCTGCCAAAGGTCAACTTTAGACGTCGATTGGAGCGGGTCCGCAAGGAGGCGGGGATCAAATACTGGCCGCACGATGCACTTCGAAAGACAGCGGCTAGTCACTTTTACAATCTCTACGGGATCGACAAAGCCGTTGAGCAGCTCGGGCATTCTGCGAGCGTCCTACTTCGTGTGTATCGGGAGCTTGTGTCAAAGGAGGACACCGAGCGATGGTTGGCTATCGGTTTTGATTGACGATGGCGGCTTTGATTTCTCGGAGATAGCCGACATTGACGACCAGTATTAGCCATAGAAGTATCCCTGTTGTCCCAGCTTCAAAATACGCAAAACCAAGAAGAGCAACTAACAAGCTCACCGCAACAAACAAGCCGATAAACTGCATTGTTGAACGAAAAGCAAACATTCCGAATGATGCGGCCGTTGTTCCAATATCTGAGGCGATATCCAGTGTATTTCCCGCTAGCAGCTTCGCTTTATCAAGCTTTTCCTTGCGCTTGGTAGCTCTTTCTTCCTGGTAATCCTTGTTTTGCTTTTCGAGGTCGTAAAGGATTGTTTCCTGTTCGCAAACCGGACAGGTGACCGCTTGCCCGGCTACGCCTTCCTCAAGTTCGATCTTCGCAGAGCAGTGATTGCAAAGGCATTTCATGATTTTCAAAAGTTATTCACATGGACCGATTTTGTCCAACCCTATCAGGCAATCTGTCATACGTGAAAAAGAATTGTAAGCTTATTACTGTTGTTTTGCCCCAGTCGTTACTTTCTCGGGCTGAGGTTTTTGGTCTCCCTGAGTCTCTAATTCATCAAGCATTGACTCAAGAATTTGGGAAACCGCTTGGCTCTTCGTTATGCCCTCCTTCTGACAAAAGGTTTCAAGTCGTTCCTTTGTTTCATTTTCAATCCAGAAACTAAGGCTTTTTTTGTTGGGATCTCGTTTATTTGGCATAGGTTTTTAATTAGCCTCCAAAAGAGACTACGTAAAAACCTACCAATATTTTTCATTAAAAATAAATAAAATCTATTGACGGTGGGCTACACCCGCATTTAGGGTGGGCTACACCAGATGGGAAACAAGAAAACAGTTCTAACAGTGGAGATCCCCGAATCGTTATCTCGCAAGCTTTTGAGGGCTGCGCGAAAGGCGATGACCTCCAAGAGCTCAGTAGCGCGTCAGGCAATCGCTGCTTTTTTGGAGGGTGAAAAGTGACCCCCCTAATAACCAAAGAGGACCTGGCCGAGATACTCGGAGTCAAGCCAAAGACGGTTGAGAAGTGGGTTTCGCAAAGGGTCATCCCGTTTGTGCGGATCAACAAAACGCTTCGCTTCGATCCCGAGGCAGTCATCAAGGCGAAAACAATCAAACCCGAGAAGCTCGACCTATGAGAAACGAAACGCTTCAGAACCTTCTGACAGCGGCAGTGCTAATGCTTTGTCTCACGGCCTACGCCTGCCACATCGTCACAAAAAAGAATTTAACCGCCATCCACCCTTCGCGTCTTCCTTCTTCCCCGGCTCGTAACGGGGCTCGGGTCATACCCTCCGGGAACAGTGGTCTACAGACTCCCCTGGTTGATGGCGGCAACTTTCCCCTTTCGAAAAATCAGTAAAGCCAATCCGCGTTGGTGCGCGGTGCGGTAAATCCTGGGGCGGTCTCAGGTCGTTAGGGGTGCTTTCGGACACCAACAAACAATACACAACAAACATACTATGAGTATATATGATATTACAATTGGGCAGCTTAAGGAGTTGCAAAGCCTTTTGGTTTCCAGGACCGAAACGCCTGAGCAAGTGGGCCTTAACGATCACGTTGGCAAAAAGGTGATTATTCGGACCTATTCGGCAGGGGTGTGGTTCGGCGAGATTGAAAAAAAATTTCGAAATGAGGTTATCGTAAAGGGCGCAAGGCGGCTGTGGCAATGGAAGGCTGCTCGCTCTTTTACACTCAGCGGGGTTGCTGTTTACGGTATCAACCAGGGGGAATCTAAAATCTCCCCGTCTATTGACGGTCATTGGTTGGAAGCAATCGAGCTAATCCCTTGCTCCGAAGTAGCCATAAAATCAATCGAGGGAGCGCAAGACCATGAGCCGTCTTGATAATTCTTTGATCTCTGGCTATGGCGCTGGCTATGGCTATGGCTCTGGCTCTGGCTCTGGCAATGGCAATGGCGATGGCTCTGGCAATGGCTCTGGCTTAGGCGATGGCTATGGCTCTGGCAATGGCTATGGCTCTGGCTCTGGCTTTGGCGATGGCTATGGCGCTGGCAATGGCAATGGCGATGGCTCTGGCAATGGCTCTGGCTTTGGCTCTGGCGATGGCTATGGCTCTGGCTCTGGCTCTGGCGATGGCTCTGGCTATGGCGCTGGCTATGGCTATGGCTATGGCTCTGGCTCTGGCAATGGCAATGGCTCTGGCTCTGGCTTTGGCTCTGGCAATGGCGCTGGCTATGGCTATGGCTCTGGCTCTGGCGCTGGCAATGGCAATGGCGATGGCTATGGCAATGGCTCTGGCTTTGGCGATGGC
>Ga0070752_1001683_pt1 | contig 15182 bp, 19 predicted proteins | sample VirMetDEL_Aug_30_FD_77440 | JGI IMG/M metagenome (GOLD analysis project Ga0070752, IMG submission 77440) | Aqueous microbial communities from the Delaware River and Bay under freshwater to marine salinity gradient to study organic matter... | ecosystem: Environmental > Aquatic > Marine > Coastal...
AAAAAAAAACAAAAAAATAAAAATTTCTTAAATATCCCCATTTTCCATAAAAAGGCTTAAAGATTTGTTAAGTCCATATATTATAAATGATTCACGATTGGGCTGAATATAATAAAAAATACTATGAAGAAAACATTAAAAATAAATATTTAATTTGTGAATGTGGGAGAGTTTATTTAAAATATCATAAGAAATCACACGAAAAGAGCAAAAAGCACAAACAAATAATGAATAATAAATAATATATTTTAATTAATTTATATTATTTATTTCATCTTCTTTTGTCATTTTTTCATTGGTTTCCATTTGTCAATTAATTTTTTCATAGCATTTTCAAAGTTTATAGCGTAAAAATTATCGTTAAATACTTTATCAAGTCCTAAGGAAATATTGGCTTCAATTTTTGGATAATATTTCATTATATTTTTTAAAGCATCGGGATCTTTAATCAATAACCTATTAACTAACCATAAACCAAAAAATCCATTTTTATAAACTGAGGGATTATTTAAAAATTTATTTAATTCTGGGACTCTTGCTTTAAATTCCGCATAGGAACGTTCAAGTTCTGCAACCTGTTCTGGAGACATTAGCGTGAGTGGTTGTGTTTTTTTACTTCTTCCTCTAAATTTAGATAGTCCTTCAGTTAATCTAGCAAATATAACCTCATATAACTTATTTTTAATAAATGCATCTTCAAAAGCGTTAGCCACTTTTTCAAGATTAGGTATATTAGTTTTTGGGTTTTTCTCGTGAAAGTATTCAATAAATTTTTTATCATAATATTTAGAACTTGTTGTAGCTTTCACTTCTTTCCCTTTAACTGGTTTTTTTGCTTCTTTCATTTCTATTTTTAATTTTTGCATTGGTTTCTTTTTAGATGGACATTCACACGGAGTTGTTTTTCTTAATCCATATAATCTTATCTGTCCTTTTTCTTGACATTCTTTTAAAGTTCCTTTAGTTTTACCTTTTGGAGGTTTGTCTTTGGTTCCACAATAAACATTTTTTTTCGGTGGCATTATATATAATTAAATAAGATAATTTATTAACTATCTTATTTAATCACAAATTATACATTTAATAAAATCAATGCAATCTTCACAAATTACAATATCATAAAATCTGTATATGTAATCATCGTCATAATAATCAGATTCTCCACACACACAGCACATTTCAAGAGTTTCAGAATTTTCATCAGTTGAATATTCACACATTATATAATTATTATAGATTATAATATTAAAAATTCTAAAGAATATGAAACAGCTTGATTAATTATATTACCGTCATCATCTGTAATTACTATATCAATATTTTGCACGGTTTGTCTTCCGTTAATTTTTATATTTTTCCAATTGTATAATTCACCAGATAATATTTTTGGTTGTATAGTTTCAGGACCAGTTGTAGAGGTCGGGTCATTTAATACATCATCTGAAACATAACGAACAGAAGCAAGCACATTTGCACTATTACCAGTTCCAACATCCAGAATTTGTTTATATCTGGTTAATTCAAATGATGATATATTTAAATAATCTGTTGCGTGAATATTTACAACGCCACCACCATTAGTAGTCCCGAATTCATTTTCTCTAATCCCCATCATTTGCCATATTGACTTATTGTTAGGAGATAAATTTTGATATTTAACAGGAATTGAACTTGTAATTGTATAAGTTCCACCAGAATATACAACATTAAAAGTTGCAGCAGTTGTATTATTTAGACTAGTTTGTATCTGTGCTCCTAATTGAACAAATGAATATTTACCAATAGGGACAGATACTGGAAAACTTTGAGTTCCAGTATCAATAAATAAATTATTATTATTAGGATTAACATTATCAATATTACAAGTTAAAACATAAGATTTTAACGCAAGATTTACACCATCTGTAATAGGTCTGCTTAAATTAAACACATCAGCCCGATTAGTAGTTGATGATTTTTTATTTGATTGAATAAGCAATGACATTATATAATTAATATATATATTTTTTTTAATAATATATTATTATATATTTTAATAAATAATTATCCAGAGGTGATATCTGGAATGAGTCTTTCAGGTTTAACAAAGAGCATATCTAAATTGCCCATACTTGCACGAAGACTGCACTGATAGTTATAATTACAATGAAGACGATATTGACACTGCTCTGTAATTGCTTTATCTGCAGCAATTCGAATATCCCTGAGTGATGGTGTTGTAAATGAAACACTAACAGTGCTATTGTTAAGTTGCATACCTGTTTGAATCAGACCACCATTAATAAATTGTTCATTATATTGTGATAATTGAAGATGACAAATTTGTGAAACTTTACCAACAGTATCCGAAGCACCAGTCTGAGAGCCTTTAAGATATGGAGGAACTTGAACATTAAAGGTCCCACCTGTTGGATAATCAGAAAGTGTTAATACTTCTTGTAAATCATCATCATATCTTAAAACTGCTTGACCACCATATAAAAGTTCAACATTACCTAATGGAACATACCAAGCTTTATTGTGTTTAGATTTTGATATTTCATTCTGTGCACCATTTGCATTATCAGCATCAACACCATATGAAACACGCTCAAGCCATAAATCAATACTTTGAACAGAACCTGGAACAAAATTGAATAATTGTCTGACGATTGGTTGTCCTGGTGTAGGGTCATCAGGACTAGAACCAGTGAAAGGTTCAGTGACATAATATTGTGAATACATAAAAGGGTAATCATACTTACGACCGCCAGCACGTGAAACTAATGATTTTACACTGTCAGACTGACCATCAGCGAGAAGTTGTTGTTGAAACGCGATATATGCGTCTTCAAAACGTGTTGGAAATGCAACAGCAGCATCTCCTTCATTTCTTGTTATAAAATTACTAGCTTGATTAAATACAACTTTAATTGATGCTACATTATTTAAAATTCCCATATCATATGGAATTTGACGGCCAGAATTTGCATTTGAATGGGGTAATGCTAAGTTGATGTAGGCATAGTAAAAACCAGCACTTGATGTAGGACTTGCAACACCACCGTTAAATTCTTCACCAGCAAGCCTGAGCAGTTGTTGTTTTTTTTCTCCAGATTCAGCCTGTGAAAGATTAATTACTCTCATTTGTTCTCCTACAACACGAAGTGGAGAATTTGTGCCGTAATTATACTCAATATAATCAATTGCATCATAACCCCAAGATTGAGGCAAAAAATGACCATCTTTCAAATCATTAGGGTCAGTTCCAGCTTTTAATTTAAGAACTAAAATCACATTTTTTAAAAGATTCATAACAGGCATATTAATTTGAGAAGAACCGCCCATATTTTTATTTGGTATAGTTTCTCTATAAGTGGTTGCATTTACAACTTTAACAGATGAGGATTTGTTGTTAGTTGGTGTGCAAAGCGTGTTGTCAAATTGTGAAGTTGGAAATTGTATGTTTTCTTGGAGTGGAACATAAGACGCCATAACTTTTATATATTATAAGAAAAGAAAAAAAAAATATAATATTATAATATTATTTTTTTTATTATATAATATTATATATAATGTCAGCAACAGGAACCACCGCAGGGACAACTACCGCAGGAACAGGAACTCCAACATTTACAATGGAAGAAGCAAGACTTGTTGAATTATTACAAGCAGGAACTTCAAGAATTGATGAGCAATTATTACAAAATCCCGATTTTAGAAGGATAATTTCTCTTATAATTGAACCACCAAAAGCAACAAAATCATTGAATGCTTCAGAATTTTATGCAAACGCTAAATTAGAAAGACAACAAAAATTGGAAAGAAGGAATGCATCAATGGCAAGAGCCGAACAAATACAAGAAAATAAAGCATTATATGAATATAACCGATATATAAAAAAACAAAAAGAAATTAATAATTTAAAATCTATTTTTGATGAATAGTGAATTACTATATTATTATAAAAATTTTATATTACTATATTATAATAATATGGCACTTGCATTATCAGGAATACCAAATCAAGCGGAACTATCGCAGACTGTTGCCCCAACTATTTATACTGCTTTAGACCAACCATCAGACGTAAGTGCACAAGAAAAACTTGAAGCTTCTAAATATGGTAAAATGTATTATAACTATTTAAGAGCTTATTTAAGCGGTAAGGGAACAAGCAAAGACCCACTGAACCCAGACAGCCTAACAGAATTAAGAGAAACATTAATATCTACATCAATTATGGTTGATGACTCAACAACAATGACACTTGGTCCACACGTTGACAATATAATGTGGTTATTAAATAATATGCCAAGTGCATTATATGACCCTGTAAATAGGAGAATGAACAAAGCAATTGAAGAATTACAGGATGAATTGCCATCAACATTAGAAAGTATTATTGATTCAATCACACCAGTATTAAAAGGTTCGGCAATTGTTGGAAGTGCAATCAAAGGAGCCCCAATTATTGTTGAAACTGCAAAAAAAGTTAAAATGTTTATGGCGGAAGCAGTGCAACTAGCAACAACAGTGAGTGCAAGAAGTCAATTATTAGGAGCAACACCCACACAATTTGCACTACAACAAACAGGAAAAGCAGAAATGCCGAAAAAATTATTAAGAGGCACATTAGGTATGCTATCTGCTAATTATGGTCTTTTAGTTGGCTCACTTCAACAATCTCTCACATATTTATTAACAGAAAAAGAAACAACTTCAGGTTCAATAGACTTTGCAGTTTCAAGTCAAGCATATAAACCAGCAGTCCCTGGTTCAAATGTTTATTTATTAGAGAATCCATATGACCAAGCATTTCAATATCCGCAACCATTCACAGGAGGTCAGACAGTTTATGATTTTAATAATTTTATGAATTATCCAGTTCAAGGACTACCACAACCAGTTGGAAATACAACTAAAACAAATGCAGAAATACAAGGTTATGTTTCAGCAACATTTCCAGGTGCTACATTTAGAACAGTTTCATTGGATGGATTCGGAAATGTAATGGACCTTAAGACAACATCAAAGGGACTTTTAAAAATTGAAAGCACATTGCACAAAAATTTAAAACCACAACTATTAACCCAAGATGAAGTTATATTTGTAAGTTATAAAGGAAACCCAGACGCTCACGTATTATTGGAGGTAATCGGGGAAACAACGGAAAAAAGAAGATTTAAAGTTTTAAAAACAAATGACGAAATGGACGCGTTGCCATCTTCAGCAATAGCTTCTCCAAATCCAGTTCCAACCGGCACAGGTTCAACTGCACCAATAAAGCCACCAAAACCACCACCATTGCCATTAATTCCAGTATTTACACCACAAGAAATTGAACAATTAAGACAAAACAGAAAAATTATCAACGGACTTGCAGATGCAGAAACGAAAAATATAAGAGATGCTCAAGATGCTTTAAAAACTGAAAAAGATGATTCAGTAAGACTAACTTTAAACAAGGCTATAATACAAAGTAAAAATAAACTTGATGGATATAATGAAATTTTAAGAGATTTTGACAATCAACTTGTAATGGCTACAAAAGGCAAAGTAAAATCAGGATATTCAGCATTAAAAATTAACACAGCAAAAATACTTGATAAAATGGATGCAAGATTAAAAATATTAGAACATAAAACAAAACAAGAAATTGCACAATTAGAAATTAGAGTTAGAACACAAAAATTATTAAGACAACCACAAGAATTATTTTTTAAAGAAATGACTGATTATTTTGATGTTATAAAAAAACTGCCTAAGAAAGATAGAAAAGGTCCAATAGATAAAATGTTAAAAAAATTAGAGGATGCATTAATGAAAGTAAAATCGAAGGCTTTGAAAGAAACAGTCACAATGTCAGATATTGATGAATTTGAAAAAAATATAAATTTTTTTATTAAAGATGTATTAAATGCAGACCAATCAATGGACTCAGAGGATTATGAAGAATTACTAATGAGCAACTTTTTAAAATTAGGACAACAAGTAAGAAGTGGAGTTGATACAAAGAGAACAACTAAAGAAATTATTAAAAATTTAAACAGTCTAGCATTACTTAATAATTTAAGTGGCGATGGTCATTCTTTTAAACATTCAAGTATGATGTTAAGAGCAACACAACCCCACACAGGAACACATAAAATTATTAATAATGGAATATCAATGAGTTTTGCATATGGTGTTTAATTATTATCTTCAAGTTCTTCAATATGTTTTTTGAGAACTTTTCTGAATTTATTTATTGATGGATTATTATTAATAACCCATTCATAAAAATTATCTTCTTCATCTGATGATATATCTTCATATTTAACTTTACTTTTTGTTTTTGTTATTTGTTTTTCTTTTAATATTTCAGGCATTTCAGGCATAATAAATAAATCTTGTCCTGATATTTGTTGTTGCTGTTCTCTCAACCATTTTTCACGTAAAAAAGCCATATTATATATATTATATATATATTTTTTTTTTGTATATATAGTATATATAGTATATACAAAATGTCAGTTAGAATTGTATATTATGATAAGCAGTTAAAAAAAAATAAATATAAAACTGTAAGTATCAAAAAATTTGATAATGATGAAACAAAAGCAAGACAATATCTTGAAAATTGGAAAGTTGAAAAATTAAAAGAAATTAAAGATATTATGGAACAAAATAAAACAACAGAAGAAATAAAAGAAATAAAAGAAGAAATAAAAGAAATACAAGCCGAGGCTGGCCGAGCGGTTGCCCGGGCAATAGAAGAAATAAAAGAAGAACCACAAACAGAATCACAAACAGAACTACAAACAGAACCACAAACACAAGAAAAAATAAATTGTAAAATGCCATTATCAAAATTTAAATTAGAATTATCAGAAGAGACAGGAAATACAATTGCAATATTTGGTAGTTCAAAAAGTGGAAAGACAACACAATTATTGGAAATTATAAAAAAACATTATGATAAAAAAGATTATATAACTTTATTAATTGCGGAAAATAAACACAGTAAAATTTATAGTAATTTAGGACCTAATATAATTAAAATGTCATTTTTAGATGAAGAATTAATTAAAGGATTACATAAAATAAATAAAAAATTAAAAAATAAATATAAATTCTGCATTATATTTGATGATATTATATTAATGAAAAATTCAACAATGATAATGAGTTTAATATGCACAATGAGAAATGCACATTTTTCATCAATTTTATTATTTCAAAGTGTTCAAATGCTTGCAAAAACAAACCGTCAAAATATAAACGGTTGTATATTTAAACGTCAAAATAATAATGAAGCTATTGAACTTATAATGAAAAATTATCTCGGAGGGTTTGTGCCTTTTTATGGACTATCAATGGATGATAAAATAAAATTATACAGAGAAGCGACCAAAGATTACAAGTTTATATATTTAAATAATTTGAGTGATGAAATATTTTTTTGTAATAAATAAAATATAATATAATAATATATAATGACTCAAGGGGCAATAAATCAAGATATAAGATATAGCAACCAAGGAGGCGAAGACAACCCGTATGCATTATTAGGATATATAAAACCAACACGCATTGTTGTAAATGCTATAGGAGGAAATCCACCTCTTGTAAATACTGGTGAGGATTACTGGTGGCTTCTTGATTCTGACACTGGCAATTTTTGGTATAAATTCAATAGAATATGGACATTGTTTTATACTTTTGGTAGTGGTGGTGGTTCAACCGTTGATAATGCAACCAATGTTGGTGTTGGTGCTGGATGGTTTTTACAAAAAGCAGGAAATTTACTTGAATTTAAAACAATAACAACAACACCTGAAAATTCAGCAACTGAAAGCACATTGAAAATATATGATAATACTGATGAATTAAATGTTGTAGCTCCCGCAACAGCGTCTGAATTAATTAATTATGGCACTGCTTCTGATTTTTGGATTGTTGATAGTGATAATAAAACACAAGACGCAGACGGAAACTATATATACCCTTTTAAATCTGTTTTACCTCTCAACGGAATATCAATCACAACACAGACTGCAGGTAGTGATAAATTTTTAACTTTTGAAAATACAGGAATATTAAATGTGGTAAATGCGGAAGTTTCACCAGGTGATTTAGTGTCAGTTTCAACAGGTGTTGCAACTGTAAAAGCACTCACAGCAGGTCCAGGAATAAATATTCAATCAAATCCAACTAATTTAAGAATTTCAGCAGTAGATTCAGAATCTCCGCAATATCATTTCTCATATCAAAATAGTATATCATATAGTATTATTGCTAATCAATACAATAATTTACCGCCTTTTGTTTCTGCATTGCCTGATACTTCAGATTGGGTGTTCTATCCTAATATTAATGGTTCATCATTTGTCCAATATGTGGGAGCTTCTGGCATAACATATAATTTAAATTATAATTTATCAATGGCATCAACACTACAAACTACAGAATTTAATTTCTTATTTAGAATTGCTCAGGGTAATCCGCTTATTTCTCAATCTGGTTTACCAGTTAGCGGAACTCTTATACATTGTCCCGCTTCTCCTTCACCTATTATATATTTTAGTTCTACATCTACTGATATATTATTCCAGCCAACACCAAATGAATATTACACAATACAGTGTCAATCAACACTAGCACCACAGCAAACATTACAAATTGAAGAATTAAAACTAGTAATTAGAAAAGTATAATATTATAAAAAAAATATAATATAATAATATATAATGAGTTGGGCAATAAATCAAGATTGCAGAGATTCGCGGGGTAATATCTTATCTGATATTATTAATATAACAAAACAACATATTGAAAACGGACCACCACCCGTAGAACTTGGCGTTGATGGTAATATTTATACAGATGCTCTAACTGGCCAGCAATACCAAAAACAAGGCGGACAATGGGTTTTGACTGTTGATTTACCAGCCGTCAGTGGTGGTGGTGGTCAGACACTTGCCAGTGGTGATGGTGTAAATGTATTAATTGACAATCCAGTTCCAGGAACTACAACATTTACAATGGGTCAGAGTGTGTCTCATCTTGGAAATGGAATTCGTGTTTATGACCCTTTAATATCTGGAGCGGGAGCAGTAGAGGCTAGAACAATTAAAAATTCAGATGGGGCTTTGTCTGTGTCTCAAGCTATGGATGGTGCAGTTAGTATAGATAATAATAATTTATTGTCAGGACTTAATAATGTGGGTAATGGTTATCAAGTGGCAACAGGTAATGGAGGAGACCTGCGGACAATCTCCAGCACTTCTGCAAATTTTAATATTGATTATTCTGTTCCAGATGAAAAAATCCTTATGACTGTTCAAGATGTTCTATTTTTACAACAAATTAATAAAACAGGCGCAGTGGCACAATTAAATGTTGAAGGTTCATTTTTTAATAATGGTAATATAAATACGTCATCAGTTAATAATTCACAAAGTATAACTAATAACCGTCAACTAGTCGCAAATAATGGGATTTTACAATGGCAAGGATACACAAAGAGCATACAAGAAACAGTAAAAGATGTCAATGATGGAACGGGTATTGTGTGGGCAGGAAATGATGAAAGCAACCCCGCAGAAGGCACCGCATACGTGCTATACTCCGCAGAGGGTTTAATTAGACTACAACAAATCACGGCTAAAATTGTGGATGCTACCAATTATCAAATATCATCTGGCACAATGAATTTACAAATTGGATATATACCACAAGGCAGTGCCACTAACGACGCTAATTTCAATCTAATATGGGAGGCAGGTTTTGCGACTGGCCAAGTAAATCCACAAATATCATTTGACTTTTCACAATTGGCGGCTCCTCTGCCCTCTATACCTAATCTCTCATCAATTGCATTTAGGATTAACAAAACTAATGTTGTTCTTTCATCTGGTGATGACAAAGCAGAAGCAACTGTCCATTTAATATATAATTAAATATTATAATATTTAATATATAATTAAATATTATAATGGTTAAAATTGACGGTTTTGATTTTCAAAAATCCACAAGAAAACATAAAAAATACCAAGTAAAAGTAAATAATAAAACTGTTCATTTTGGTGATAATAGATACCAACAATACAAAGACAAAATAGGGCTTTATTCTATGTTAGACCACGGAGACAAAGAAAGAAGAAAAAGATATTATGCGAGACACGGTAAAGCCGTTAAATATTCTCCTAAATGGTTTAGTCATAACTATTTATGGTAAAATAAAATATAACATTATTATATATAATATGTATATTGTAAGTAAACACACTATATATAATAATGAAATTGAAATTATACATTATGAGGAAGACTCCGACGATAGCACATATAATAAATGCTTTAACTGTATAATGGATGAAATTGAAACATATAAAAATGATAATATAAGCGTTAAAATTATTAATAAAAATTTTATATCTATTTATGGTTCAGGTTATATATACGGAAAATACCATATTTACAATTATGAGATTCACGATTATAATTAAATATGTTATAATATAATATATATAATGGACCCAGCAACAACAGCAACAATAATTCTTGCTTCAATTGCTTTGATTGGGGCAACACTTGCAAATTTACGTGTCCGTTCTAGATGTCATACAGAAAATTTGGATATATCAATACAAAAACAATTTAATAATGATTTAAACAATGTATTAAAAGATAATGCCGAGGCTGGCCGAGCATTCGCTTCGGGCGATAGCACATCAGATGATGAAACAAGTATGTAATATAAAATATTAATATATATTATATATGTTATTAATAGTTTTAAAGGGTATATTAAGCGAAATATTAAAAAATGAAATTAAAAAGAAAATAAAACAAAATAAAAAAAATATATATAATAATATAGATTTTTTTATAATGCGTTTAAGAAATTATTTATATATATAATAATATATATATACAATATGCCATTAGTAAGTAAAGCAACCGCAACAACCACACTAAAAAACGGAAAAGTGAAATTAAACAAAGGATTCAGAGAAGTTGAAACAAAAACAGGAAAGAAAATGTATTTTTCAGATGTTAAGAAAACAACAGAAAAACCAAAAAAACAAAAAGTTGAAAAAGCTGAAAAAGCTGAACAAGTTGAAGAAGTTGTTAAAGTAAAAAGGGTGAGAAAATCTAAGAAGACTCCTGAACCTGTTGTTCAAGTTGAGTTGGACCCTGAGGAGTTGGAGTTTGATTAACGCTCAGTTCAGCCTCGGCATTAGATTTCTTTTTTTCTTTTCTCTTTTCATAATATTCTTTATTTTTAATCTTTCTGCAATCTTTGCAAATAGATTTTAATTTTTTATCTCCATTTTTCAATGTGGCTTTTCCTGCTGATTGAAAATTTGATTTATTTTTTATTTCTTTACACATTGTGCATCTTTTATTGTCTGTTTTTTTTAATGCCTTAATTTGACAAGTTTCACATTGACAATTAATACAACCCATTTATATAATACTATATATTATTTTTTTAAGTATCTTTTATTTAAAATTTGACTTTTCTTTTAAATTCTCCTTTAATTCTAGTATATACACCATTTTCTGTAAAATCAAATGATGGCTTATCATATGGATTAAGAACAAATTCAATTTCTTTGCCTTTTGATAATTCCTTAAATAATTCTAAAGCATTATTATATTTTTCTTTTGCGTGTTGAATGCCTTCTTTTGTGATGCCTTTTAATCTAATATGCCAACCTTCAATAGTTTTTCCTTCTTTATCTTTACTTATTAAATGGTCAATATATGATTTTTTACCAAGGAAAATTGACTCAGTTGAATAAACTTCTTCATATGCTCCATCTAAATCAAAATCACTGTGGAAATTACCAAGATTAGAACCATTTAATACTTTATTATATTGTTTATAATATTCATCTTCTAATTTTTTAATTTGTGATTTTTCAATATGCATACTGTCTGTATCTTGATAATAAACCTTAATATTTAAATCATTGGCAAGTCCCATCACTTCATTCATAATTCTTTTGCTCATTGAAAGAACCATTAAACCAATAATAGATAAATTTGAGGTTTTGTCAAGATTATTTTGTTTAATTTTTACTTGTCTATTATTTATATATGTGATGTCGTGTATTGTGTTAAAATTATTAACAATATAATTATTAAATCTTTCATCAATTGGTTTTATAATTGTTTTGCTTTTAGATTTTTTGATGATAGTCTTGCCATAAGTAGAATTTAAAATTAATTTAATTAAATTTTGCATAACATCACCTTCTGTTGCTTCTTGTTTGTTGTTTGATTTTTTTAATTTTTTGTATGTTTTCCTATCATTATATAATTTTTCAATATATTCTCCAAATGTATTATTAAATCCTTCATTATAATAAACACCATCAAGAATTTCATATTCAATTTTATGAAATTTAATGTAATCTTCAAGTGTGATTTTATCAATAACAGTATATAAGCCATCTTTTGGAACTTCATTAACATAATTCAATATACCGTTTTCATCTTTCATATCAATAAATGGAATTTGTTGTTTTTTGTTAATTTTAGTAATTTTTACAGATACAACATAATAATCATAATTATTTAATTCATTAATATTTTTTGTTTTGATTTGTTTTGCTTCTCCTTTTGGAAAACCAAACTCATTACAAATTCTGTGAATTGCTGATGGATAAAGTGAGCAGGCATCGTAATCAACTAATTCTCTATTAATTAATTTTTTCTTTTCAGATTCTAAAACGGCAACGCGTCCGCCTCTGACTGCTTTGCTTAAAAATTCCCTTAATACTCCTTTGCATTCATAAACATCTTCAAAACATCCATTTTCAGAAAAATATCTATTGCTAAAACTGCTGATTGTGTATTCTTCAAAACAGTCAATATTACAGATTTTTAATAATGAATCTCTTAATTTTTCTAATCCATATTTAAGAACAAGACAATCATATTTTAAATAATATTTATAATATTGCATAGGATTGAAAGTGTTATTTTCAATATTAACATTAAATAATTTAATTTTGCTTTTTAATGCTTCATCAAATGTTTCCTTTTCTTGTTGATTTAAATATTTTTTGTATTCATCAATATTACATTCTTTATTATAAATTGTTTTTTTATCATAATAATTATATGCAATTGCCTCTTTTTTGTTTAATTTTTCAGGAAGTCCAAATGTATTATTAAATTTTTTTAATGGGATATTAATGATTTTAAATGAATCTTTTAATACAATTTTAACTTTTCTATTTTTATATCTATAAACAATATTAACAAAATAAATATTATTATCTTTTTCACAGATACTCTCAATATTTAAATAATTTTTAATAATATTAAAATCATATTTTAAATTGTGGAAATAAATATTTATAATATCATTATTTGCTGGATATTTGCCGTTAAATGTTTGCTCACAAATTGCATTTAAAAATTGCTCAATTGGATTGTTATGATTTATAATATCATAAATAAAAACATCATCATTAATTAATGATGTATAAGCAACTAATAATAAATCGTGATTTTGTTTTGTTCCGTTGTTGGTCATTGTCTCAGTATCTGCAAAATAATAATAATTATTATTTTCTTTATTTTCTTTAATTTTTGATGGTTCCTGATTTGTGATATTATATTTATTAAAATTAATATTTTTAATATCAATTTCATAATCATTAATATTTTGTTTTTCGTGTTTAATTTCTTCACTGAATAATTTATTATCATTTAATATTTTAATGAGTTGTAAAGAGTTAATTTTTTTGGTTGGTTTATATTGTGGTTTATCATTATTTTTAATTCTGTATATGTCGTTCATATTTTCATAATCTTTGCATTTTTCATAGTTATTGATACAGAATTTATTATAAATGGTCTCTTCAAAAATAAAATAATGCTCAGCATAAATAGCAATATCAACTGATTGTTCATATTTGCCATATTTTGCAATTTCAATTTTATCTCCTTTTTTATAAAAATGTAAATTAATATTACATTCAATAAAATCTGATATTTCTTTAATTTTATTTTTTGCGATGTGTGCTCCTGTGTGAAGTGCTAATTTTAAATCTTCTAATTTTGTATCTTCAATTCCTGCCATTTTTAAAGCATAAATTAGGCATTGTTCTTCTGAATCTTCAAATTCCTCATCTTTCTTTTCAATTTGATATTTTAATAAATTTAAATTTGTCATATTGTAATGTTTAAATGATGAGCCGTTTTTGTTTTTTACTTTTTTATTGGCTTCAATTTTTACTGCCTCCATATTTAATATTTTATCTTTCATATATTTTGATAATTGGTCGGAACCTTCTGTTTCTGCTTCTTGAATATCAAAATAATATTTAAAAAATTCTCTTAATTTTTCGGTTGTGTTGTCATTCTGCATTGGGATTAAGTTTAGTCCTCCTGCTTCTGTGTTAATCTTTAGAAATAATTGCTCATCTTTCATTTTTTGAAAAATATAATTAATCTCATTATCTGAGAATGAATAATTTTGTTTTGTGAGATTTTTTAATTTTGATAAATCCCCACTTAATAAAGATGTTAAATCTTTATAAAATTTTCTAATTTTGGTCTTTTCTGCTCCGCTGTATTGTTCCCTTATTTCTTTACTATGTGCTCTGCCTAAAATTCGCAATTGTCTGTTTGACCTCTTTGAACGTGTGAATCCAAGTTTTAATTGTTTCACCATTATATTATAGTATTATATAATAATTATAAGATAAGAAATCTTTAAACCCTTTTATAATTAATTAAAGGTTTTATAAATTCCTATATATAAATAATAATATAAATTAATAAAAATATATTATTATTTTTTAATTTTCTTTTTCGGTTCTTTCTTCGGTTCTGGTTTTTGTTTTTTTATTTCATATATTTCTTTACAGTCTCTGCACGTGCAATCCTTAAAATTTCCAAAATCACAATTAGCCATTATTAATATGTTTTTTGGGTTAATTCTTTAAACCTTTTTAATAAATAATATAAATTAATTAAAATATATTATTTATTGTTTATTGATTAATAAATTTTTGATGTTTCTTTGATTTTTCGTGTGTTGTTTTGCTTGATTTTAAAATTTTAGAACCGCAAGAGCATCTGTAATGTTTGCTTTTTTCTTCATATTCTTTTTTAAAATTATTTAATCTTTCATTTTCTTTTTCTTCAATTTTTTTATAATTTGCGGAATCATAAGAGATTGTTTTTTCCAT
>Ga0070752_1001688_pt1 | contig 15115 bp, 14 predicted proteins | sample VirMetDEL_Aug_30_FD_77440 | JGI IMG/M metagenome (GOLD analysis project Ga0070752, IMG submission 77440) | Aqueous microbial communities from the Delaware River and Bay under freshwater to marine salinity gradient to study organic matter... | ecosystem: Environmental > Aquatic > Marine > Coastal...
CGATGAAGACCAGCCACAACCAGGTGGCCGTGCCGAGGAAGTCGGCGAAGAGAAACGGTTCTAGGGCAGTCATGAGCCCCTCCTACAGTCAGATTGAACAGACTGTGATTCCGACATCGCGGTGTTAACCGCCAGAGGGGCCCGGCATCACGGGCGCAACGATACTCAGGCCGCGAACGCCGCTCAACGAGACGAATTTTGCAGGGTATTTCAGGCCTGGCGACCTTGTCGCAGCGCAAAAGCCTGAGGCTAGAGCGGTCGCCGGGCCTTTTCAGAACAGCCCGAGCTGGCCGTCCACCAGGCGTTCGAACTCGCCGCCGACGAACGGCAGGATGGCCTCGGCCACCGGTTTCAGCTGGCGGCTGATGTAGTGCTCGTAATCCACCGGCGACAACAGACGTTCCAGCGGTTGTGGCCCGCCAGTGGTGATCAGGTAGCTGATCCAGCCGCCACGCTGGTATTGCAGCGGCCGACCAAGGCGCTGGTTGTGCTCGTCGGCCAGGCGCGCGGCGCGTACGTGTGGCGGCACGTTGCGCTGGTAGTCATCGAGGCGCCGGCGCAGGCGCTTGCGATACACCAGCAGTTCGTCCAGCTCACCGGCTAGCGTGCGTTTCACGTAATCGCGCACGTAGTCTTCATAGGGCTGGCCGGCGAACACCAGGCGATACAGCTCCTGCTGGAAGCGCTGGGCCAACGGCGACCAGTCGGTGCGCACCGTCTCCAGGCCCTTGAACACCATGCGCTCGCTGCCATCGGCCGCCCGCACCAGGCCGGCATAGCGTTTCTTGCTGCCCTCCTCGGTGCCACGAATGGTGGGCATGAGAAAGCGCCGGTAATGGGTTTCGTACTGCAACTCCAGGGCGCTGGTCAGGCCGAACTCACTCTGCAGATGCTCGCGCCACCAGGCGTTGACGCGGGCGACCAGCGCACGGCCGATACGCGTCGCCTCGTCCTCGTCATGCGCACGACCGAGCCAGACGAAAGTGGAGTCGGTGTCGCCATAGATCACCGCATGGCCCTCGGCTTCGATCAGCTCGCGGGTGCGCTTCATGATCTGGTGCCCGCGCAGGGTGATCGACGAAGCCAGGCGCGGATCGAAGAAACGACAGCCACTGGAGCCGAGCACGCCGTAGAAAGCGTTCATGATGATCTTCAGCGCCTGCGACAGTGCCGCATTGCCATCACGCTTGGCTACCTCGCGACCCTGCCAGACGCGCTCGACGATGGCCGGCAGGCAGTGCCGTGTTCGTGAAAAACGGGCGCCACGAAAACCTTCCACCGAGTGCTCGTCGTCCGGCTGGTGCAGCCCCTCGACCAGGCCCAGCGGATCAATCAGGAAGCTGCGAATGATCGATGGATAGAGGCTTTTGTAGTCCAGCACCAGCACCGAGTCGTACAGCCCTGGCCGCGAGTCCATGACGAAACCGCCGGGACTGTTCTCGCCACGAATGTCGCCGAGGTTCGGCGCGACGAAACCCAGGCGATGCATGGGCGGCAGATACAGGTGGGTGAAGGCCGCCACCGAGCCGCCGCTGCGGTCAGCCGCCAGGCCGGTGACACTGGAACGTTCGAGGAGGAAGGCGAGCAGATCGGTGTGGGCGAAGATGCGCGTGACCAGCTCGCAGTCCTTGAGGTTGTAGTGCGCCAGCGCCGGCCTGTCCTCGTCGAACATGCGTTGGATCTCGTCCATCCGCGCATAGGGCGTATCGATGGCCTTGCCTTCGCCGAGCAGGGTCTGCGCCACCGATTCCAGGCTGAACGAAGGGAAGCTCCAGGTCGCCGAGCGCAGCGCCTCGATGCCGTCGATGATCAGCCGCCCCGCCGCCTCGGCGAAGTAATGCTGGCTGCTGTTGTGCTGGCGCCAGCCCATCACGTCGCCGCCACGTCCCAGCAGCAGCGGCACCTTGAGTTGCTCGGCGTGATCGCGCAGCACGCGCAGGTCGAACTGCACCAGGTTCCAGCCGATGATGGCGTCCGGGTCGTGCTGCGCCAGCCAGGCGTTCAGGCGTTCGAGCATCGCCTTGCGGCTGGCGCAGTACTCCAGGTCGAAGTCGACGCGGCTGGCGTCGCCATTGGCTGGCCCGAGCATATAGACCTGGCGCTGGCCGCAACCCTCCAGGGCGATGGAGTACAGCTCGCCATGGGCGCTGGTCTCGATGTCCAGCGACACCAGGCGCAGCGTCGGGCGGTACTCGGGCGCGGGTTTGAGCGACTTGCACAGCAGGCTGCCGTCAGGCTGCTCGATACCGTCGAAGAGCACGCTGGCGGTGATAAAGCGCTCCATCAGGTAGCGATCCGGCGGGCGGACATCGGCCTCGTAGACGTCTACGCCGACCTGACGCAGCTTCTTCTCCAGCTGCAGCAACTGGCGGTACTGGCGGCAGTACAGGCCCAGCACCGGACGGCGCTTGAAGTCGCGCAGGGCCAGTTCACGCAGCTCGACGCCCTGCTCATCGCGCAACAGCGGCTCGGCCCAGGCGCGCTGCTCGAGCGGAATAAAGGCCACCGATTCCTGGCACGGCAGGCGTATCTGGCGCGGGCCGGCATCGGTCGCCAGCCAGAAGGCCACTTCCGTGCCCTCCGGCGTATCGCGCCAATGGCGGCTGAGCACGAAGCCTTGCTGGGGTTGCGTCATTTTCGTTTCAGACAAGCACGGCCTACCCCCTCTCCCGCTTGCGGGAGAGGGCTGGGGAGAGGGTGCGAGCTTTCCCCTCTCCCCCGGCCCCTCTCCCATAAATGGGAGAGGGGAGAAACAGCCTCTGCAGTTGCCCATTACCTCGAACCAAACTGGCCGAGCATTCTACGCCAGCGGTTACAATGGCGCCTTTTCCGGAAGATGGTTCGATGAGCACCACACCTCCCTACGGCAGCGGCGATGCCTCCTACCAGGCTGCTGGCGGCATCGATGGCCTGCGCCGTCTGGTCGATGACTTCTACCGACTGATGGACGAACGCCCCGAGGCCGCCGCCCTGCGTGCCCTGCATCCAACCGACCTGAGCGCCTCGCGTGACAAGCTGGCGTGCTTTCTCAGCGGCTGGCTGGGCGGGCCGCGGCTGTTCGCCGAGAAGTACGGCAGCATCAGCATCCCGGCCTTCCATGCGCAGTGGCCAATCGACCAGGCGCTGGCAGAAAGCTGGCTGAGCTGCATGGCCGGCGCCATCACCCTGCAGAGCTATGCGCCCGCCTTTGCCGATTACCTGCTGGTTCAATTGCGCATGCCCGCCGAGCGCTCGGTGCAGGCCAGCCAAAACCGTCACCGCAAGGACATCCCGACATGACTGACCAACTGATCATCGAAGAGCTGCAACCCGGCGACGGCAAGGCCGTGGTCAAGGGCGCCCTGATCACCACCCAATATCGCGGCTGGCTGGCCGACGGCACGGAGTTCGACTCCTCCTTCTCGCGCGGCAAACCGTTCCAGTGCGTGATCGGCACCGGGCGCGTGATCAAAGGCTGGGACCAGGGCCTGATGGGTATGCAGGTGGGCGGCAAGCGCAAGCTGCAGGTCCCCGCGCACCTGGGTTATGGTGAACGCAGCGTCGGCTCGATTCCGCCCCACTCCGACCTGACCTTCGAGATCGAACTGCTGGAAGTGCTGACCCGCGATGACTGACGCCGCCCTCACCACCCTGTGCGAGCACTTGCTGCAGGCACTGGACAACCACCCCGGCAGCGAGACCCGGCGCCTGTTCCATGGCCGTGGCCGCTGCTGGCCTGGGCTGGAGCAGATCACCGTCGACTGGCTGTCCGGCATCGTACTGGTGATGCTGTTTCGCGAACCCTCGCCCGAGCTCAAGCCGCTGCTGATCGAGTTGCTGGCAACGCCGCAATGGCAGGCCAGCGGCGCACGCGGTCTGCTGCTGCAGCACCGCTACGTGCACGGCAGCGAGAGCGAATGGCTGGCCGGCGAGCCACAGGCGCAATGGCCGATCATCGAGGACGGCCTGCACTACCTGCTCGACCTGGGCAGCAAGCAGAACAGTGGGCTGTTCCTCGACATGCGCCTGGGCCGCCAGTGGGTGCGCCGGCAGGCCGCCGGCAAGCGCGTGCTCAACCTGTTCGCCTATACCTGCGGTTTCTCTGTGGCGGCCATCGCCGGCGGTGCTGCGCACGTGGTCAACCTGGACATGGCGCGCGCCGCCCTGTCGCGCGGGCGCGACAACCATCGCCTGAACCAGCACGACCTCTCCAGAGTGGAGTTTCTCGGTCATGAGCTGTTCAAGTCCTGGGGCAAGGTGCGCAAGAGCGGCCCTTATGACCTGGTGATCATCGATCCACCGAGCTTCCAGAAAGGCAGCTTCGCCCTCACCCAGGACTACGCCAAGATTCTGCGCCGCCTGCCCGAGTTGCTGACGGAGCACGGCACGGTGCTGGCCTGCGTCAACGACCCGGATATCGGCCCGGACTTTCTTATCCAAGGCATGGCCGCCGAGGCGCCGCAACTGCGCTTCGTCGAGCGCCTGGACAACCCGCCGGAGTTTCCCGACATCTCCCCCGAGAGCGACCTGAAGGCGCTGGTGTTCCAACTGTAGCCGGATGAAATCCGGGGGCCTGGGAGTCGAAAAATCCCCGGATTGCATCCGGGCTACGAGCAGATGCCGATAGTGTGGGAGGGGCTTTAGCCGCGACATCAACAGATCGCGACTAAAGCCCCTCCTAAATCCGGCTAGCGAATGCCCAGGCGCCTGGCCAAGCGGCTGAGGTTGGCGCGATCCACCCCCAGCTCCCGCGCCGCGTCGGCCCATTTGCCCTGATGCCGCGCCAGGCACTGTTCGATCAACTGACGCTGAAAGGCATCCACCGCCGTGCGCAGTTCCACACCCGCCGGCACCGGCTCGCCGGGCGCCAACACCGCCTCGACGGCGGCGCTCGTCTCGCTGACGGGCAAGTCCAGATCCTGCACATCCAGGCTGAGAATGCGCGGCCTCTCGCCATGGCGCGCCAGCGCCTTGATCGCCGCGCGCCCGACCAGGTGCTCCAGCTCGCGCACGTTGCCCGGCCAGTCGTGGCCCAGCAGCGCCTTCTGCGCCTCGGCACTCAGGCGCAGGCTACGCAGCCCGAGCCGGGCGCGGTTCTCTTCGAGGAAGTAGCCGGCCAGCAACAGCACATCGCGGCCACGCTCGCGCAGCGGTGGCACCGGCAACGGATAGACGCTCAGACGGTGATAGAGGTCGGCGCGAAAGCGGCCAGCGCGCACCTCCGCCGCCAGATCGCGGTTGGTGGCGGCGATCACCCGCACGTCGACGCGGTGCTCGCGATCCGAGCCGACCCGCTGCAACTGGCCGCTCTGCAGCACACGCAGCAGCTTGGCCTGGATCGCCAGCGGCAACTCGCCCACTTCATCGAGGAACAGGCTGCCGCCATCGGCCAGCTCGAACTTGCCGCTGCGCTCGCTCATCGCACCGGAGAAGGCGCCGCGTACGTGACCGAACAGCTCGCTCTCCACCAACGCATCAGGCAGCGCTGCGCAGTTGATGCTGACCAGCGGCCGCTGCGCACGCGGCGAGGCCGCATGGATGGCTTCGGCTACCAACTCCTTGCCGACGCCGGTCTCGCCGGTGATCAGCACGGTCAGCGGACTGTCGCCGACCAGGCGAATCTCGTCCTGCAACTTGCGCAGCGCTGCGCTCTGCCCCACCAGTTCGCGTGGTTGCTGGCGCGCCTGCTTGTACAGCTCGGTAAGCTGGCGCTCGGCTTCGACCCGCTGCGCAAGACCACTGATGCGCTGGCTGACCTTGACCGTGGCCGCCGCCAGGCTGGCGAAAGCCTCCAGGGTGTCCAGCTCGAAGCGGTCGAAGCTGGCCGGGTCCAGCGAGTCCAGGGTCAGCAGGCCCCAGAGCTGCTCGTCCAGATGCAGCGGACAACCTAGGCAATCATGCACTTCAAGATGGCCATGCAGCCCCTCGACCAGCCCGTCGTAGGGGTCAGGCAGGCCGCAGTCGGCAGCGAAACGGGTCGGCCCGGCATGCTCCAGCAGCGCGGCCAGACGCGGATGCTCGCTGACCTTGAAGCGCCGCCCCAGGGTATCGGCGCTCAGGCCCTCGACCGCCAGCGGCACCAACACCTCGCCGTCGAGCCGCAGCAAGGCCACGGCATCGCAGGGAAACAACTGGCGCAGGGCCGCGAGCAGGCGGCGATAGCGTTCGCCGTCGTCCAGCTCGCGCGACAGGTCGGCCACCAGGGGAATCAGGGTTTCCAGCAACGGATTAGCGGTCATTTCGACTACTCATTGTCTTTATGACCCAGATGCACAGCGAGTCATTAACACAGCATTATAAGCAAACCATTGATATTTATAGATTATTTATCTGGCACGCTTACTGATAGGTATCTCGCGCTAACGCTAGCACGCCACACCTGGCCAGACGAGCCACACCGGCGCCTTTTATTTGCCTTGCGGAGATACCCCATGCTCACCCACGCTCAACGTGACCTGATCAAAGCCACCGTACCGTTGTTGGAAAGCGGCGGCGAAGCACTGACCACGCACTTCTACAAGATGATGCTCAGCGAGTACCCCGAGGTGCGTCCGCTGTTCAACCAGGCGCACCAGGCCAGCGGCGACCAGCCGCGCGCCCTGGCGGGTGGCGTGCTGATGTACGCCCGCCACATCGACCGCCTCGAAGCCCTCGGCCCGCTGGTGGCGCAGGTCGTCAACAAGCACGTGTCGCTGCAGATTCTCCCCGAGCACTACCCCATCGTCGGCAGCTGCCTGCTGCGCGCGATCCGCGAAGTGCTGGGCGAGGAGATCGCCACCGACGCCGTGATCGAGGCCTGGGCCGTGGCCTACCAGCAGTTGGCCAACATCCTTATCGGCGCAGAAGAGAGCCAGTACGCGCAAAATGCCGCAGCCCCCGGCGGCTGGCGCGGCGCGCGGGCCTTCCGTGTGGCGCGCAAGGTGGCCGAGAGTGCCGAGATCGTTTCCTTCTACCTGCAGCCTGTCGATGGCGGCACCCTGCTCGACCATCAGCCTGGCCAGTACATCGGCCTGCGCCTGCTGCTGAACGGCGAGGAAGTGCGCCGCAACTACTCGCTGTCGGCCCTGGCCAACGGCCGCGAATACCGCATCAGCGTCAAGCGCGAACCGGGCGGCCGGGTCTCCAACCATCTGCACGATAACGTCCAGGTCGGCGATGAGCTGGAGCTGTTCCCGCCAGCAGGCGAGTTCACCCTGAGCGAGTCGGACAAACCGCTGGCGCTGATCAGCGCCGGCGTCGGCATCACCCCGGCACTGGCCATGCTCGATGCCGCACGCCACAGCGGCCGACCGATCCACTTCATCCACTGCGCGCGCAATGCCGAGGTGCATGCCTTCCGCGACTGGGTCGATGCCCATGCGGCCGAGCACCCGCAGATTCGCCACTACGTCTGCTACAGCGAGCCGCGCGCGGGCGACCAGGCCGATGCCGAAGGTTTGCTCAGCCGCGAGCTGCTGCAGCAGTGGCTGCCGGCCGAGCGTGATCTGGATGCCTACTTCCTTGGCCCGAAGCCCTTCATGGCACAGGTCAAACGTCACCTGCAGGCGCTGGGCGTACCGGATGAGCAAAGCCGCTACGAATTCTTCGGCCCGGCCTCGGCCCTGGACAGTTGATCGATGAGGAGGTGAACCATGTACCCGCTCAATCTTGCACCTGCGCACATTCTGCATCTGTCCAGCCAACTGCTCTGGGGTGGCCTGATCCTGCTGCTGGTGGGGCTGGTGACAGCCTATGGCCTGGAGCAGCACCTGAACGTGGCAACGCTGGTGCTGGCCCACAGCCTGACACTGCTCGGCCCGAGCATCCTGAAGATCGGCTACGTATTGCGCCTGATCGCGCAGCAGCGCTTGAAAGACGAGGCATGCGCGTATGCACTTGCTTGATCGCCAGCGGGCATTGGCCATCGCGCCTCTGTGGCGCCTGGGCTTTCGCCCGTTCTTCGTCGCCGGAGCCTTGTTCGCCCTGCTCGCCGTCGCCCTCTGGGCGGCGGCGCTGCATGGCCTGACGAACCCGGCGGTAGCGGGCGGCATGCTGGCTTGGCACCGTCACGAAATGCCCTTCGGCTTCGGCCTGGCGATCATCGCCGGCTTTCTGCTCACCGCAGTACAGACCTGGACGGGGCGTCCGGGCCTGAGCGGGCGACCGCTGATTGCGCTGTTCGGGCTGTGGTTGGCAGCCCGTCTGGCCTGGTTCATACCCGTGCCGCTGGCAGGGTTGATCTTGCTGCAACTGGGCTTCATCGGGCTGTTCATCGCGCAGATGGCGCGCCAGCTGATCACCGCGAGGCAACGCAACAACTACCCGCTCCTGCTGGTGCTGAGCCTGCTCGCCTTATGCCAGTCGCTGACGTTGACCGGCTTGGCGCAAGGCAACGACGAGCTGCAACGTCGCGGGGCCCTGGCCGCGCTGTGGCTGATTGCGGTCATGCTGAGCCTGATCGGAGGGCGGGTGATTCCCTTCTTCACTCAACGCGGCCTGGGCCGGGTCGAGGCCTTCGCCGCGCATCCCTGGCTGGATCGTCTGCTACTGGCCTGCGGTGTGCTGGTCGCCGCACTGTTCGCCAGCGGGCATAACCTGCAGGCCAGTCCCTGGCTGGCGGCGCCGTTCATCGTGCTGAGCGTGCTGCATGGTCTGCGCCTGTGGCGCTGGCACCTGCATGGCATCTGGCGCGTGCCGCTGCTGTGGTCACTGCACCTGGGTTACGCCTGGCTGCTGGTCGCCACGCTGGGCATGGTTGCCTGGCATCTGGGCTGGCTGAGGCAACCCAGCCTGGCCAGCCATGCGCTGGCGGTGGGCGCCATGGGCGGGCTGATTCTGGCGATGATGGCGCGGGTCAGCCTCGGTCATACCGGCCGCGCGCTGCAGCCGCCCAGGGCAATGGCCTGGGCCTTCGGCCTGCTCAATCTGGGCGCGCTGATTCGGGTGACAGCAGGTAGCGGAGGGCTATGGCTGGCGGCGGCATGCTGGAGCACGGCCTTCGCCCTGTTCGCCTGGCATTACGCACCGATGCTGTGGCGGGCGCGGGTCGATGGGCATCCGGGCTGATGTGGATCGGCAATCACCAGCGCGGATCGATAAAGCGTGACGCTCTTCTGTTGCCTCAATCGACCAGAGTGCAGGCCATCACCAGGGCATCCTCGCGGCCGCCGACTGCCGGGTAGTAGTCACGACGACGACCCACTTCATTGAAGCCGAAGCGCTCGTACAGGCGGTAGGCGCTCTGATTGCTGGCACGCACTTCCAGGAAGCACTCACGCCCCCCCAGGGCATAGGCCTCTTGCATCAGGTGTTCGAGCAGGCGCAGGCCGAGGCCACGGCCCTGGCTTTCCGGCTTGACGGTGATATTGAGCAGGTGCGCTTCGTCGAGGATCAGGTTGATCACACCGTGGCCGACCTGCTGATTGCCCTCGAACATCAACCAGCAGTTATAGGACTTGAGGCTGTCGGTGAAGATGCCGCGCGTCCAGGGATGACTGAAGGCGGCGTATTCGATCTTCAGCACGGCATCGAGATCCGCCTCGGTCATCGGGCGGAAGGACATCGCATCGCTCATTGGGCGTCACTCGGGCGCAAAGACAGGGTTCTCAGGAATGTGCAGGCGCCAGCCAACGCTGACGCGTGCGCCGCATGGCCTGCCACAGCTCGCGCTTGCGCGCTGGCTCTTCCATCAGCAGCTCCAGCCCCGGCACAGCCCAGCAGGCGCCGAGGCCTTCGATCTGCAACTCGCGGTTGTAGCTATGCTCGTCAGCCTCGCCGGCGAAACGAATGGCCGGCAGGCCGACCAGCCACAGGCAGGTGCAGGGCTGCTCTTCGAGGCGTGCGGCGACGAAGCTCTGCACGAACTCCAGCGCTGCCTGCGGGCCCTGATCCATATTGCCGCGCACCAGCAGCGGCCAGCGCACCGGCTCGCCGAGCAGTTGCGGGCTGTCCGGCAGGCCGGCGGCGCGCAGCAGATCCTTGAGCAGGATGTAGGCCGGGTCGCGGCTCTGGAAAGACTGGCCGGTGGGTAACTCCACCAGCAGGGCGCAATCCCCGGCGCGCAGCAGTTGCAGGGCAAATCGCGGCGGTGGAACGCTGACCCGAACCGGCTTTTCCTCGACAGGCTCAACCTCCGCCGCCGGTTCGACAACTGCCTGGCGCGGCTGGGCGCCCGGGCGCGGAATCTCGATCTTCGGCCGTGCGGCCGGTGCCTCGCGCACCACCTCGGCGACCACCGCCAGCGGCTCACTGGCAACTTCCGGCGCCTCTTCGACAGGCGGCGGCGCAAGCAGCTCCATACGCGACGGCGCAGCGAAGGGCAGCTCGGTACGTGGCAACCAGGTGGCCACCTGCATGGCATCGAGATAGGCTCGACGGCGCAGCTCGGCGTTCAAAGCAGAAGTATCCCGTGCAGTCATTCAATAGGGGGGCGATTGTCGCGTGAATCGACGGTCGCGGATAGTCCCTGAGCACCGCCCATCTGCTGACGCAACAGGGCGACGAAGGCCTGCGCCGGCGGGCTCAGGTAGCACGGCTTGCGCTGCAGCAGACCAATGCTGCGCGCTGGCGCCTCGCTCAGCACCTGTACCGCGAGGCTGCCATCGCTGTTGAAGGTATCGGCCACGCTGGCCGGCAGCAGCGCGAACCCCAACCCCGCGCGCGCCAGTGCGGCGGCGCTGCTCATGTACGCCACCTCCCAGGCGGGTTCACGCAGCAGCCCCATACGCTGCAGCGTTTCATCGGCCATGCCGCGCAAGCTGGTGTCGCGGGTGGTGGCGATGTAGTCCTGCTCGCGCAGCGCAGCGAGCAGCGCCCTGCCGCGCAGCCGCTCATGGCCGCGCACCAGCAACACCAGGCTGTCGTCGTACAGCGGCTGGAAGTCCAGCGCACCGAGATCGTCCACTGCCGAGGTAATGGCGAAATCCACCTCGGCGGCACTGACCCACTGACGGATCTCCCCGGCGCGGCCATCGCTCAGGCTGATGTCGATGCCGGGGTAACGTCGCCGGTACTCCTGCAGCACCCGAGGCAGTGGGTCGATGGCCACCGAGGGCAGCACGGCGATACGCAGCGAGCCGCTCTGAAGATGCAACTGCTCGCGTGCATCGTGCACGGCGTTGTCCATGTCGCGCAGCAAACGCCGCGCCTGTTCGAGAAAGCGCAGCCCGGCCTCGGTCAACTCCACGCTGCGCGTGTTGCGCGCCAGCAAGGCCAGCCCGAGGGCGTCCTCCAGCTTGCGCAGGCTGTAGCTGAGCGCCGGCTGCGACAGATGGATACGCTCGGCGGCGCGGCTGAAACTGCGGTGCTCGGCGATCAGCACGAAAGCCTGCAACTGGCGAAAGCTGACGTCCACAATCACCCCCTCTTATAAAAATATCTTATCAATTGATACCACATTTCGAATTCACAACTTAATCCAGCCCACTCAGGATGGCGCCATAGCGAATTGCAAACGGGCTCGACAATGACAAAAACCGTGCATATCGGCTGCGGCGCTGGCTTCGCCAACGACCGCCCCGATGCCGCCCTGGCGCTGGCCAACGACCTGGCAGGTCGCGACGGGCAACGCTTCCTGTTCTTCGAACTGCTCGCCGAGCGCACTCTGGCCGAGGCGCAACTGCGCCGTCTGCACGATGCCGACAGCGGCTACGCCGCACGTCTGTTCGAGTTTCTCGAACCGGTGCTGGAAACCTGCCTGGACGCCGGCATCCCCATCATCAGCAACGGTGGCGCGGCCAACCCGGCAGCCGCCGCCAGGCGCCTGCGCCAGCACCTGCCGGGCACCCGCCACGCAGCGGCGCGTATCGCCTGCGTACTGGGCGATGACCTGCTGGTTCGCGACATCGACCTGCAACAGTGGCTGCCCGCGCCACTCGATGGCGAGGTGGTGTCGGTCAACGTCTACACCGGCGCCGAAGGCATCACCCAGGCGCTCGGCGAAGGCGCCGACATCGTGCTCTGCGGCCGCGTCGCCGACCCCAGCCTGGCGGTTGGCCCGCTGTGCCATGCCTTCGGCTGGCAGGCCGATGACTGGGATCGCCTGGCGCTGGCCACCACCGTCGGCCACCTGCTCGAATGCTGCACCCAGGTCACGGGCGGCTACTTCGCTCATCCGGGCCTGAAGGACGTGCCGGATCCAGCCAACCCTGGCTGCCCCATCGCCACGGTGAGCGCCGATGGGCAGATCATCATCGGCAAGGCCGCCGGCACCGGCGGCTGCGTCACCGAGCAGACGGTCAAGGAGCAACTGCTGTATGAAGTTCACGACCCGGCGGCCTACCTGACCCCGGACGTGACCCTCGACCTGAGCCAGGCTCGCGTGCGCCAGTTGGCCGCCGACCAGGTCGCGGTCGAGGGTGTGCGCGGCCATCCACGCCCGGCGCGCCTCAAGGGCCTGGTCGGTCTGCGCGGCAAGTGGTTCGCCGAGGCGGAGATTTCCTATGCCGGCCCAGGTGCCCTGGCCCGCGCCGCCCTGGCCCGCGACATCCTGCTGCAACGCAGCGCGCGACTGGCGCCACGGCTGACGCCCTGGATCGATCTGATCGGCGTCGCCAGCCTGTTCAATGACCGCGCCGGCCAGTGGCTGGACGCCCGCCTGGCGCAGGCGCAGCAGGTGCAGGACGTGCGCCTGCGCATCAGCTTCATCGACCGCGACAAGACGCTGCTCGAACGCCTGCTGCTCGACGCCGAATCGCTCTACACCAACGGCCCGGCCGGCGGTGGCGGGGTGCGCCGCTACCTGAGCGAATCGCTGTCCACGGCGAGTTTTCTCATCGAGCGCGACCAGGTTCAACAATACGTGGAGTGGTTCTGATGAGCGCCGAAGTACTGCTGTGCGACTACGCCCACGCCCGCGCAGGCGACAAGGGCAACACCCTGAGCGTCGCGGTGTTCGCCTATGACGCCGCGCATTACCCCTGGCTGGCCGCCGAACTCACCGCCGAGCGCGTCGCCGCCTGCCTGGCGCACCGGCGCATCGGCCAGGTGCGGCGTTATGAGCTGCCCAACCTGGGCGGCCTCAACTTCGTCGTCGAAGACGCACTGGAAGGCGGCGTCAACGCCAGCCCCGGTATCGACCGGCATGGCAAGAGCCTGAGCTACCTGCTGCTCGACCTGAGGCTGCCGCCGCCTGGCTGACCGCCCTTCCCCGCTCACCGCGACTCCAACAACAATAAAATCGGAGACATCGGCATGATCACTGCCCTCGGCTTTACCCTGATGTTCGTCATCGTCGCCCTGATTTTGATGCGACGTATCACCCCGCTGGTCGCCTTCACCCTGCTACCGGTCATCGCCTGTGCGCTGGCCGGTTTCACCCCGGCCGAAATCGGCAAGTTCATCACCGAGGGGCTGAAAGCCGTGGCCCCGACGGCGACGCTGTTCATCTTCGCCATCCTCTATTTCGGCATCATGCGCGAGCGCGGCCTGTTCGCCCCGCTGGTCAACTTCCTGCTGCGCAGTACCGGTGGCAAGCCGCTGGCCGTGGCGGTAGTGACCGTCGCAGTGACGGCAGTGACCCACCTGGACGGCATCGGCGCCGCCACCTTCCTGCTGGTGATTCCCGCCCTGCTGCCGCTGTACCTGCGTCTGGGCATGAAGCGGGAAATGCTGCTGTGCCTGGTGGTGCTCAGTGCCGGGGTAATGAACATGGTGCCCTGGGGCGGCACCACCGCGCGCGCCTCGGCCGTGACCGGTATCGACGCCTCGCAGCTGTGGATTTCGCTGATCCCGATTCAGCTGATCGGCCTGGCGCTGGTGATGGGCCTAGCAGTGTTCCTCGGCCGCCGCGCACAACGCAGCCTGGCGGGCACTGGCGACGCCGGCGAGCATTCGCCCGCGACCTCGGCCGGCGATGACGCGACGCTGCTCAGCCCGCGCACCTGGCGCTACTGGGGCAACCTGGGGCTCACCTTGGCCATCCTCGCCTGCCTGTTCACCGGCGCCTTCCCGCTGTTCGCTTGTTTCATGGTCGGCCTGGGCCTGGCTCTGGTGCTCAACTACCCAAGCCTGAGCGAGCAGAACGCCGCCGTGATGCGCCATGCCAGCGACGCCCTGCAGATGGCCCTGGTGATGCTCGCTGCCGGCATCCTGCTCGGTGTGCTATCGGGTGCTGGGATGTCCAACGGCATGGCGCACTGGATGATCAACGTGCTGCCGGAAGGCTCGGCGAGCTGGCTGCATGTGATCATCGGCGCCTTCGGCGTGCCGCTGGGCATGCTGTTCTCACCGGATGCCTACTACTTCGCCCTGCTGCCGGTGATCCGCGATGTCGCCGTGGCAGCGGGTGTCGACCCGGCTGCGGTGGCCAAGGCCATGTTGATCGGCGAGAACACCGGCTTTGGCGTCAGCCCGGTGGTACCGAGCGTGTACCTGGCCATCGGCCTGGCGGGGGTCGAGCTGTACAAGCACATCCGCTACACCGTGCTGTGGGCCTGGGGCATCAGCCTGGTGATGCTGGCCGCCGCCGTGCTGTTGGGTGTGGTCACGGTGTGAAGCGCGCCGCGTAAAGAAAAAAGGATCGCCGAGGCGATCCTTTCTTCATGCTGCGCGCGATCTCAGAGGGGCTGATTCCACGGACGGTCGCCGTGCTCGTCCTTGATGCGGGTGGGCAGGCCCATCACATCCAGCAGCCCCAGGAACGGCTCGGCCGGCAGCTCTTCGACGTTGACCATGCGCTTGGCATCCCACTCGCCACGCGCCACCAGCAGCGCAGCGGCGACCGGCGGCACGCCGGCGGTGTAGGAGATACCCTGGCTGTCGGTCTCGGCGAAGGCATCTGCGTGGTCGGCGACGTTGTAGATGAACAGCTCGCGCGGCTGGCCATCCTTGGTGCCTTTGACCAGATCACCAATGCAGGTCTTGCCGCTGTAGCCCGGCGCCAGCGAGGCGGGATCGGGCAGCACGGCCTTGACCACTTTCAGCGGCACCACTTCAAGACCTTCGGCGGTCTTGACCGGTTGCTCGGAGAGCAGGCCGAGGTTCTTCAGCACGGTGAACACGTTGATGTAGTGGTCGCCGAAGCTCATCCAGAAGCGCACGTTCGGTACGTCGAGGTGCTTGGACAGCGAGTGCACCTCGTCATGGCCGGTCAGGTACAGGTTCTGCTCGCCCACCACCGGCAGATCGTCGGTGCGTTTGACTTCGAACATGCTGTTGC
>Ga0070752_1001689_pt1 | contig 15114 bp, 18 predicted proteins | sample VirMetDEL_Aug_30_FD_77440 | JGI IMG/M metagenome (GOLD analysis project Ga0070752, IMG submission 77440) | Aqueous microbial communities from the Delaware River and Bay under freshwater to marine salinity gradient to study organic matter... | ecosystem: Environmental > Aquatic > Marine > Coastal...
AGCCGGAGCCGGAGCCGGAGCAGCCTTGGCCTTGCTGCGGGTGGCCTTGGCCTTGGCCGTCGAAGCCGGAGCCGGAGCAACCTTGGCCTTGCGCGTCGTTGTTTTTGGGACTTCGACGGCGAATGAAAGCCGCCCATGGTCTCGTCCCTTGCCAACCTTGGCAGTAGAAACCAGCGGTTCCCCGCTGGTTGTGGCGGCGGCAACAGAAACAATTTCCGCTGCCGACACGTCTACGAAACCAGCGTTTAATCCAGCAAGCGCGGTATCCGCGCGGCCTTCCCATATGCTAGTAACCGCATCGACAGTAAACGAGACCGTGACGACGACGGGCGCAATTTTTATGGTGTTAGCCATATCTGGCTATTCCTTTCGATGAAGCTCGCGTCCGAGCGTTTTAAGAGCGACCCGCGGCGGCGTCCCGCCGGGGTGTCGATCGGTTCAACCAATCGACAACCCAATACAAGCATAAACCCGCGGCGTTGTCAAATCCGGCTCAAATAGCCGCCAAATAGCCGCCAAGTGATTGGAGCGGGGAGGGGGGCACCTGGACAATGAAAATCCACGCCCCCCTCTAAATACTTAAACCCCTCACAACAAAACCCAAATTTTTACTACTGTAAACTTTATTGTCGCACCCCCGCCCCCGTCGCACCCCCGCTTCCGCTCCCGCCCCCGCCAAACCCTCTTGCGCCCCAAGAGCCCCCGAAGTATATACCAAGTATGGCTGCACGATGGACCGACCAATTCGCATTCGACACGGCCCTCATCCTTGAGGGTGGTGGAGACTCGCTCGACGACCTGAAGGCGAAATACGACGTCACTTCAGATGACCTACTGCGTTTCAAGAGCGACTCGCAGTTCAGGAAGCGTGTGGGCGAATACCGCGAGGACATCCGTGCCAACGGCACGACGTTCAAGATGAAGGCCCGCGCTCAGGCAGAGGACCTATTGCTGACGTCCTGGCAGCTCATCCACGACCCTGGGGTTAGCCCGTCGGTCAAGGCCGACCTCATCAAGTCCACAGTCAAGTGGGGTGGGCTGGAGCCCAAGAACGATGACGGCAACGTAGGCCCGGTCGGCGGCGTGTCGATCACGATCAACCTGGGCGATGACAGGGACAAGCCTAAGCTGGTGACAGTGGACAACGACCGTGAGCATGACCATGATCTGCTTCCCGGATGACTATAATGGCCTGCCAGCGCTCAGGCTTCCGACGCTGGCGGAATATCGTGCTGCGCAGGCAGCACTGGTCGAAGCCGAGATGTCGTTCCGCACAGTTCTGGTACCGCCGAAGAAGCCAAAGCTAGCCCGCAATAAGCATCTGGCCAGGCCAGCGGAATATATTCTCATAGAGGTGAGTCCTGCCGGATGACCTTCCAGATTAACTACACCCCGCCGCCGACCGGCGCTAAGTTCATGCAGTCCGATGCACGGATGCGTGTGCTCATGGGGCCTGTGGGTAGCGGTAAGTCAGTAACGTCTAGTTTCGAGGTCATTCGTCGGGCGACGATGCAGAAGCCGGACCAGCATGGGAAGCGGCGGACGCGCGCTGCGATTGTCCGTGAGACGGCCAGGCAGCTGCAGGACACCACCATCAAGACGTTCCTCGACTGGTTCCCCCCGGGCGTGTGTGGCCGCTACATGCGGACGACGAAGACGTACTTCTTCTCGGTGGGCGATGTTGAGTGCGAGGTGATGTTCCGGGCGTTGGATGACGCCGACGATGTGGCGAACTTGAACTCGCTGGAGCTTTCGTTTGCGTGGTTTAATGAGTGCCGGGACATTCACCCTGACATCGTCGATGCTATGTCCAAGCGTATCGGGCGGTTCCCGTCGGCGAAGGACGGAGGCCCTACCTGGTTTGGGATGTGGGGTGACACGAACCCGCCAACGATGGACACCTGGTGGTACTACCAGATGGAGCATCTCAGCCCTACTGATGGCATCAGTCTGAACGACAACGGCTGGGATGTGTTCAAGCAGCCGTCGGGGCGCAGCCCCTACGCTGAGAACATCGAGAACCTGCCGGAAGGGTACTACGACACTCAGGGGCGGTCGGATGAGTACATCCGGGTGTACATCGACGGCGAGTACGGGCTGAGCTTGGCCGGGCAGCCGGTGTTCAAATATTTCAACCCGGACTACCACATGGCCAAGCAGCCGCTGCGGCCGATCGTTAGTGCCACCAGGCCGATCATCGTCGGGATGGACCTTGGGCTGACGCCGGCTGCTGTGTGCGGGCAGCTTGATCCGCGGGGGCGGGCGCTCGTCCAGGCTGAGGCTGTGAGCTTCGACATGGGCGTGCAGCGGTTCGTGAGGCAGATGCTCAAGCCGCTGCTCTATGAGAGGTTTCCGGGGGCTCCGGTGTTTGTTGTAGTCGATCCGGCGGGTACGCAGAGAGCGCAGACGGACGAGCGCAGCGCGGTCGATATCATCAAGGCGGAAGGGCTGAAGGTCATCCCGGCCAAGACCAATAAGGTCAGCGCGCGGCTCAGCGCTGTGGACGACTACCTCATGCGCCAGGTGGACGGAGAGGCGGCGTTCCTCGTGGACCCGCGCTGCATGGCGCTCAAGGCGGCCCTGATGGGCGGCTACCGGTACGATCGGAAAGTCGAGAAGATCGACAAGAATAAACATAGCCACGTCGCTGACGCGCTGCAGTACCTCATGCTGCATATCGGGTCGGTTAGCGGCGGGGAGATGCCGCAGCGGCGGGAAATCAAGCAGGCACCGATGACAGCGTGGGTTTAGGGTTGACGCCGCCTGTTGTTATTGGTAGCCTGCTTGTGTTTCCCTCATCTGCGTTTTCCTTTTAGACCTACCCCCGCCACCCTCGTGGCGGGGGTATTTTTTGGTTGTTGACTACCTAGATCGTACTGCGTATATTTGCCACGCGGTTATGTGAGGCACCATGGCAGGACTGACGTTTCTCCGGGTCGTCGGTAACGATGACCTTGCCGCCCAGGATCGGCAGGATGAGCTGGATGCAGCGATGCAGGACCGGCAGAATCAGCCTGTTGTCCTAGGGCTGACGGCTCATATTCGTGAGTGCTGGGATGCTGCGCGCATCGCCAAGAAGCCGATCGAGACGATTATGCTGCGGGCGCTTCGGCAGCGCGGGGGTGAGTACGAGCCGGACAAGCTCAACCAGATTCGCTCCGTTGGCGGGTCTGAGGTCTACATGATGCTCACCGAGATCAAGTGCCGCGCGGCGGAGAGCTGGCTGCGGGACATCTTGATGGACCAGGGGCAGCCCCCGTGGGACATGCAGCCTACGCCGTTGCCAGAGCTGGCACCTACCCACCAGGCGGAGCTTGAGGAAGCCTTCGGTCAGTCAGTGGTCGAGCAACTGCAGCAGGCAGGCCGTGCTCCCACCATGCAGGAGATGCAAGAACTGCGCGAAGTTGTCGCGCAGGACTACCGGTTCAAGCTGCTGCAGGCAGCGCAGAACCGCGCCGACCGGATGAAGGACAAGATCAACGATCAGTTCGCCCAGGGTGGCTGGAGCGAGGCGTTCAACGACTTTCTGTCCGACCTGGTGACGTTTCCTGCGGCGTTCTTGAAGGGACCTGTTGTCCGGCGGCAGCGGGTGCTTGAGTACACCACGGATGAGAGTGGCGCTACGGTGGTCAGTGCTGGCGAAAGGCTGGCTCCTGAGTACGAGCGGGTCGATCCGTTCAACATCTATCCTGAGCCGGGCGTGGCCCGGTTGTCTGATGGGTACTTGTTCGAACACCACCCGCTGACACGCACGCAGCTCGCCGATCTGATCGGCGTCCCCGGCTACGATGACGACGCGATCCGCAAAGTACTGGAAATGGGCAACGGCCAGTCGTGGATCAGCGAAGACGTAGAGCTCCAGAAGGAAGAGCTGGAGCGGAAATACTACGCCTATAACACCCCCACCGATACGTTCGATGCGCTGGAGTTCTGGGGCAAGGTCAGCGGCGCTATGCTGCGTGAGTGGGGGCTCGAAGAAGACGAGGTACCCGACGAGGCCAAAGAGTACGACGCTAACGTCTGGGTCGTCGGTAACTACGTGATTAAAGCTGTGCTCAACTACGACCCGCTCGGTGAGAAGCCGTACGCGAAGTCGTCGTTCATCAAGCGGCCAGGGTCACTCTGGGGCAGCGGCATCCCGGAGATCATCGAGGACCTGCAGAACATCTGCAATGCGGCCGCCCGGGCGCTGGTGAACAACATGGGCTTGGCCTCTGGGCCGCAGGTAGAGGTCAACATCGACCGGCTGCCGCCCAACGAAGACCTCACCAACATGCACCCGTGGAAAATCTGGCAGGTCCAGCAGGACCCGGCCGGGTCTAGTGCGCCGGCGGTGCGATTCGCCCAGCCTGACTCCCGTGCAGGCGAGCTCATGGCGGTCTACGACCGGTTCTCGCGGCTCGCTGACGACCATTCGGGCATCCCGTCGTACGTCTACGGCGACCTCGATGTGCAGGGCGCTGGGCGTACGGCCTCGGGTCTCTCCATGCTGATGGGCTCTGCCGGTAAGGGTATTCGTCAGGTGGTCATGCACATCGACGCGGACATCATCTATCCGATCGTGCACAGGCAGTTCGTTTACAACATGCGGTACGACGATGATGAGTCGATCAAGGGCGATGTCGATATCGTACCGCGCGGTGCAGTGAATCTTGCTGTTAAGGAGACGACCAATGTCCGCCGAGTTGAGTTCCTCAATGCGACTGCTAATCCGGTCGATATGGAGATCATCGGCGTTGAGGGGCGTGCGGCTATCCTGCGTGAGATTGCTAAAGGCTTGCAAATGCCGGCTGACCAGCTGGTACCGTCTCGTGACAAAATGTCTGTCCAAATGCGTCAGCGTGCTGAAGCCGCGGCGACGCAAATGAGCGCCGGGGGCGGCGGGTCCCCCTCGGCTGAGCCTGCGCAGCAGCAGACGAACACCGTAGCGAATCAAGATACAGGGCAAGCGGTATGACGCGGCCCTCACCAGATGTGGTTAAGGCTTTGGCCTCAGCTTCCCGGCGGCACCCAGAGATCGTCCAGTGGTTGGACGACTGGTACGCCAAGGAGCTAGGTGCGTTGCCTTATGCCGCTGGGAACACTGCACTTGCTCAGGGGCGGTGCCAGGTCCTCAAAGAGGTCTCCGACCTCGTCCGCAGTGCCCCTGAAAACGCACACCGTTAGGAGCGTAACATGAACCTTCCTGCACAGCTTGCATCCCAACGAGAAGCCATCGACAAGTTCTACGCCGGCCAGAACGCGGAGGCAGATGCCGCCGACGACACTGCGGTAGTAGACGACGCCGAGGGCACCTCTGTCGAGGGTGAAGTTGGTCAGGCCGATGCCGCCCCGGAGGAAGCTCCGGCCAAGGCAGAGGATTTTGAGCAGAAGTATCGTTCTCTCCAGGGTATGTATAACGCCGAGGTCCCGCGCCTACATGCGCAGAACCGCGAGCTGAAGCAGCGCCTGGACCAGATGGAGCAGTTGCTCGGCACAGTGTCGTCGCCTCGGGCGGCCAGTAACCCGGGCGAGGCTCCTGCCCAGCCGACCTACATCACGCAGCGCGACGTAGACGAGTATGGCGAGTCCATCGACGTCATGCGCCGGGCCGCCAAGGAGGAGGCTGCAGCCTACCAGCGTGAGATTTCTGACCTGCGAAACATGGTCACTACGCTGCAGTCGCAGCTGGTGCCGCAGGTCAATCAGCTCTCGCAGCGGCAGGCTGTGTCGTCTGAACAGGCATTCTGGTCTGAGTTGCAGGCTAGCGTACCGAACTGGAAGACTACGAACGATAACCAGGACTTCCAGTCTTGGTTGCTTGAGATTGATCCTCTGACTGGTATCTCGCGGCAGACATACCTTGAGGATGCGCAGCGCAGCCTGGATGCCAGGCGTGTTGCGGCGTTCTTCACGGGTTGGCCTGGCTATCAACCGGAAGGGCAAGCGCCGGCCCGAGGCCAGCGTTCTGCGGATGAGCTGTCTCGCCAGGTTGCTCCCGGCCGTGGCCGGTCTGGCGGCGCGCGTCAGTCTGCCCCTGGGTCTGATAAGACCTACTCCCGTTCTGACATCGCCACCTTCTACGGTGACGTGAGGATCGGCAAGTACAAGGGGCGCGATGATGAGCGTAAGCGAATCGAGCGCGACATTTTCGCTGCACAGCGAGATGGTCGTATCACAGATGGCTAATCAAGGAGATAGGGTATGAGCTACCCGTCCATTGGTGGTCGCCCGAACTACTCTGGGAACTTCATCCCGGAGATTTGGAGCGGCAAGCTGATCGAGAACTTCTACGATGCAACGGTTCTGTCAGCTATTTCCAACACCGACTATGAAGGCGAAATCCGCCAGTACGGTGACACCGTGAACATCCGCACCACGCCGGAGATCACGATCCGCGACTACGTCAAGGGTCAGGTTCTCGATGTGGAGCACCCGGACAAGCCGAAGCTGCAGCTCTTGATCGACAAGGGTGAATACTTCGCGGTTGTCGAGGATGATATCGACCGCATCCAGTCCGACGTCAACCTGATGGACATGTGGTCGAAGGACGCATCCGAGCGGATGAAAATCAAGATCGACCAGCGTGTGCTGACCGATCTGTTGCCGGATGTCGGTGCCCTGAACAAGGGTGCTACCGCAGGTGCGAAGTCCGCTTCGTTCAACCTGGGCGTCACCGGCACTCCGCTGACCGTCACCAGCGACGGTGCTTCTGCGACCACTGCGGTCGTTGATCTGCTCGTCGATATGGGTACGGTCCTTGATGAGGCCAACGCGCCGGAGAGCGATCGTTTCATCGTGATCCCGGCCAAGATGGCTAACCTCATCAAGAAGTCGGAACTGCGGGATGCGTCGCTCTCCGGCGACAGCACCTCGGTCCTGCGCAACGGCCGGCTCGGCATGATTGATCGTTTCACGATCTATGTCTCGCACAACCTGTACGTCAGCGGTGGCGAGTACAATATCATTGCCGGCCACAAGATGGGTTTCACCTTCGCGTCCCAGATGACGGAGATGGAAACCATCCGTTCCGAACGCACGTTCGGCAACGTGGTTCGCGGCCTCCAGGTGTACGGCTACAAGGTCGTGAAGCCTGAGGCTCTGTCCACCGCTGTCATCAGCTTCTCGTAAGGGGTAGACGCATATGCCGACCTACACCGACTCTCACGGCTTCAATAAGGGTACCGCGGCTGCGTACCCGTACGAAGGCACCCGGGCCGTCACCAAGATCGAAGTGGAGCTCGACTTCGCTGCGATTGCGGTGGCGCGTGCGGCGGCTGGCGCTACGGCGCTGACCTCCGGCGACGTCCTCGAAGTCATCCAGCTTCCGGCCAAGTCTTATGTCATGGCTGTTGGTTTGGATGTGACGACTGCCGAAGGCGGCACGCTGACCATCGACATCGGCGATGGCTCTGCGGCTGATGGCTACTTGGATGGTGTGAACGCCAACACCGTGGCGTCTTATGCCTCCACCCTGGCCCTTACCGAAGGTGCTCCGAACACTGTGAAGGGGTATTCTGCCGGTAAGTATTACGCTGCCGCCGACACGATCGACGTCAAGACCGTGAACGCTGCTGACGCAGCTGTGATGCGGCTCTGGGCGCTGGTCGTTGACTGCAACTAAGGTGATGGGGGCTTCGGCCCCCATCCACCGATGGAGGTTCCATGGCTACCAATCTGGCTGCTGAGTCGATCAAAGACACCTACCAGCAACTCTTGCATATTAGTGAGGGTGTCACGGGTACGCCGAACCTAGTTCGCGGCGGCGACGGTACCGTAACCACGCTAAAACTCGGTAGCGTGTCGGCGGTGTTTGCCGATAATCTAACCGTCTCCAACCGGACCATTGCGGTACTCGGTGGGACTTTTACCTTTTCGTCCGACCAAAATATTACCATCGTCCCGGGCGCTTCGTACGTCACCAACTTACCGCGGGTAAATATCACGAGCGGTACGATTACTGGGATCACGGACCTCGCTGTTGCCGATGGCGGCACCGGCGCGTCTGATGCCGCCGGTGCTAGGACGAACCTGGGCCTTGGTTCGATTGCTACGCAAGACAGCGACGCAGTTAGCATCACAGGCGGTAGTATCTCTGGCGTTACTATGACTGGGTCGTTCACCGGTGTAACGACCATTGAAGTTGATGAGCTGCAGGTTAGCCAATCCTTCGGGTACGCTGGCGCAGGCACTGGCGGTACTGTTACGCAGCTTACCAGCCGCACGACGGGTGTGACGCTGGATAAGATTTGCGGCGATATCACCCTAGTCTCCGCGTCTGTCGCAGGACTTAGTTCCCAGCGGTTTACGCTCACCAACAGCACGATCGGGGCTACGGATATAGTCCAGGTCTGCTTGGTTGGCGACGCGGTAGCTGGCACTGGACCGACGACATCTACGTATGATGTCGGTGTTCTGCGAATTGCCGCGGGGGCATGTGATATTGTCATCCACAACACCAATAACTCCGCCACAGTCACAGAGCAGCTCACCGTCCGGTTCATGGTGATTAAGGGAGTTACAGCCTGATGGCTAAACCTGGGCTCTACGCTAACATCCACGCGAAGCGGAAGCGGATCAAAGCCGGTAGCGGCGAGAAGATGCGTAAGCCTGGGGCTAAGGGTGCTCCGTCTGAAAAGGCGTTCCGCGACTCTGCGAAAACCGCTAAGAAAGGGAAGTCTTAATGGCCACCCGCGTCGATAAGTCGAATATGGCTTGTAATAAGCCGAAGCGCACCCCCAAGCACCCGACCAAGTCCCACGTCGTGAAGGCTTGCTCTGGGGGCAAGGAGAAGGTAATCCGTTTCGGTCAGCAGGGTGTGTCCGGCTCACCCAAGAAGGCCGGTGAATCTGAGGCATACGCCAACCGGCGTAAGTCATTCAAAGCCCGCCACGCCAAGAACATCGCCAAGGGCAAGATGAGCGCGGCGTACTGGGCTGACAGGGTGAAGTGGTAGTACATTATGACGCAGAAGTATCTCAAAAACACCGCCGACGGCACCATCTACCGATGGAACCCCATCTTGGCGGCTAACGCAAGGTGCGTTGAGGTGTCGGAAGAAGACGCCTTCCCGGCCAAGACGGCCGAGAAACGGCGCGCTACCCGCAAGAAGAAGGCGGCTGATCCGCAGCTCGACCTGTTCACGGATATTGATGAGGTTGCGGAGGAAGAGAGCTCCGTCGATATCGAGATTCGTGAGGACGCTTCCCGGGGGCTGCCTGAGTGACGCCAGCTGATATCATCGTCGAGGTACGCAAGCTGGTCCAGGACACCCGCGCGCCCTACCGGTATTCTGATGACTACCTCCTAGGGCACGTCAATCAGGTTCTGCGCCGTATGGCTATGATCCGGCCGGACCTGTTCGCCTTGGTGACTGATATCACAGTGGTGTCGGCGGATGCTACGCAGACGTTGCCGGCCGACGCGATCCGGTTTGTCGATGTCCATGCGGTAGATGGCCGGGCGGTGGTCGAAGTCTCCCGCGACATGATGGACCGGTCTGCGCCAACCTGGCGCAGCGCTTCACCGGCGCAGCCGGTGAACTACATGCGGCATATCCGCAACCCCACGTTGTTCTTCCTGTATCCTCCGCCACCTGTTGGGGCTACGGTGACTGTAGAGTACGCTCAGGCCCCATCTACCTACGCATTGGCGGGTACGATTACCGCGCCAAAGGATGTGTACTCGCCGGTCATCATCGACGGTGTTGTGGCTATGGTAATGGCGGCCGATGACGAGTATGCTACTTCGGGTCAGGCAGATGCGGCCTTGAAGAATTTCTTCGAAGGGCTTAAACTGAGCCTTGAGGCTAGAGAGCTTAGCGACTCCGCTTCTGCTCTGTCTCGTATGGAGGCTGTTTGATGGCGACACGGGCCTACACCTCGCTGTTGGATAGGGTGACGCTGCACGCGCAGCACTGCCCTACGCCGGTTATCGAGCAGGCCCTGAGCCGTGCGGCGATCCGTGCCTGTGAGCGCACGCTCCTGTGGCGACACGCCGAGCCGCTGCGTACCCTGGACCCGGGCGTCCATGTCTATGATTACGCCAAGCCGGCGGACTCGGATGTACACGCTGTGTTCGGCGCATATCTCAACGACTACCCGCTGGATCGGATCACGCTAGAGCAGGCGCTGGAGCGCTATCCAGCCTGGGCCGACCTGTATAGCGGCGAGGCGTTTGCATCCCTGTGGTCTAGCGCCGGCGGCTCCCTGGTGGGTATGCCGGAGTTCGACGAAGCGCCGTTCGATGGCCCTTCTGGGTACACTACATCTGAGGCTTCGACCACCGATGGGTCTACGCCCCGGGCGGTATGCCAGATTACACCAGACAAGTTCGTGGTATTGCCACTGCCCGATGACGAGCAGACCTATCGGCTGCGGATGTTCTACGCACTGCGGCCGACCCGGACTGCTACCGGCCTCCCCGAGGTTGTCTTCGATGAGCTCGAAGACGCTATCTATCACAGCGCCCTCCACGAGATTATGACGACGCCAGGTTCTACGTGGGTTGGTGCCGATGTGTCGGATTCAAGGGCTGCCTCCATGCGTGCCGAGAAGGCTCGGTACCATGCGCAGCAGTTCGCCGTAGAGGTGGCGCAGCGACGCGCACGAGCCAACCTGGGCAACGCCCGGGGCTCCATGTCCGTCCAGATGCGGCCGTTCGCTTAGGAGTTCCGTAGTGCCTGTAGTCCTCCAGAACCGAGCCCGCGGCACCCTGGCTAGCAGCATTGCTAGCACCGCTACGTCGCTGTACCTAACTGCCGGTCAAGGTGCTGCGTTCCCAGCGTTGGGTGCGTCGCAATATTTCTACGCCACCCTCCTAGCGCCTTCGGGTGTGTACGAGATTGTTAAGGTGACTGCCCGGGCGGTAGATACACTAACGGTTGTACGTGGGGCTGAGAGTACAACTCCGGTTAGCTTCCCCGCGGGTACGATCGTCGAGCTTCGTGTGACTGCCCAGGCTGTGTCCGACGCTGCGTATGATGCGGCTACTGCAGTGTTCACCAGTTTGTTCGCGACGTCTATCCCGACTGCCGACTTCAGTGGTGTCCCTACCTATGCTGACAACGCTGCGGCGGTTGCCGGCGGCCTGGCAGTTGGGCGGGCGTACAAGACTAGCGCCGGCGACCTGCGGGTCGTCGTATAGGAGAGCAGCATGGCGATCGTCCTCACTAACAGAGCTCGGGGTACACTCGCGGCGGCCATCTCCGCTAGCGACTACACCATCACGCTGCAGGCGGGCGAGGGCGACCTATTCCCGACACTTGGTGTCTCGGATCACTTCTACGCCACGTTGCTGGCCCCCTCGGGCGCCTATGAGATCGTCCGGGTCACGTCCCGCGTAGGCGATAGCCTCATCGCTGTACGGGCGGCTGAGGGCACGTCAGCGCTGAATTTCCCGGCAGGTTCGGTCGTAGAGCAGCGGATCACCGCCGCATCCATCGTGGACGCTGCCACTGACGCCGCCGACGCTTCCACCACTGCCCTCCTTACGACTGTCACGTCGGACGTCTATTCGGCCATCTCGGATGACATCGCTGCTGACACCGTGTCGAAGGAGTACACGGCCGCTACCTCAGCTGGGGTGCTGACGTATGACCTGGGTGAAGACCCCGGGGCGGCAGATAAACTGCTGGTGTTCCTCGACGGGGTCTACCAAGAGACTGCAGACTGGTCACTGGTTGGTACGTCGATCGTTCTAGGGGCCGACCCTGGCGCTGGAGCAGAGCTCCGCGTTGTGTCCTTGGCGGTGTCCGTCCGTAATTCCCATATCTTCCGCCGGCAGGCTGGGTTTCCAGGAGACACGCCAGAGGCGTTCTCGTCGTCGCTGACGGGCCGCACGGAAGCAGCGGTGTCTGCCCCAGGCTCTGAGGTCTTCGGTACGTACGGCTATGTGAGGCGGCTTATCGGTCTGAATACGCTCTCTATTGCGGAGCGGGCACACCTACGGACTGGGACAGATGACTACATTGAAGTGACGTGGGAGTTCTATCGACACGCTGACGTGGCTACCGGCACGCCCCAAATCCAGCTCGGCCTGTATTACCTGGACGCTGATTTCGACGTCATCGGCGGCGGGGATGTGGTCGTAGAGACCAACACCGCTACGGTTGCGGGTGGGGTACAGCGTACAACCAAACTTATCTCCAAGACCGTGGATGCGGCCTACCTCAACCCGCCGGCTACGGCGGTGTACGTGGTGCCGTACATCAAGACGCTAAACGCCACAGGTTCGGTGGATGTGATCCGCCTTGATTGGGCGCATAGCGCTGCGTTCGCCGCGGTGTCTGGCCGCACCAACTACGTTGAGGCCGAGGATGTCAATGTCCCCGGAGCGTTCCAATGGCCCCAGTCTTCAATCCCCGAGTTTCCGGTCGCGCGTACGTTCTACGTCACGATGGACGGCAGCGACTCGAACAGCGGGACCAGCCTGAGCAAACCACTGGCGACGATCAACGCAGCGATCGCGAAGATGGCGACAAACGGGTCATCGTGCGTGACGATCGTTCAGCCGGGTGAGTATATAGTCCAGCCCGACACTGTGATCCCGCAGAACTGCGCCCTGTATGGTTACGACCTGCGCGTGACCAAGCTGAGCCTGCCGAGTGGGCAGGAGCAGAACAACATGTTCCAGCTGACCAGCGGTGTTAAGGTTCGCGGCTTCACATTCTCTGGGCTGCAGCACGAAACCATCGGGTTCAACCCGCTTGAGACAGACGCTGATAACCTGACAGTCCCCACCAAAGGTTGGGCGTTTGTGTTCAAGCCCGGGGAGATCATTACTCGGTCGCCCTACGTTGCTGATTGCTCTCAGCTCCATGCCTTTTCGCAGGGCCAGATGGCTCTGCCGATCGACCGAAATAACGGCAATCCAGATATGCCGGTAGGTGGCGGTAACTTGTTGGCTGACGGCGCAGTCCTCGACCCCGACAGCCCTCTGCGATCTGTAGTTGTAGACAGCTTCACTGCGATCAACCCGAACGGTGTAGGCTATGCCATCACCAACAACGCATTCGTTCAGCTGGTGTCAGTATTCACCAACTGGAGCCGGGTTGGTATCTGGGCGCATAACGGCGGCCAGGTAACGATTGCGAACTCGAACAACACGTTCGGCGATTATGCGCTTGTTTCTTCGGGGTACCGGTACGCTGTTCAGATCCCTGACGGTACAGTTACTGTCGCAGAGTATGACGCCGATGCGACGTACCTCGATAGTAACCAGGCGACGATCGTGTCTGCACTTATGTCGCAGTACGCTTCGCTTCCGGGGTGGAGTTCAAGCTACAACACTTTAGCCGAACGGGATACCGAGACCATCCTGACGGCGCTCGCTAATGACCTCCGTTCCGGCCAGGAGCGCAACACGCAGCGCATTATCAAGGGCTTCTTTGATGGGGATGCCGGCTTCGCTTTCAACTCGGCGCTCGTCAGTATTTTCGATGACAGCTGGGCAGAAATCCAGACGTATCTAGCTGCTGATGCTACTCTTAGCACTGGTGCTAAGACGATGCTGGACGACCTACTCCAGCTGCTGCGCGATGTCGTGGCCGACGTGGATAGTAACGGCACAGCCAGTCAGTACGTCGTAGCTTATCCGTCTGTCATCGAAGCCACTGGCCAACAGTTCAGCTACGCCGGCTCGGGTGTGAACTACAACTCGCTCCCCTTCAGTCAGCGCGGCACGGGCGAGGCCCCTGACCCATCCAGCGCCATTGCGAAGATCGATGGTGGCCGGGTGTATGCTACCTTCTCGACTGAGGTCGGTGATACCTATCTCGGTGAGGACCTCCGCGTGGACTTCGAGCGTAGCACCATCGAGGGCCAGGCGTTTTCCCGCGGTGTGCAGAACATCGCCTTGCCCTTAATCGTCGCTCTCGGAGGCTGATATGCCCACCGTCACCATCACGACTCCGCGGCCGCCGCTCAATCTGTTTGAGATCGTCCGCATCCCGCTAACCGATGCGTGGACTACAGTCTATCAGGTCCCACAGTATTCGGTGCCAGCAGTTGGTCCTACGGCTGCCTACACGGTTGATGCAGCCGCCATCGTCAGCAACTTGATCCTAACCAGCACGACGGGTAGCGGTATCACTGCGGACGTCAAAGTCATTGATGCTGGTAATACGGATCGTATGCTCACAGCAGGTGTCTCTATCGCTGCCAACAGCCACGTTGTCTTGTCGCTCGACAAGCATATCTTGCTGACCGATGAGATACTTCAGGTCAGGCTCTCGGCCGGTGCCACTGGGCTGGCTCATTTTAGCTTTGTGCTGAACCAGCGTGAGCGGTATACTGTAATCACGCCATAAGGAGATACAGCATGGCCATTACACTTGAGAGTACCCCGCTCAACGCTGCGGTGGACGCTGTCGCTGCCTTGTTCGACGGCGGCAGCCTTGAGTTCTTGGACGGCGCGACCGTCCTTGTGGCGCTTACGCTGGCAGCTGATGTGTTCCCGGGTGCTACTGCTGGGTCCACGGATGCCACGCTGTCTTCCAACCCGCCGTATGGTAACGTCGTTGTTGTGGGGGTTGTTACTGCAACAGGAACGTGCGATGGGTTTCGGGTCAAGAACAGCGGCGGCACAGTTATTCTTACCGGGTCTGTATCTACGGTAGGTGGCGGCGGCAGTTTTGAGCTTAGCAGCGTGGATTTTGGCGTAGGTGACACTGTAGTCGTCTCCACCATGAGGTACTCGCAGCCGGCTACCGGAGCCTAACCTATGGTGAAGCTGGTCAACCGGGCGTATATGACGACGGCCACTACTGGCACGGGCACGATTACCTTGGGGTCGGCCCTGGCCGGGTACCAGGCGTTCGCCGCTGCTGGCGTCAGCGACGGCGACGTTGTGCGCTATACCATCGAAGATGGCACAGCCTGGGAGATTGGCACCGGCACCTACACGTCGTCGGGTACGACGCTTTCGCGCACGCTGTCAGAAAGTTCGACGGGGTCGCTTTTAAGCCTGACTGGCAGCGCGAAGGTCTTTGTCACGGCGGCGGGCGAGGACCTGATCGTAGCTGATGCGGCGGTGTTCACCGGCAGCATCCAGGAGGCCGTCTATAATCTCACTGGAACGGCGCTCGATCCCGCAAACGGCACGATCCAAACAAAGACGCTCTCGGCCAACACGACG
>Ga0070752_1001690_pt1 | contig 15101 bp, 38 predicted proteins | sample VirMetDEL_Aug_30_FD_77440 | JGI IMG/M metagenome (GOLD analysis project Ga0070752, IMG submission 77440) | Aqueous microbial communities from the Delaware River and Bay under freshwater to marine salinity gradient to study organic matter... | ecosystem: Environmental > Aquatic > Marine > Coastal...
GATCAGTGAAAGTAGGTGATTTAGTGAAAATACAAGTCTTTAAGGGAGATACCGCAATCAAAAGGGCGTTGGTATTGAAAGTCGATGCAGATTTGATTAAGGTTGCAATCAATAGTGAAGGCTGTAGCAATATGACTACTTGGCTACACAAAGAACACGTCAAAGTCATTAGTCATGGCAAGTAGAAACCGCATACAAGTAGGCGATCTTGTCTCTCTGAATAAGAAAGGAGAAAGGTTTATATATGGAAAGACATTGTGCAGTCCGTACTATAAGCCTATCCTACAAGGTAATCTTGGGCTTGTATTGGCTACATCAAACTCATTACTTACTTCTCTATCAAAAGATATGGTTAGGGTAGTTTGGTTCGACAGAGCCGACAGAGAAAAGAAAGTCATTATGACAATCAGCAGAAAATACTTAAAAAGATTGAATAAAAGATAGACAACAAACGTATAGATAATACACAACACAACAAAGGAGAACTCAATGAGTTACTTAATACGACAAAAACTAAATGAAATACAAGAAATGGTAGAGCAATCAAGTTATGGCTCGATTGACTCTTATGCCCTAGAAAGCCTTAAAGAAAAATGTATGGGTGATGATCTGTACAGAGTTCAGTTTCATTATACTATTGAATGGATTGGCAGAGAAAATGCTTTCTATGTCGATACAAATCACTATGGCTATTGGAGACTGGAAGAAAACGGTGAATGGACACGTACAGACATTGAGGAGGGAGAATAATGGCTTACTTAAAGAAAGAAGATTTAGTTGTCCTTAAAGGCAAAGTAGGACAAACAACAGCAATCGTCACAGACATAGAGTTCCGTAGGTTCAAGCGATCTTACAAGGACAAAAAGACAGGGGAGATTAAGTATCGACTAAAGTCAGTTCCTTATGCGATTTGTACTGTAATGAATGGTGGCTTTGGGAACATAACCGTTGGTTCTAAAATGGTTATTGCAGGGTACAAACTACGTAATCACGCATTACAAGGAAAGAAGTGCCTTGTGCTTGAGAACCAATACATTCCCGAATACGAAGAACATGGACACAGTTGGGTAGTCGAAATGATCGAGGAAAACAGGAAGAAGAATGCCAAAAAGAAAAAAGACACTTGAGAAGAAACAGAAGATCAAGATAAGAGTTAAGTCGGCAACAACGAACCGATCGTCTTGGAAAACTTTTGAGGTTATCTCAATCGATGAAGATGGGTGGATAAAGATCAAGGGGCTGACAAAGCCCCACTTTACCCTACACAAAGATATACACAAAAATCATATCAAAATAGTTTGAATAAAACAAACATCACAAACGTATAGATAATACACAACAATAAGGAGACACAATGTCACGAAAGAAAACAAACAACGAAATCAACATCAACATCAATGTATCAGATGATCTTCTGAATAAGTTTATGGGAGCGATCATCAAGATGAACAGCATGTCCTCAATGGGTGGGCTACAAATGATGCTAGGAGGAATGATGGGTGGAGAGCCGGAGGAAACAGAAGAAAAGAAAGAAAAGGAGACAATCGGCTTTCACGCACGTTCAAAGGAGACTAAATAATGATTAGACGGTACAGTTTTGAAACACTTGATAACTTTGTTATGGGCTACGAACTGTCCGGAAAGCCATTAACTACGAGCAACTTCCACAATGCTATGCTTTCAGCATTGTGTCGCATCCACTATCTTGTCCTTAATAGTGACGAGGAATACGAAAACTATTGGAACAGATCAGATAAAAAGTATCACAGTTGGCTTTCTTTCGATACCAAACAGAGAGAACTTATCTATGATACTGGAAATCGTGACGAAGAATGGAGCAATACTTTGTTAGATGGTTTCTTCAAGCAGTTCGATCACAGAGTTATCAAAAAGTTTGAGCAACAAAAAAAGACACAAGAGTTCAAAGATGAGTTCAAGGTTGTTTCTGAATACTACGGAACACAGGGGTATTTCTCACGTATAATAACCGATGGTATTGATAAGATCACCGCTCACGATTGGGAAAGACTATCGACAAACAAGTATGCAATAAAAGTTCTTGCCGCTTTCCATTCAAAGCCTCAGTTCAAGGTGGGCGAGATTGTTTCTCCGAGAGCATCAAGAGAGATAACTACGGATAAGTACGGTAGAATGTCTAAGCCACTGTATCACGATATAGATAAACTGTTGATCTTGTCGAGCACAGAGCCTATCATCAGTGCAAGGAAAGGAGCAAAGCGATATAAAGTTGCACCTGTTGGCGGCAAGTCCATTCAGCCTTTCTGGATCGAAGAAGCCTTTTTGAAAAAGTTTCGTCGAAAAAAACAGCCAATGATCGAATGGATTAAATAGTTTGAATAAAATATAACAGTCAAACGTATAGAGTATGTAACACAAAAACAAAGGAGACTACAATGAAAGTAGGTGACTTGGTGAGAATAACGAAAACACACAACAGTTATGCTATTGGCAAAAGGGCTATTGTGATCAAGATTGTAGATCAATGGAATGTGAGACTATGCCTGATAAGTACTAGTGAGCGATTGTATTATGGAATACAAAGTCTAGAGGTGATAAGTGAAAGTAGGTGACTTGGTTAAGATAACTGTAGTAGGTGAATATAATATGGATGATCCTTGGATCTCAGAGGGAGACAAGGCTATTGTTCTTAAAGTATATGAGGGAGAGCATGGTTGGGTTAAAGGCGAGATCCTTTATAAGATTGCTATGATTAAAGATGGACATATAATCGAACACCTATTAGGAACAGAAATAAAAAAGTTTGAATAAAACATAAACTCAAAACGTATAGAAGATATAACACAACAACAAAGAGGTGATAAGTGAAAGTAGGTGATTTAGTTACATGCATAAGTTGGGATTATTACTATTGCGATCAAGGATACTTCCTCATTGTAGAGGAGCGATGTCTAGGGGCTACTGGTGACATCGCTCACAAAGATTTTAAACTACGTAGGATAAGTGATGGCTATAAGACTAGATGGCTTCCTGATAACATTTGGAAAAAACTTTGAATAAAACAAACAACTGAAACGTATAAGATTTACAAACAACAAACAACAACGGAGCAAACAATGAGCGGAAACGCATTTAAGGATTTTAATCCACACCCTGTAACTTATGATGACTATCTCACACTGAAAGTGATAGTAGAGCATTTCTTTGCAAACATCGCAGAGATTGGATCAGCACAACTGTTTCGTGATGGAATAGGCATGTACGACAGAACTCTTGGAGACTTGGACTTTGCTGTAGAACTACCAAAGGCTGAGATCCTCAAGATTGTAAAGTCACATCCTGATACATTTCAAGCAGTAAAGGTGTTTGGTAACACCGTATCAACACTGGTATATAATCCAGAGGAACGATATGTTCAGCACGTCGATTTTATGACAAGCACAGACATTGAAAACGAGACTTGGGTAATGACTGGTGGTTCTGATAACTTTGGCGGTGTGATACGGAATATGCTATTGTGCCATCTTGCAAGAGTTCAGAACGCAAAGGAAAGCACAGAAGATCGTGTCGTAAAGCATACTGTAGCCTTTCCAAGTGGTGTAGCCACAAGGATCAATGGAGAGTATGTTACAGAGCGAGACAACAATCCAAGTGTTATTCTATCTACTCTTGGGCTTGAGAATGACGATGAAAGCATTGAAAAGGCGAGAACCTATGAGGGGTTACTAAGTCTATTGGACGATGCTCAAAGCCATTATGAGGGCTTTAAAGCATACTGTCAAGAGAGTTATATGTATCGCAAAAACCCGAAGTATTTGGATAGAGCAGTAGAGTTCTTAAAAAACTTTGAATAAACTTTGAACCTTAAACGTATAGAAGATATAACCGATAACAAAGAGGTGAATATGAAAGTAGGTGATTTAGTCAAACTAACAAGATATGGAAAGGAAAACACATCTTCATTTTTTCATAAGGCTAAGTATGGTATCATATTGAGTGCTGAAATGATTGAGAGAACTTATGGCAGAGGAATATATCGTCCTACTGAAACTTATCGTGTCAGGTGGTTTGATAGTCAAGGTAGCCCAATGCAAGCCTGTGTTTATAACTTTCCATTCATGATGTTAGAAACTTTGAATAAAACAAACAACTGAAACGTATAGAAGATACAACACAAAGAGGTGGATATGAAAGTAGGTGATTTAGTAAAGTGTATGATCAACGACTACCCATATACAGGGGTTATTACCAAGGTTAATAAAAGAGATTTGTCATTTTATAAATCTCACACCTATATGGTGCAGTTTGCCACTATCGATAGTGCAAGATGGTGTCAAAATTTTGAATTGGAGGTGATAAGTGAAAGTAGGTGATTTGGTAGTCCGTAAAGTTGGCGATCGCCCATTAAAAGACAGAAAAGGAATAATACTCTCTATCCGACAGGGAGCACACCATAATCAAACATACTACAAGATTAAATGGTTCAACATTTATTATATATCAGATAAATGGACAGATGTAGAGTTTGAAGTATATAATAGATCAACAAGGGAGGAACAGTGATATACATTCGAGATATGAAAACAAAAAAGAAGTATCTTTTGAAAGGCTTTACGGAGCAAGAGTACCATAATGGAACTCGTGAGACAGAGTTGTTTGATAGGATATACAAACTTCTTATCAAACACGACATTCAAGATGGCGAGATTATCAACAACAAAGGAGAGAGGATAGACTTATGAGAACGTATGATCCAAAGAAACATTATCGATCAAACTATAACTTTACGACTTGTTACATGCCCGTAGGAAAGGGCAAAGTAATGCTAACTGTAGGGGTGTTTGGGCTTGAAAAAGCAGTATCTAGACGTGCAGAGGGTGATGGGCAGGTATTCGATAGTATCGAAGATGCAAAAGACTTTGCTATCAAAAAAGGATACCTAGTTGAATACGATCCACAAGAGGAACTAAAAAAAGCATTAGAGTTTCAAAAAACTTTGAATAAAAACAAACAATCAAACGTATAGAAGATACAACAACGAAACAACGGAGACTACAATGAATAGTTGCTATTATGAAAACTTAATAAACGCACAGAGCAAACTAACAGACATAATCGAGAATGATAATGTAGATAGAACAGACTTAGAATGGGAACAGTGGGTAGGTGATACTATCCGTATGCTATCAAAAGAGTTTGATGTCTCTGAAGCAGATCTTGACGAGTTCTATCAGTATATTTAAGGGGGATATGGTGAAAGTAGGTGATTTGGTACAGTTATCAGCATACGGAAAGAGAAAATCATTTATTGCTATTCGTAATCCTAAGTATGGCATTATAGTGTGCATTGAAGATGATCAACTGTTAATGAATAATGGATTTAAAAGACATTGTTTCATATCGTGTTAGATGGTTCGATCAACAGGGCAATCCAATAGAAACCACGACGGGTGGCACTATTGGAACGCAAAGAATAATGTTAAAGTTTTTGAATAAAAACAAAACATCAATCGTATAGAATATGAACAACAAACAACGGAGACTACAATGAAAGTATGGGTATTACAGATTAGAGAAAGTGGCGAGGAAGATATGGTATATCTCTTTGACTCTAAGGAGAAAGCAGAACAATCAGCCCTTAGGCAACTATGGGATTATGCAGAATGGAGAGTCGAAGATGTGGATGAACTACCTGATACTCTCGATGAGTTGGGAGAGATAGTCGAACACAATGACTGGGGATACTATAAGATTTATACTACAGAGGTGAGATAATGGGTAGATTAGCCTTTATAGATACAGAGACAACAGGACTTGATCCTATTAACAACGAGATTATTGAGATTGCTATTAAGATTGTTGATACAGATGTATTTGGCAATAGCCTTGACAATCCTTATACATCATTCAGAGAGATAGAATATGAGTTTGAGGGTAAGTTCAAGATCCGATGTATGGAGACAGCAAGCCCGAAAGCATTGGAGATCAACGGATACAACGAAGATGAATGGCAAGGTGCATACTCTTGGAGCAAAGTAGCGTGTGAAAGACTACTAGAACGTATCAAAGATTGCGTGATTGTCGGGCATAATGTTCAGTTTGATATAAACTTTATTCGTGAGGAATGTAGGCGACAAGGTGTATGGTGTCCGAGATTTGCGACATTGGATACCAAAGGCATGGCAAGGTTCTTATGGGCAGATGCTAAGAGTGTGTCTATGGATAACATCAGAAAGGACAATCCCGAACACTTTGTCACAGAGGGATCGCATAGAGCGATGAAAGACGTAGATGATTGCATAACTATTTGGCACTTGTTTAGGCAAGCCTGTTAGGTTCAAAGGTGGCGGTACAGAACAGTATCGGGAATGGGTGGGCATAAAAAACTTTGAATAAAACAATCAACTGAAACGTATAGGAGATACAATGAAAGTAGGTGACTTGGTGACTTGCATAGATGATAGTTATTGTATATATTATCAAAGCAAGCGGTTTCTTGTTGTAGAGCAAAATGAATGTAGCGACAAGACAAAAGAGTTCAGGCTTCGTAGGATACCCGATGGACACAAGACTGGATGGATAGCAGAACAGGCTTTAAAAAAACTTTGAATAAAACAATCAATCAAACGTATAGAAGTTATAACACAACAACACAAGGATTTACAATGACTTATATATTCGAGCCTAACAATGGCACAAGATACACAATCACAGCACTACCATCACCGTCAAAGCCTGACTATTATATGTTTATGCTAGACTACTGGCAGACGTTTATGTATGTTCGTGATGGTGATGTGCCACACTGGACTTACATTAAAGAGAAACTGGGGGTTAGTCAAGGTGATGCTATTCCTTTGCAAGACTTTTTTAGAGACTTTTGGAAAAACTTTGAATAAAACAAGTAACTGAAACGTATAGAAGATATAACCCACAACAAAGAGGTGGATATGAAAGTAGGTGACTTGGTTAGAATAAAGACAGAGTATGATCACTCTCATACACAACGTGTTTATCGTTTTCGACTGGCAACAAGAGATATACGGTACGTCGAGAGTAGAGATCTTGAGGGAAAGAAAGGGATAATCATATCAGAGGGTACAGACTTAGGAGTCTATCATGTCGCTTTTGGCAGTATAGTTATCCGAGTCTATCAAGACTATTTTGAAAAAGTTGAAAAAACTTTGAATAAAACAAATAACTGAAACGTATAGATAATGTAACCAACAAACACAGGAGACAAAATGTCCAAGTTTGATCTTAACAAACATACCGCAAGATTGCTATTATCAGAGCCATTCTTTGCAAGTATCTCACGTCGTATCGACAAGACAGCAAGCACCGCTATTCCAACCGCAGGTGTTCGCCTTAACAAATCTACAGGATACTTTGAGATGCTATACAATCCAGAGTTCTTCGAGTCTCTACCCGACAATCAAAAGTTAGGTGTTCTCAAGCACGAGTTCTATCACTTGATCTTGCAACACACTACTACACGTAATCCCGATCCCGATGGTAAAGTATCTAAGGCTTGGAATGTTGCTACCGACTTGTCTATCAACAGTCACCTTATTGGCGAGATCCCTGAGAATGGCTGTATTCCAAGTCAAAAGGGCAGTAAGTTTGAGGACTATCCTGTAGGACTATCGGCAGAAGTCTATCTCAAAATGATCAAGGAAGATCCTCAGTTTCAGCCTGACGAGGATGGGCAAGGCAATCCCTCAAATGGTAACGGACAAGGACAGGGTAGTGGTTTGCCCGATACTCTCGATGATCATGGCGATTGGAGTGATGGGGATGGCGATGATGCCGATGCTAACGCAGTAGCAAAAGAACGACTACGTGATATGCTTGACAAAGCCAGTAAAGAAGCAAACCAACGTGGTTCGTGGGGTTCTGTATCTTCCGAGATCCGACAAGAGATTCAAAAGTTCCTCAATCCATCGATTGACTGGCGAAAGATGCTACGTTACTTTATCAAGAGTTCTCGTAAGGCTAACAAGCGATCTACTATCCGACGATTGAACAAGCGGTATCCTCGTATCCATAGCGGACACAAGGTAACTAGAATAGCAAACATCGCTATCTCTATCGATCAATCGGGTTCTGTCAGCGACTATATGCTTGCTCAGTTCTTCTCAGAACTCAATGAGTTATCCAAACTTGCTACCTTTACTGTCGTTCCTTTCGACACAGAGGTAGATGAAAGCAAGGTATTCGTTTGGAAAAAAGGACAGAACAGAGAATGGGAACGTGTTCTATGTGGTGGTACTTGTTTCAATGCACCGACACGATACGTCAATGAGAATAACTTTGATGGACATATCGTTCTTACCGATATGTGTGCTCCAAAGCCTATTCCAAGCAAATGTCAAAGAATGTGGATCACAGACGAGTCAGGAAAACAGCAACAATACTTCGATACCAACGAGATTGTCTTGGCTATCAAAGATGCAGTAAGGGGATAATATGTGCAAAGGAAACTGTAGGCAAAGGGCTAAGTCTCCCCTAAACGTGGGGGACTTGGTTCAAATCAAGGTAGGCAAGGGCAAATATAAAAATGCTTTGGTTACGAAAAGGTATGACAACAGAATAGTTTTTGTTCGATATAACATCGGAGATAGCGATAGGGAACTTAAAATGGTGGAAAAATACTTATATACTTTGAATAAAAAATGTTGTTCAATCGTATAGAATATGTAACCGACAACTGAGGAAACAAAATGTTTTACAAAGGACAGTTCATCGCAAGGATACCAAACGATGAGAATGCACAGGCTAAGATCGAGCAATACAAGGCTATTCATGGACAGTTAAGACTATGGGGCAGACACCCTAAGCGAAAGCAAGTAATGACTCAGAACGGGCTTATACAGAACTTTATGGGCGACTTACCGTACAGACTAGGATCAGAGATTGTGATCTATCGTAACGAAAATGGTATGACTTATAGACAGTTCAAGAGTCTTGAGGTGGGCAATATGATCCAGACAGTTAGACTTTGGGGAGGTAACTTTTCCACTAAAGAGATCGGTATCGTGCTTGACAAAAAAGGAAAGAACCAAGTCAAGATAGCACTGGGAGACAGGGCTATATGGACAACAAGGCAACAAGTCATTCTTTACAAATATGATAAAAGATAAAAAAGTTTGAATAAAACAAATCACTCAATCGTATAGAAGATATAATACACAACATTGGAGCAAACTATGACACCAAACACAGACACAGAACAGTTACCTGACGATGCCTGTATTATACGAGCAGAACAGGGCGACGAGTTTCAGGAATACGTCGATGTAGATGGTAATGATGTTCCAGAAGGAACACCCGTAGGTATCGAAATAGGCGACGAGTTTGTACTATTCCCGCATATCTTTTACAAATAGGAGATACACAATGAAACTGAAAATAATATACAAAGACGGATCAAGCAAGGCAATCCGTATCAGTACGGACTGTTCAACAGAAGAACTTATATCAAAGATTGAAAAGCACGAATACAATCCAAAGGTTGCAAAGGTGGTAACACAATGACAAAAGATGAATACTACTCTCTTAAAAGGGGAGACATTGTAAGGTGGCGAGATACAGGCAGTAAATGCCTTGTAATGCACTTTGACACAACAGACTATCCAAAGATAGGCACAAATCCACGTCAAGAGCCAAACGAAGATCAAAGTTTATGTGTTATCTTTTTAAACGATAACTATCGGCTTATTGGCAGCCGTAGAGAGTTTGAATACATAAATCGAAAAAAATCTGAATAAAATAAATCACTCAAACGTATAGAATATGTAACAACAAACAACGAGGTTAAAAATGAGATATACATATCTTGTAGGAACACTAGAAGAACTAGATAATAATGAGGGACAAGAGTTTAACTCTTACCAAGAGGCAGATCAATATGCTTATAACAAAGGACTGTCTATTATGCGGATTGCTTGGGAGTTCTACGATACAATACTATTAAGATAAAAAAACTTTGAATAAAACAATCAACTGAAACGTATAGAATATACAATCAACAACAACTACTTAACAACACAACACAAGGAAAAAGACAATGGCTATTCCATTCTCATCATTCATCAAAACCGCACCTTACGTTCTTAAAATCAAAAAGCCAGTTCTCATTCGTGGGCGACATGGTATCGGTAAATCCGAGACAGTCTATCAAGTAGCAAAAGATATGGGCTTACCTGTTGTCGAGCGACGAGCCAGTCAAATGACAGAGGGCGATCTTCTAGGACTACCAGACAATCGTGACGTTGTAGTCAATGGTATCAAAGCAACGACTTTCAATCCACCAGATTGGTTTGTCACCGCTTGCACTGAGCCAGTAGTTCTATTCTTCGACGAGATCGATCGTGCCACAATGGAAGTACGTCAAGGTATCTTCGAACTTACCGATAGCCGCAAGATCAACGGACATTACCTACATCCTGATACCGTTATTATGGGAGCAGTCAATGGTGGGGAGCATGGTGCTCAATACCAAGTAGGTGAGTTTGATCCCGCAGAACTCGATAGATGGACAGTATTCGATCTTGAGCCTACCACAGAGGACTTTTTGCACTGGGCTAAAGGCAAGATCGACGATATGGTATGGGACTTTATCAACAACAACCACAAACATCTCATTCATACCGACGACTACGAGCCTAACAAGGTATATCCTACTCCACGATCTTGGGTTCGTTTCAACGAATGTGTCGTTGGTGGCGAGTTACTTGACAGAACAGATGCCGAAACCAATGCTATTATCTTCAACCTAGCACAAGGGTTTGTCGGACTAGAGGGAGCAGTAGCCTTTATCGACTTCCGCAAAAACTACTCACGTCAAGTAACTATCGAACACCTACTAGACGAGGGACGTTTCGATAAAGTCAAGGACTGGGGTATCAACGAGCATCTTGCTATGGTGGAAAAGTTTGAGAACAAGGACGTATTCGCAAAGCGAATGAATAGCACAAGAGTACAGAATCTTATCGACTACCTCGATATGATCCCGTCAGAGTGTGCTATGAAACTATGGCAGTTACTATCCTCAGATAACACCAATGAGGACAATATGCTCGACATTCACAGCGGAACAACATCAAACGGTGATCCAGTATCTTCAATCCTTGTCAGAATGTATGAGGGTTAAGATCCCGACAGGTGGGGGACAGTTACAGTGTAGTGACATTCCCCACCATCTTTTTTAAATCTTTTTTGAATAAACTTTGAACACCAAACGTATAGAAGATATAACCCACAACACAAAGGAAAGAAGTTATGAAAACTTATAGAGTTCTAGTATGGCACGACTACAAAGCCACAGACACGTATGAAATAGAAGTCCAAGCAACAAGCGAGGAACAGGCTATGGAACGTGCAGTAGAGGAAGTAAAGCAAGGTAGAGGAGAGTGGTTCTCAGATCGTGACAGACACGACGATACCTTCGAGGCAAACGAAAACTCAGTAACAATAGTAGAATAAAATAAAAAAACTTTGAATAAACAACAAGCATCATTCGTATAGAATATGTAACCCACAACAACACAACACAGGAGATAACCAATGAAAGGTTTATCATCAACACCGAGTAGCAATAGACGCTCAGCATCAACTTGTTCATTCTGTCGTAACCCAAAGCACCAAGTATCGGCTTGCCCACACGTCAAACCTATATGGCAAAGCCTACAACAAGGTATCATTCCTTTGGCTTATATGAAAAATGTCAAGGACAACGACACAAGCGGGCAGGCTAGTTCGTGGAGAGCAAACCATTCTTACTGGAGATCGCCACTTTCGACATACTACACACAAGGTACGGCATGGGGCGAGTTATATAAGCAAACAGAGTCAGCCTACGAAAAATGGGAACGAGCACAGAATAAAACTAAAACCAAAGGCAAGAGATCCAAGACTCAAACTTGCGGATACTGTAAGGACACAGGACACACACGAACAAAGTGTTCCCACTTAACCGATCATAAAGAGTTATTGATCCAAGCAAATCGTAACTTTCGTAAATGGTTTTACCAAGAGTATGTCGAAAAACAGGGGCTTTCAACAGGGGCTATTGTATCCTTTGACTTTAGAAAGCCACAATCTTGGAATACTCCATCGTCGAGAACAAAGGTTCAAACAATCGTTACGGACATTAACTGGGATAGTATCAATCTATTGTCTGTTCTAGATATGGATACCAACGTAACAATCGGATGGGGAACAGAGGTAGATGGTGCAAAAATGGAGAAGATGAATAACATTCGTGACTTTTTGAGATCCGATGTTCTCTGTAAAGTTCCGAAAACAGCACTAAATCAATGCGAAGTAACCATAAACTATCGCCACAGATCGGATCAGTTATCATTCTTTGGTGTTCCAGTAGGTATATCGCCAAGCAAATCATTCCTTAAAAACTTTGATAACCAAGATCAGATCGGATATAACGATAACAACTTGATTGAAAACTTTCAGATAGTCCAACGTGCTCCGCAAGTCCTATCCGACGATTGGATCGACGGGTTCAGTGATCAGATGTCTGTTATCTTCAAAAAGTTTTCACAGGCACAGTTAGAGTTCTTCGGTGTTATCGAGCATATCAAAGAATGGGCTGAAAAAGAAGTATAAACTTTGAATAAACTACTTAACTCAAACGTATAGATAGGGAAAGCACAATGCAAGTACCTATCTATCAAGGAGATAAGGATATGAAAAAACAAAAGCCAAAGAAGATAAAGACTCGTAACTGGTTAGCAGTCCAAGCCTTTCAAAGATCAGGCTCAGGCAAGCATAAAGATAAGTCAAGATATACACGAAAACAAAAACATAAAAAAAAGTTTGAATAAAACAAACAACACAATCGTATAATAAGCACACAACAAACAATCACAGGACAATACAATGATTATAACTTTACTAGCACACCATATTCAATGGGATACCGATGGTGACGATACTGTAGCACAGAGCCTTCCAACCAAACTAGAGATAACGATTGATCTGTCAGAGATGGGGGATTGGCACGACACTAACCAACGAATATGCAATCAACTATCAGATGAAACAGGCTGGTGTGTACTGGACTATAGACTGCAAGGTTACGATAGCGATGCTAACTATGCACTACAGATGACAAACTTTTTTGAACAAACTTTGAATAAAGAATAACACTGAAACGTATAAAAGATATAACCCACAACAAAGAGGATATAATGGAAACAACACTACAAGATTTAACTACACAATACGAAACAGGCTACATGTCTCTAGCATTTTTTATGATGGAAGTGGCTTGTCAATGCTTTGACGGTATCTCAGATATAGACTGCTTACAATGGTTTGTAGATCAAGGATACTTCGATAGTACCGAAGAAGCATTAAACTATTATGACGAAAACTAAAAAACTTTGAATAAAAGAATAACCTCAAACGTATAAGAAGTATAACCCACAAACAAGGAAACAAACAATGCCTGTAGTAAAACAAGTAACTTTATACTCATTCGACGAACTATCACCCGAAGCACAACAAAAAGCAATAGAGACAGTAAGAGGATGGGATGATCTATTCGAACCAGATGAACAGTTTATTTTAGAGGACTTTGCAACTCAGAACCCGCATATCACAGACATGGATATATCATATTCAGGATTCTGGAGTCAAGGAGATGGTGCATCATTCACTGGATCTATCGATGGTGACTGGCTTATCGACTTTTTCGCAGAGAATGTCAATGATGAACTCAAAACTATTCTCAGAGAAGTAGAAGTCTCATTCTTTCGGCATAGTCACAGATATGCACACTGGAACACAGTATCGTCAGAACTAGATGATAGCGATATGGTATGGGCAGATCATATCGAGGAAAACGATACTTTAAGAGATCGTATGGTTGAAAACTATCTTGAAGATATGATACAAGCGATCGAGGAATACCGTATCGATCTATGTCATGACATATACAATGCACTCGAAAAAGCCTATGACGATTGTCACAGTGACGAAAACATCGCAGAACTTATCAGAGCAAACGAATACTTGTTCGACGAATACGGAGACTTTGAATAAAGTTAAAAAAGTTTGAATAAAACAAACACCACAAACGTATAAACAATATAACCCACAAACAACAGGAAACAAACAATGAAAAACTTCATTATCTTATTGCTATCACTATTGCCTATGTCACTTGCCACAGATAACGTACCACAAGGAAACGTATCTATCGTCGAAGATGAGATCGAGATTGAATATGTCGATCCTACCGTATGGGAACAATGGGTATTCGATACGGACGATAAAGTCTATAATATGACTTTTAATGATGATGGCACTATCACCTATACAGAACAACCACAACCACAGGGATAACAATGGACTTGACAACTACTTTTATCGTATTGCAAACTGGATGGGATATGTTTTTGATAGCAGTATTCTCTATCTTCCTAGCATTGGGAATAGGAATAACATTAACAATCTTTCAAGACAAACTTTTTTAAAAAACTTTGAATAAAACAAGCACTACAAACGTATAGAATATACAACACACAACAACAGGAAACAAACAATGGCTACACTTATTAAAACATTAAAGCAACAAGATGGCATCCACCAGATACTAGTAACTTACAATGGCAAGTATTATGTAGTATCACGTTCAAGCAAACTTGTAGAGCCTGAAACGTATATCTTTAACTCTGATAAAGATGGAAACATCACAGATTGGGCAGAAGTAGGTGGCACGAAAGGTGGCGACGTATGGCTAGTTATGAATAGCATGGACGAATACTTATATGCTTGGTAAAAAAACTTTGAATAAACTTTGAACCTCAAACGTATAAACATTATAACCAACAACAAAGGGAGGCAATAATGCCATTCAAGACAACGTACTTTAAGACAAGATCAAAGGCTATTGCATACTTTAATAAGGTAGCAAGAGAACATATTGCCTTCTTTTGTAAGGATAACGAATGTGATCAATACTTTGTAGCCAATGAGCAAGACTATCGGTTCTATCAACAAGAGTTTGATCTTGACATGTCTCTTGAACTATGTTCAGAATAAAAGATAAAAAAACTTTGAATAAAACAATCCACTGAAACGTATAGAAGATATAA
>Ga0070752_1001691_pt1 | contig 15094 bp, 17 predicted proteins | sample VirMetDEL_Aug_30_FD_77440 | JGI IMG/M metagenome (GOLD analysis project Ga0070752, IMG submission 77440) | Aqueous microbial communities from the Delaware River and Bay under freshwater to marine salinity gradient to study organic matter... | ecosystem: Environmental > Aquatic > Marine > Coastal...
AGGGGAAAAAGTTCAAGCAGGAGTGGTACAACGCTGCCAAGTACACACCTGCTACCCTCAAGACTGGTAAGCAACTCTGGGATGAGATCATCAATGTCCCTGATTATGAGACAGTCAGCTATCCTTTTGAGGGCATAGACAAGATGACCTATGGTGTCAGGCTGTCTGAGCTTGTCATTGTCAATGCAGGTCACAAGGTAGGGAAGTCCACCTTTCTTGGTGAGATAACCCACCACATCCTGAATAACACAGATGCCGGTATTGGTCTCATGCGACTAGAGGAAAGCAATAGGGACTCAGCTCTCAACCTCATGTCTATCGAGGCAAACAAACGATTACACCTGCCTGATGTGTGGGAACAGTGTACAACGGAGGAGATCCGTGAGTACTATGATAAGACAATGAACACAGACAGGATCATCATCTGGGATCACTTTGGATCTAACTCAATTGAGGCTGTCCTCAACCAGATCAGGAACATGGCAGCACTGGGGTGTAAGTACATTATCCTTGATCACATCTCTATCATTGTCTCTGATCAGTCAGGGGACGAACGGAAACAGCTAGATGAATTAGCAACTAAGGTGAAGTCTCTTTGCATGGAGATCAATGTCTGTGTCCTTGCTGTTGTCCACCAAAACAGAGAGGGCAAGATCCGGGGCTCTGCAGGCATTGAGCAGTTAGCTAACATTGTGATCCGACTAGAACGTGACAAGGAACATACAAATGACTTTGTACGCAACAGCACCAAGGTTGTTATCTCAGACAACAGGTTCTGTGGTGTAACAGGTCTTGCTTGCTACTTGTACTTTGATCAAGAGACTGGTAGGATGCTTGAATACACGGAAGAGCAGTTCCTTGAGTCTGCTGCTTCGGGGACCGTAGAAGGATGGTGAATTTGAAGGATGTACTTATATGACAGACAACTCAGAAACTACTGGGCACTCGACATTGAAACCGATGCTCTTGACGCAAGTCGTATCCACGTCTGCTGTGTTGAAAACCTCTCCACCGGAGATAAAAGAACGATCACGACTGCAGAAGAGTTTAGACTTTTTAAACAATCTGGGTTTGTGTATGTTACTCATAATGGCCTTAGCTTTGATATCCCTGTGCTTAATCGTCTATGGGATACTAAAATTAGGTTATCAAGGGTTGTCGACACTCTGGTCCTTTCTTACCTCTATAACCCGAATCTTCCACGACCCGCTGGTTACACAGGAGGGAAAGGTCCTCACTCACTCGACTGCTGGGGATACCGACTCGGAGACTACAAAATAGGTTTCCATGATTGGTCTAAACTGACAGACGAGATGATTGAGTATTGTCAACAAGATGTATCTATAACATGCGAGCTATACAGACGCCTATCACAAAAGCTTGTTGACCTTGGTTACTCAGAAGAGAGTGCCTTACTTGAGCACAAGTTCAGGACTGTCATCAATGATCAGGAGAGAAATGGTTTTAAGTTCAACCGGACAAGAGCCAACTTCCTCTACCTCAGACTTCGGAGTATGGAGTATGAAACTCAGGCCACCATCAGAAGCTTCTTCAAGCCCAAGGAGGTTCTCAAAGGAGAATACGCCTACAGAGAAAAAGCTAATGGAGAACCCTTTGCTTCGTATCTACGGCACTGTGAAGAAAGTCCCAAGATCGTCTTTAACAAAGACAAAACCAGATACAGGACCTTCACTCTCCAAGAGTTTAACATTGGAAGTCCCGTTCAAAGACTCGAACGACTGCTCGATCTTGGATGGAAACCTAAAAAGAAAACCAAGTCAGGAAAAAACTGGGCAGTTGATGAAGAGTCCGTGGTGGAGTTTGCCACATCTTCGGGTAACAAATATGTAGGGTTGATTGCTGATTGGCTTGTCTACAATGGCAGGGCCAACATGATCAGGACTTGGCTCAACGAACTACAGGAGGATAGTTGTATTCATGGCAGCGTCTCATCGTGCGGTGCAGGGAGCAGGAGATGTACACATAGCGCACCTAACACTGCAAACATACCATCGGTTTACGCAAGGTTTGGTGTCGAATCACGAAGTCTATGGGTTGCCAGACCTGAGAGAGTTCTGGTTGGAGCAGATGCTAGTGGACTTGAAGGGAGGGTCTTTATACATTATCTGGGTTCGGAGGAAGCCAAGACCTTCATGCTCGGAGACCCCCACACTGAAAACGCAAACGCTATTAGTCGAGCAGTTGGTTTTGAGGTTTCAAGATCGTCAACTAAGAACCTTTTCTATGCAAGACTTTACGGAGCTTCCGATAAAAAGCTTGGGTCAATGCTGGGAGGCAACAGATCCTTGGGTGAAAAAGTTAGGTCTGCAATTGACACTAACATTCCCGGGTTTGAGAGCCTCGTCCAAAGCATCGGACAAGAGTACGAAAAAAATGGTGGAAGACTTCAGACGGTCGACGGAGGTTTTGTCTCCTGCCCAAGTCCTCACGCTGCCCTAAACTACAAGTTCCAGAGTTGTGGAGCACTCATCATGAAACAAGCTGCTGTCCTGTTGTCTGACAGGATTCGAAAAGAAGGGCTTGACTGTCTGAAAGTTGGTGATATACACGACGAGTGGCAGTTTGATGTTGCTCCTACCCACGCAGAAAGAGTAGGAGATTTAGCATGTAGAGCAATGACACAAGCAGGTAAGGTGTTGAACCTTAACATTAAAATTGAAGGTGAATACAAGATCGGAAGAAACTGGGCAGAAACCCATTGACATTGTTTTGATCGTGTGTTATAATACTAATATGTTCAGTAACTAAGGAGTCGATGAAAGATGATCCTCAAAGATGTAACAGTAAATTGGTGCAAGCTTCTTGGAGCACCTCGGTTGAACTACAATGAAGACGGTCACGAGTGGACGGTTGATATTGTTGTAGACAAAGACCAACAAAAAATGCTCATGAAAAACGATGTAGGAGACTACTTCAAGACCAACGATAACGGAGAGACCTTCTTCAAGTATCGTCGGAACTCGGAGAAGCCAGATGGATCTCCTGCAGCACCAGTAGATATTTACGATGAGTACGGAGATGCTTGGCCCCAAGACCGCCTGATTGGCAATGGTTCTAAGGCGGAAGTAAAATTACTCATGGTAGAGATGAAACGAGGCAAAAATCGTGGTAAGTTCAAGCCAATTGTTCTTGCCATGAAGATCACTGACCACGTTTCATATAGCGATGGTGAAGGGTTTAGTTTCAAAGCTAAGACCGGAGCCATTCCACAAGAAGCGCAAGGAGATAGTGACTGGTGATTTCGTTTCTCATAGGAGTTTGGACAGGCGGTGCCTTTCTGAACTTCTTAATCCAAAACCATGAGAGGCCATTTGAAAGCTCTTATAGTATTTTCCAAGAGTTTTTTATCTGGCCTTACAGGGTGTACCAACTGTACAGAAAGTAAAATATAATGATAGACAATCTGATAGAAGACATCTACAAAAGACTTGAGACACCTCAAGAGGTGAGCGAAGAGAACATAGATATTTTCTGTGACAATCTCAAAACTCTCCTTAAGGATCGCCTGTCTGAGGGAGAACGTTCTCCATTCCTTCGTATGTCTTCTATTGGTAAATGTTCTAGACAGGTATATTACGATCTGACAGAAGAGGAAGAGGGTGAGAAGCTTCTACCCCACACAAGGCTCAAGTTCTTGTACGGGGATCTTATTGAAGAGCTTGTCCTCTTTCTTGCCAGAGAGGCCGGTCACAAAGTTACAGACCAACAAAAAACTGTTGAGCTGGACGGAGTGGTCGGCCACATTGACGCAATCATTGACGGCAATCTTGTTGATGTTAAAAGTGCGTCTAAGTTTGCCTTCAAAAAGTTCAAAGCAGGTACCTTGGCAGAGGATGATCCTTTTGGGTACGATCTTCAGCTATCAGGGTACTCCGCCGCTCTTGGAGACATTGACGGTGCCTTTCTTGCAATGAACAAAGAGTCAGGAGAGCTCGCTCTACTCAAGAGGTCCTCTGACTATATGAAGATGAACTTTCCTCACAAAAAGATTGAGAACCACAAAAAGAACCTACAGTCAGATTCACCACCAGATCGTCCCTACGAACCCGTACCAGATGGTAAGAGTGGAAACATGAAACTGGGTGTCAATTGTTCTTATTGCTCTCGTAAACAAGTGTGTTGGAGTGATAGTAATGATGGCAATGGTCTTAGGAAGTTTGTTTACTCCTATGGCCCTGTCTTTCTAACTGAAGTTGCTCGAACCCCTAAAGTTCCAGAAGTGGATATGTAATAATGGATGACGATGATGATGATAACATCTTTGAGTTTCCAACTAAATCAAGCTTCAATTCCGGGATTGAGTTTGTTCAGTACCACACCATTAGATTTACAACTAAGTATGATGAAGTAGAGACAAAAGAAATGAAGGGCATCCTTGTATCAATGGGACCCTTTATTGCTATTATGTCTCACGGAGCAGAGACCCCAGAGTTTCTTGTCCCTTCCCATCGTGTTGTAGATATTAATTCAACACCAATACCGGAGATTAGCAATTAGAAACCACGCCAAGGCAGGGACAAAGTACAGATCTCAGTTGGAAGGCAGGATTGCTAAACGACTAAGAAACCTTAAAATGAGGTTTACTTATGAAAGTATTTCTTTTCCTTACATACTTGAGAAGGTGTACACTCCCGATTTCGAGTTAGACAACGGAATTATTTTAGAGGTGAAAGGTGTTCTTGATAGACAGTCACGAGTAAAGATGGCCGCAATCAAGAAACAATATCCAGAGAAAGACATTAGGTTTATCTTCCAAAAACCACATAACAAAGTTCCCGGACTAAAGATGACCCACGCAGAGTGGGCAGAAAAGTATGGGTATTTGTGGTACGGAGAGAACGACTTTAAAACAAAGGACTTAACATAGCCATGATTAAAAACAAGATCCATCTTAAACTTGCATCAGACCTCCAGCACTGTGCCAAGCTCATGTACCAGATTGGGTTTGAGTATGATGCTCACACTGTTTACGGTATTGCCTCTCGTGTAGAGGAAGGACCAGAAGCAAACAAAGAGCCAGAGGAGACGGAGAAAGATGAGGAGTAAGATACACTTAGTTATTCCTGATTCTCATGCCAGCCCGGACCACCACAATGAACGATACACCTATCTCTCCAGACTCATCTGCGATCTCAAGCCCGATGTTGTCGTCGATATTGGAGACTGGTTCGATATGGCTAGTCTTTGTTCATACGATAAAGGCACTAGAGGCTTCCACGGACGCCGATATCAAGCTGATATTAGCGCAGGCGTCGAGGCTCAGGACAGGCTTATTACACCTCTCAGACAGCGAAAGAAGAAGCTACCTAGGTTCATTCGCTGCTTGGGCAATCATGAGAATCGAATCGTCCGAGCTATCGAAAGAGAGCCAGAGCTTCTTGAGGGCACCATTGGCCTTAATGACCTCCAAAGTAGAGAGTATGGCTGGGAAGAGTATCCCTTTAACGAGGTTGTTAATGTGGATGGGGTTAACTACGCCCACTACTTTGTCTCGGGAGTCATGGGACGACCAGTATCGTCTGCTCGTGCTCTCCTACAGGCACAAAATGCAAGCTGCATAATGGGCCATACCCACACCTTTGAGTACGCTACCAAAGCAAACATCGAAGGTCGTCGGTTCCATTCCATCTTCTGTGGCGTCTACCAAGACTACACACCTGACTTTGCATCTACGTCTTCCTACTTGTGGAGGCCCGGAGTACTGGTACTCTATGGTGTAGAGAACGGAGACTTTGATATTGAGTGGGTATCAATGAGAAGGATTAAGGAAGCCTATGGATGAGTTTTATGAAAAAGTAAAACAATACTTTACACCAGCAGAGCTCATAGATTTTCTAAACCCATCTATGGATCAGGTCCTAGGGTGGGCAGAGGATCTTATCCTAGAACGATATGCAGATCTTGTTGATGAGGTTTGTTTTGAATTTACTGTTGACGAGGAGGACGACTCTTGGTAAATGTGACCAGACAAAAGCACTACGAACAATATGAAGTACAACCTATTGACTTCATTGTTCAGGTGGCTGGACCAGAGTGGTGTGCTGGAAACGTTATCAAGTATGCCTCCCGTTACAAGGAAAAGAATGGCGTAGAAGATGTCTACAAAGCAAAACACTATTGCGAGATGTTGATTAATATTTTAGAAGGACGAGGACCAAGAGACTATGGATAACTACCAACGACTAATTGCTACAAGCCGATACTCTCGGTGGATTGAAGAGGAGAACAGACGAGAGACGTGGGAAGAAGTTGTTGATCGTTTCTACTCTTACATTGAAGAACAAGTACAGGACTTTATCACTCCCCAGCATCGTACAGAACTGGATGATGTTCTGGAAGCTGTCCCTGCTGCCATTACAAATCTTGAAGTCATGCCCTCCATGCGAGCCCTCATGACCGCAGGCCCTGCTCTTGCACGGTGTAATGTAGCAGGATACAACTGTGCCTACATTCCTGTAGACAGCCTTCGCACATTTGATGAGGCTATGTACATCCTGATGTGTGGTACAGGTGTAGGCTTTAGTGTGGAGAAAAAGAATGTGGACAAGCTCCCTGTCGTTAACGAGCACTTTGAGGTATCTGATACAGTCATTGTTGTTAAAGACAGTAAAAGTGGATGGGCACGGGCCTTTAGAGAGCTCCTGTCCCTTCTTGTCTCTGGACAGATGCCTAAGTGGGATGTATCTAATGTTAGACCCGCAGGAAGTCGCCTCAAAACTTTCGGAGGGCGAGCAAGTGGTCCTGAACCCCTCGAAGCACTCTTCAACTTTGCAACAGACATGTTCCGTAATGCTGCAGGTCGAAAGCTCAAACCAATTGAATGTCACGATCTCCTTTGCAAAATCGGAGAGGTTGTTGTGGTCGGTGGTGTTCGACGGTCTGCACTTATCAGCCTCTCAGACCTAGATGACTATGAAATGGCACGAGCTAAGTCTGGTAATTGGTGGGAGTCCCACCCTCATCGTGCCTTAGCAAACAACAGCGCGGTGTACAATGACAAACCAAACCCCGGACAATTCATGCGAGAGTTCAAAGCCATCTATGACTCCAAGTCAGGAGAACGTGGCATCTTTAACCGCCAAGCAGTGGTTGAACAAGTTAAGCGGAATGGACGAAGAGAGTTTGAGGGCATTGATTTTGGCACAAATCCTTGCTCTGAAATCATTCTCCGGCCCCACCAATTCTGCAACCTTACTGAAGTGGTGGTACGACGCACTGACACAGTTGAAGACCTTAGACGAAAAGTCAACATCGCAGTGTTCCTTGGAACAGTCCAAAGTCGATGGACAGACTTCAAATATCTTAGACGCATCTGGCAAAAGAACTGTGAAGAAGAACGGCTCCTCGGGGTTAGTCTTACCGGCATCTATGACAACCCGGAACTTGCGCTCAACGGACAAGTCCTGAAAGAGCTTCGAGACTATGCTGTAGCACAGAACAAAGTGTATGCTGAGATCTTTGATATCAATCAGTCTGTAGCAGTCACCTGTGTCAAGCCTAGCGGCACTGTCTCTCAGTTGGTTGACTCTGCTTCAGGCTTGCATCCTCGTCACAACAGTCACTACGTTCGGACAGTACGAGGAGACAACAAAGATCCTCTAACTGAGTTTCTCAAAGCATCAGGGGTTCCAGCAGAGGCAGACTTGATGAACCCTAAATCTACCACGGTCTTTTCTTTCTACATGAAGGCACCAGAGGGTTCTGTAACACGAGACAAGATCTCTGCTATTCAACACCTTGATGACTGGCTTGTCATGCAGGAGAACTGGTGTGAGCACAAGCCTAGTGTGACGGTAAACATCAGGGAAGAAGAGTGGCCTATCTTTGGTGGCATGGTGTACGAGCACTTCGACAAGATGACAGGCATTGCCATGTTACCTTACTTTGAGCACACCTACAAACAGGCACCCTATCAAGACATAAGTGAAGAGGAATACAATGACGGAAAACAACGAGAACCAGAAATCAACTGGGACCTCCTCCCGGACTACGAAAAAGAGGACACCACGACAGGAAGCCAAGAGCTCGCCTGCACCGGAGGCTCCTGTGAGTGGAACGGAATTGGAGAAGCCGCATAAAGAAAAGCCCCCGAAGGTATTAACCTTTGAGGACTTTCAGTTAAAGAAGTCTGGTTATGCGGGGTTTTGGGACTTTGTAGCTCCTAACGGAGAAGTCTTTGGCCCTTATACATCAAAGAGCAGAGCCAGACGAGCTGTGTTTGAATACATAGCTAATGCCTAGCAGAGTAGCCCCCGGAGAAATCTGGGGGTTAATCTTCTTTGTCTTCCACCAAACGTTTGTAGCTTGTCATTTCCTGACGACGCATAATTGCTTCACGCTCTTCAGGATTTTCATCAAGGTACCGGAAAGCACGTTGTCCGGGTGTCTCAGGAAGCCGCTGGTTCTTAAAGAAGTTACCAACTGACTCAGTAACTGTCTTTACAGAGCGACGCACTCCTGCTGGGATCTCATAGCCCCGGGCTTGCATATTCTCAGGAAGACCTGCAATACGCCGCATCTGACGCCTACGACGATCTCGTGGGCTTTGCCCTTTGTTACGTCCTTCAGAAGGGATCATTGGTAGTTTCCTCCGTACCTCTTACTCATTGCCTTTTTCATTTTCTCACGACGCTGGGTCTGTGCAACTGACATTCCAAATTCGGTGTCCTGTTTGGCAGATGGCCGTGGTGGTTGAGGATTAGGCACAGGGCCAAAAGTCTCAAGGGCTTCACGATCTTTGGTTTCATATCCACGCATCGCTGTTCCAATAGGTCCGTTAGGAACTCGTTGTGTTCTGGGTCTAGGCATCTTATTTCCTTTTCTTTGCTGGTCCGTACTTCTTAGCAAGACCTTTGCTTTGCTTGTACACGTTGGCTTTTGGAGCTGCTGCTTTAGCAACCCCCTTTAACATTTTTCTAGCCATTTTTCTTGTCGTCCTCTGTTATGTCTTTAATGTCTTTGATGACTTCTGTTATGGTTTTTCCCTGAATCCGTATCAGGGTTGCAGGTCCTGTGAGAGCAGCAATAGCTGCTACAATGTAATCCCAGTCTGAGATCATTGGTGTTCTGTCAACGACAAAACCAAGGATGGAGGCAAACAGGAACGCTGCAAAGAAACCCACCACTCTTGTCTTTAAAGGAAGCTTACTCATCAGTAGAGCAGCCGCTGCAAGGCCAGCAGAGATAAACATTATCTCCAAATTGTGTATCCATTTATCCATTGTTGTTATACCACTTAACTAGTTCTTCATGTTTTAAGGCACACTTTTTGGCTTCAGCAGCCCAACTCTCTGATACGTACTCTACAATACTTTGCACTTGTTCTTGAAGACTTAGTTGTTGCCACGCATCAGGCCCAACATCTAAGGTGTCCAGCTCTACCTTACAGGGTTCTTGTAAAGCCTCGGGTAAAGGTTTTGGTGGTTGTGGTATTTCAATTATCCGAACTTGTGGTTCTTGAGATAGTATTGAGCAACCCGACAACACTGTAGTCAAGCTGACAAGTGGCGCTATCCACAATGATCGGCTGCTCCTTGACAACACGTTCGATCTCCTGTATCACTATTTCTTTTTCAGCATTTACTTTATCAGAAAGGATCCTATTAGATGCAATCAATTCCTCAAGTTTCACCTGCTGTTGAGCAATTGCTTCACGAAGAGCTTCTTCAGCAGCGGCATCAGCTCGGGCTATCTTTGCTTCGTATCTTAACGTCGCTCTCTCATAACCTTGCTGATAACCTGCTGAACGAAGATACAACCCTGTGGCACCCAGAGCTATCCCCAATCCTGCACCAATCCATAACTTTGGTCCGAAATTTAGAAGAGATAGAAATACGTTTAGCACTACCAAGCACCCCACTGATATAGTGACCCATCAGCTTTCGGAGGACGACTATCAACATGTATAAAAGTTTTGTACCGCCCTATTGCAGTGAATCCAGTTTTAATCGCCAGATCCTCAAGCTCCCTTCCCATCTCAGTGTCATCAATGTGGATATCAAAAGCTCGACCAAATACGTGTTGACTTGTAGGACTTCCACCGACCCTAGAGTTGTGTTTTGGATCTCTGTATCCGCTATTGATGATGAGAGGTGCGTCGTAAATATCTCTAAGAGTTTGCAGCAAGATCAACGCTACCTTAGAGATCTTGAGGGAACCGTCACCCTTGGAAGCGAGCTCTTTGGGACTGAAGTTGGGAGCTAAGTCTTCCCACTCTGCAGCCTGCTCAAGACTCATCTCTGTCCAGTGAGGGGCCTCAAAGTAGTTCATTACTTAGGACTTCCATCAGGGTTAAGACCCCAGTGGTGGTAGCGGTTCTGATAGTTTTCTAGTCCATCAATAATCAAGAACTCAGCCATTGCATCTTGCACTTGAGGGCTAAACTTTGTTGTTGAAGGGTCAAGACCAAGAGCCTCGGCAGCAAACATCATTGTATTACCTACAATCTGGTAGCGACCAATAGGAGTGGCAAGTTCTTCTGTCCCTCTCACTCGTTTAACGTAGTCTCCGTAGTCTCCACGACCCCACTGAAACAATTCACCAATGGTCATGTCAAGAACATTGACGTCTGAAAACTCATCTAGGTGAGAGTTGCCAAAGAGTGTTCGATAGTCTCGTGTACCGCCATTTTCTTTCTGGTCAATAACATTATACGTGTTATCCATAAATATTGAGACACTGGCAGGTCGTGCAGTTGCTGCCTCAAAGTCTGTACGCAATGTTTCAAGAGCGTCATTAAATGTAACTCTTGTTTGAACTTGAGCAGGAGCTTCTTCCGGTACATTAAACATAAGGTCATCTGCATTTCTGGTAGCAAGATAAACCCTCACCCCTTTTGTGTCTTGTAGCTGTTCTGGAAGATCTTCCAAAGGCATGTTATCAGACATAAAATCAATAGACCTGTTTAGGTATTCTGCACGTTTTTCAAACTCACGAAGAGATACATTACCGCCTTGGGTTCCTCCACGACGAGCAGCCCTTACTCGCTCTCTTTCAGGTCGTAAATCATTAACTTCGTAACGATCTGTCTCTTTGTTAAAGACAATCTCAAGACCAGCTCCTTGTCGGGTGTCTCTATCAGAGATAAAACGCATAGCTGCATGAGCTCGCTCTACTGCGTTCAATTGCATCTTAAGAGCCATAGAACCCTGTGCGTTAAATTGTTCTTTGCCCATCACTGTCTGAAGAGCAATCTCATTCATAGGACGAGCAAAGAAGTCAATAATTTCCTCTGCATTATTATTTGTAATTGTTTGAGGAGACAACTCTGAAGCAAAAATACCAAGAGCTATAGTCTGGTACGAGTAGTCAAGAAAGGTTTGATCAGAAGGATCAACAACCCCACCACTAAGGGCAACCATACTTCCTTCTGCTCCAACTCTTGTAATGGTAAGAGCTCTGGACAGATTTTCTGGATTTATATCAGGAAGACTGAACTCTCCAAGACGAAGTTGTTGTGTTTCATTAAACAGATTTGCCGCTTGCCTTCCAGCGTCTGACGGTATTCCTCTTAGCCAACTAGAGTAATCTCCTACAACTTGCCGCACAATATCCATATTTTGAGCCGCAACTAAGTTAGCTAAACCGTCTTTACCCAAGGCACTTTCAAGAGCAAAAAACATAGGTACAGCTTCAGCCAGATTTAACTGATTCTGGACTCTAAGATCATCTAGAAGGGCGACTCTATTAGCAGCTTGGCTCAGATCTCCAGTAAAAATCTCTTCAATGGTATTAATAATTGTATTATATTGATTTTCAACTGCTGTGATATCATCTTCAAGAGCCTCTTCAACTCTCATAGCTGAAACACTCTCAGCAGCATACGTCCTCATACTTGCAATCATCTGTCCTGCCTGAGCTCTTACATCTCCATAGTCTTCAGCAGATTCAGCTTGATTTGCTAAATTGGTGAGCTGGTTAAGCACAGGAGTGAGCCTAGAGTTTGCATGAGCTATATGCCCCAGTCTAAGATTGGCGCTGGCTCGACGTCTAAATTCAATTGCTTCTGCAGTCCCAGCCTCTAAAAGAGCTTTGGCTGTCTCAGCCTCTTGTTGCGCTCTTACAAGATTAGCATCAGCTTGAAGTCTTTCAAGACCCAAAGCAATCTGTTGTTCAACAGAAATACTCATGTCAGGAGGTATGTTTGTTATTTCTCCTGTTTCCTCATTTCTAATGGGAATAGAGGAGGTGGCATAAGTTTCAAGTGCCTTGTTTCTGAGATTTATTTGAGTGGCTAAAGTTCCTTCGTAAAGAGCTTGTTCTGCGTAAGCTTCTCTGAAGAGGATTTTATCAACGCCCTTTGACACCAAATCAGTCATAATTTCAGAACGAGCTTCTGGATACTCGTCCATAATTTGAGCGATTCTTTGATTCAAAAGAACAGCCCTAGCTACAGGACGCATCTCTCCAGTTTGAGCTGTGCCAGCAATCTGCTCAATTTCTTGAGCTTGAGCTTGATATTCGGGACTGTTGACAACGCTTTCACCGCCACCAGTACCAGTATAATAGTCAAATATTGCTCCTGCTGCTTCATCTCGACCCTCAGAAACCCGTCTTTTGTTTAGGAGTTCTTCTTGTTGTCTGCGTTCAGTTCTCCGATCAGAAATAAGATTAGCCGCCTGTCTGCCCAAATCAGCAAAAGCTCCAAACACATCAGGCATTGCTTTTTGCTCTGATTGTTGCATTGGAGGGACTGGAGCGCCGGGAAGTTGTTGTGTAAACTCAGCCATTATTTAGTTGCCTCTAGTTCAGCTTTCTTTTCTCTAACATTGCGAGAGATACTCTCATAGACAGGATCAGGAGTAAACCTATTAGCTCGCTCAAGAGCATCAAAGAGCAGTTCATCAGGTATTACTTGGGTAAAGAGATACATTTCATTTGCAATATCTCCAGTCTGAGGATACCGCGCTGCAAACTTTGTTCTATAGTCAATAAGAATTTGAGCTACATCTTCTACAGCTTTTTTGCGATCTCTCATCCAGTTTACTTTGGCATTAATGTCCTGTACTTCTCCCATTGGAACACCAAACAAAGAGGCAATTGCATCCGACTTGGTTCCTTCAGCGAACAGAACAGTACCAGAAGAGCTTTCAAGAGTTCCATACTTCCACAGAGCATAAAACTTTAGAGAGTTATTGACTGTCGATATATTTCTAAATACGTTCTCTACTTGGTTTCTGGTGACAGGTCCCAGTGGTTGCCCTGCTCCAGCCTCAAGAGCCATCCACTTAAAGAGATTGCTTGTGTCTTCTGCAAAGTCACTGAAGATACTGGCAGATGCACCACCAAGAACCTCAAAGGTAGAGGCATCCCCATACCGACCAGCACCAAACAGTTCTCGTATAACGTCTGTGTGGAAGTGTCCAATACCGGCTCTCTCAGAGAACGCCAGATCGTTGCCAGTTACAACAGAGATGATAGTATCAATCAGACCTCTATCCATTACAAATTGAACAGGCTTTTCTTGCAGATTAGGAGTTTCGCCTGCCTTGCCCTTGAGAAACTCACTGGCTTGTGCCAAAACGGGAAGACCAATTGATCCGTAAAGAATATACTGACCAGCAACCAATCGTATTTTTTCTTGTACTGTGAACTGACGACCAAATGCTGCTTCCAATACACGGTTCTGATATGCCCAGAACTGAGTAGGAATACTCAAGATCCCTTTCTGGTAGGCAGCAGAGCTGGCCTCACTCATGTTCAGTGAGAGATCCTCTGCTTCTTGGAAAACCCTTTCAAGAAACGTCTGACGATCCAAATTAGGAGAACGTTCTTTTACTCGACGCCACGCCATCTGCCAAGCAGTTGTACGGTTCCAACGTTCAGCTTCGTAGAAGAAGGTACGCCCAAGCTCCCGAGCATCAGTTCCAATGCTGCCTGTCAGGTTAAACCCAGTAGACAGGTTCATGTCGTTGATCTGTACTTGAGAAGAGTTGACATCAAGAAAACCGCCACGGCGTAGTTCTGTAGCCATGTCAATAAATTCTTCTGTTGAGTCAAACCCAAATGTACGACCCTTCATAGCTTCTGCAAATGAATCCATGTCGTTGTACTTGGTGTTCATGACCCGAAGGAAAGGAGTAGCATACATTGCTTGCATCCCCTTCTTTGGATCAATTGATGTAGCAGCCAACATGGTTGTAATCTGCATTGGGAACTGAGCTACGTTAAAGAGGCCCAGCTTTGCATCAAAGATATAACCTCTAAGCTTTGAAGTAAAGTCTGATTCGTCTAACCAATTAACAATAGACGCTGCTTTGTTTGTCCCAACAATGTTACTTGACTCAAGATACTCAACCAAGTTACGGGTCAAGCTCTTAGCAGTCATTTGTTCTGGAGTTGTCCAGTTCAAAGTTCGCATGATGGTTTGTCTTTGCTGTTCAGCAGCATTAACAATAGGAGCAGGAGTGTCTCTCCTAAACTGCCCTTCTACAAATTGACGAGAGATGCTTTTCTTCCCAGTCACATCAAGATAATCGCCATAGGTTTTAAGCCACTTACCCATTGCCCGTTGTTTATAGACAGAGAAGCCAACAAGATTAGAGACAGAACCAAGAGCCCTATTGACGGTTTCAAATGCATCAAGGGTGGGCAACTCTTCTCCTTGAGGATCTGTCAAGGGCTTACCTTTAGGTGAGTAGTACATCCGTCCTTGTGTTTGAACTTGAGACAGGTATCCGGGCACTCCTTCACCAGAATCTCCTACAATGGCGTTAGGGCTTTTTGCATAAGCAGAAGGAAGTTGCCTATCTCCTACCACCTCAAAGAGTTCATCTAGATTGATATAACCATCTTCTACGTCATTCCAGAAGTCATCAGCATTATCAACAAGATCAGAAAGAGCATCCCTAGCTTGCTCTTCTGTACGCTCTCCAGCGCGATACTCTCGCATTACTTTAATGCCAAGGTTGTGCCGCTCTACCCAGTCTTCAATATCTGCTTTTTTGGTAGAACCTTTCCAAGTCTTAGCAGCCCCAAGGAACTTTTCCCCTGTATCTGCCTGACGCATAACTGATGCTTGTTTTGCAAAGTGCCGCACCTTGGGTGAGTACATGCGGTGTCCACCGGGACGATA
>Ga0070752_1001692_pt1 | contig 15089 bp, 18 predicted proteins | sample VirMetDEL_Aug_30_FD_77440 | JGI IMG/M metagenome (GOLD analysis project Ga0070752, IMG submission 77440) | Aqueous microbial communities from the Delaware River and Bay under freshwater to marine salinity gradient to study organic matter... | ecosystem: Environmental > Aquatic > Marine > Coastal...
CTGGACGAATGGTTTGAAAAAATTCTAAGATTTGAGGGGGATTGACACCCCCTCTTTTTTTGTGTATAATTACCTTTGTGGAGGTTCAATGAGATGGACAAAGAAAAGCTTAAGTTAATTATAAGGAATCTAGAATCTCTTGTTGATTGTCTTAAATCAGAAGTTTATTCTGACACTGATTCCTATTTAAACTATGAGGACGTTGCTCCTCACCTTTCCGATTACGACGAAGTATTTTATGATGGAGACGATGACTATGACGATGTGACTAATCGTATAAATAATTCATACAGATTAGTAAACGATGATGATGGAGACGGACTATAAAATACTTGATGAATATCCCTACTATAAAATATATTCAAATGGAAAAGTTTATTCAATTAAACTTAAAAAATTTATAGATGGACATAAAAATAAAAGAGGATATTATGCTTTCACTTTATATGACATAGAAGGTAAAAGAAAACATAAAGGATTGCATCAACTTCTTGCAATGGCATTTATTCCAAATCCACACAATCACGAAGTAGTAAGACACCTTGACGACAATAAAGATAATAATTCTTTAGATAATTTAAAGTGGGGAACTATAAAAGAGAATATTCAAGATGCTATTAGAAACAATGTTTTTATAATGCCGAACAATTCTAAAAAATGGTTGGTCAAAACTCCTAGTGGTGATACAATAGAAGTGGAGAATCTTTCTAAATTTTGTTTGAATAATAACTTAACTAAACAAAATTTGCACAAAACATACAAAGGTGATAGAAATCATCACAAAAATTATAAATTGTTGAGGATGTTATGATTGAAAATGTAGATTTCGAGTACATGAAACCAGAAGTAAAACTCATTAGTGTTACACCTGATGCAGAGAAGCATATGGCTTACTGTGCTCGTGTAAGTAATCCTGCTAATCAAGAGAATGAAAAGTTCTCTGGATTGCTCAAGTATTGTATTAATCATCAACACTGGAGCATTTTTGAACAAGCAACCATGACTGTAGAAATCAATACAACTCGTGGTCTTGCAGCTCAAATTCTTAGACACCGTTCTTTTACATATCAAGAATTTTCGCAACGATATGCTGATAGTAATCTTTTGAGTAAGACTATTCCTCTGCCAGAACTTCGTCGTCAGGATACAAAGAATCGTCAGAACTCTATTGATGATATCCCTGATTATTTGAAACTGCAGATGACTGAAGAGATTCGTCTTTATTTTGAACGTGGTATGCAACTCTACAATCGTCTCCTAGAGGCAGGAGTAGCAAAAGAGTGTGCAAGGTTTGTATTGCCTCTAGCAACTCCTACAAGATTGTATATGACAGGCTCAGTGCGCTCTTGGATTCATTATATCGATCTTCGATCCGCACACGGTACACAGAAGGAACACATGGAGATTGCTGAACAAGTTCGTTCTATCTTTAATGAACAGTTTCCCGCAGTGTCTGAAGCACTTGAGTGGTCTTAATAAATATCCCTATACCTTAGAAAATTTTATGGCAGTATATCCCGTTATTAACAAACAAACTGGTGAACAAAAAGAAGTCAAGATGAGTGTTCATGACTGGGACCAGTGGAAGAAAGACAATCCCGATTGGGAAAGAGATTATTCTGATCCATCTACTTTCCCAAACTTTGGTGAGATTGGTGAAGTTTATGATAAACTCAGAGTTAAACATCCTGGATGGAATGATGTTTTGAAAAAAGCAGCTAAGATGCCAGGTTCTAAAGTAAAACCGATTAATTGATTACATGCCGAAAAAAAGAGTATCAAATCCTGTGCCATTTGGAATGAGCAATAGACAAATGAAACGCAAGAAACCAATCAATCTTGATATCATAAAGACGATTGAGCCTCTTACTGATAATCAAGAGGAACTGTTTAAACAATATAAACTTCAACAAAACGTTGTGGCTTACGGTGCTGCTGGTACTGGTAAGACATTCATCACTCTTTACAATGCATTGCGTGATGTTTTGGATGAGAGAACACCTTACGAAAAGATTTATATTGTAAGGTCTTTGGTTGCAACTCGTGAAATTGGTTTCCTTCCAGGAGACCACGAGGATAAGTCAAGTCTTTATCAAATTCCTTATAAGAATATGGTAAAGTATATGTTTGAAATGCCTGATGATTCTGCATTTGAAATGTTGTATGGCAATCTGAAAACTCAAGGAACGATTAGTTTTTGGAGCACTTCTTTTATTCGTGGAACTACACTTGATAATGCAATCATTATCGTTGACGAATTCCAAAACTTGAACTTCCACGAACTTGATAGTATCATTACTCGTGTCGGTGAGAACTCTAAAATTATGTTCTGTGGTGATGCAACTCAATCAGACCTTGTGAAAACAAATGAACGTAATGGTATTGTTGATTTTATAAGAATTTTGAGAGTGATGCCTTCAATGTCTATGATTGAATTTGGTGTCGAAGATATTGTTCGTTCTGGTCTCTGTAAGGAATATCTTGTTGCTAAGATGGAATTGAATTTGTGATGTTTGAGCATGTTGAATTGAATCTCCCTCAACTTGAGAGGGAGACTATTGATGGAGTTCGTTATTATAAAGTTCCTACTTCAGAAGAACTTCAAAAGTTTGTTTCTATCACATCAGTAATCAGTCATTTCAGTAAAGAAAAGTTTGCTGCGTGGCGTAAAAAGGTTGGTGATGATGAAGCAGATCGCATTACTCGTAAAGCAACAAGTCGGGGAACAGATACTCATACTTTAATTGAACAGTATCTGAAGAACATGGATTGCAACTCTGATGTTCTTCCTATTTCAGAACATCTCTTTCAAATTGCAATCCCTGCTCTTAAACGTATAAATAACATTTATGCCCTTGAAGGTTCTCTTTATAGTCAATACTTGGGTGTTGCAGGCACTGTCGATTGCATCGCAGAGTTTGATGGAGAACTTTCAATCATCGATTTTAAGACTTCTAAACAACCTAAACCACGAGAGTGGATTGATGGATACTTCGTTCAGTGCTGTGCATATGCGTGTATGCTTCATGAACTCACTGGATTATCTGTAAAGAAGTTTGTAATTATTATGACTTGTGAGAATGGAGAAGTAGAAGTCTACGAAGAATACAACAAGAAAAAATACATAAAATTGCTTACGCAATATATCAAGAAATTTGTAAACGATAAGTTAGAACAAGTTTCTTGACTTTTTATTCCTTTGTGTTAGAATGAACAAAAGTTGAGGAAAAAGATTGTACATCACTGTGTTAGGTCAAATGGAGAATCAATTAGAAAAAGCACTAGAGAATAAGTTTTTCTGTCCTTCTCGATTTGCCCAAGAGATCGAGAATCTCGTACAACATAATGAGGATATGAATTACATTGATGCCATCGTTCACTTTTGTGAAAAGAATAGTATTGATGTTGAGTCTGTTCCAAAACTTATTTCAAAACCATTGAAAGAAAAGATTAAATACGAAGCCATGGAGTTAAACTTCTTGAAGAAGACTTCTCGTGCCAGATTGGTTTTTTAATTTCATTTTTAGTGGAAAAATTTTCCCGGTAAAAATCCCTATATTACTTTTTTGAATGGTGCCTTTTGATACTTATAAGACTTACCTTGCTCTGAAGAATCATTTCACAAAAGATTCTTATGATTATCACAAGTATCAAGGTAAGAGTCGTGCATCACTACAATCCTTTTATAAACGGAAGGATAGATACTGGTTTGAAAAGTTATCCAGACAAAAAGAAGATAAAGAAGTTATAGATTTTTTTGTTGCAAACTTTATTAGTTGCACTGATCCTCAGACAGTATGGATTGGTGAATTAATTAAAGAAGGAGAATTGAGATATAAGTCTTGGCAGAAAAGAATTCAATCTCTTTCTTATTTGTTTAAGGAAGAATCTCAACAATTATTTGAAGACAAATTTGAAGAAGTGTTTGATTGTTCTAAGGGACATCCACTTCTCTTAAAAAATTTCTTGATCGGTAATATCAGTATAGAAACACTGGTGATATACGATAAGATATTCCTGTTCGGGAAGAACTTTGATAAGAAACTAAAAGACCCTGTGTGGGAAACCGTCAGTTTAAAAATGAGAAAGTATTCACCTTTCCTACATATAGATGTATTCCATTATAAAAAAATACTTAAAGAAGTCGTTGGGGGAGCATGAGTTTTTTTGATTCTGAAGTCGTCCGTGCTGAGATGGCTGAAATTTCTGATCTTCAGGAAGATATCTATAGAAATGTATTTGAGTTTCCTCGAATGAATCGAGAGGAAAAGTTATTTCATGTTGCTCTCTTAGAGAGATTATTGAATAAGCAACAGATTCTTTATACTCGTCTTAAACTTTCTGATGACCCTCAAGCAATTCAGATGAAGGAAAGAATTCAAGAATCTGCTCAGATGATGGGACTTCCTTCCAACGTTGATATGAATGTTATCTTTGGTAACATGACGCAACTTCTTGAAACCATGAAGGAACGCATTGACAATACAGGTTCTGACCTGTAAACTAATGGAGTACACACAAGCCAAATCCAAACAATCCGAGGTATACAAATGTCATTTGAAAATCTGAAGAAGCAATCTAAACTGGGTTCTCTTACTGAGAAACTGGTGAAGGAAGTAGAAAAAATGAACACCAGTGGTGGTGGTCCAGACGATCGTTTCTGGAAACCAGAGATGGACAAGACTGGTGTTGGTTCTGCCATCATTCGTTTCCTACCTGCTCCTGAGGGAGAAGATCTTCCTTGGGTCAAGATGTACTCTCACGCCTTCCAAGGTCCTGGTGGTTGGTACATTGAGAACTCTTTGACCACTACTGGTGGTAAAGATCCTGTCTCTGAGTACAATCGAGAACTGTGGAACAGTGGTACTGAAAAAGATAAGGAAACTGTGCGTAAGCAGAAACGCAAACTGTCTTACTACAGCAATATCTATGTTGTAAAGGATCCTGCACATCCTGAGAACGAAGGTAAAGTCTTTCTGTTCAAGTTCGGCAAGAAGATCTTTGATAAGATTCTGAATGCAATGCAACCTGAATTTGAAGATGAAGAACCCATCAATCCTTTTGACTTCTGGTCTGGTGCTAACTTCCGTTTGAAGATCCGTAAGGTTGAAGGTTACTGGAACTACGACAAGTCTGAGTTTGATCGTTCTTCTGCACTGTTGGATGACGATGATGCTCTGGAAGCACTGTGGAAGAAAGAGTATTCTCTCTCTGCTATTGTTGCTCCCGACCAGTTCAAGTCCTATGAAGATCTTGAAAAGCGTCTGAAGTATGTTCTGGGTCAGAAACCTGCACCACGTCCTCGTTTGGACGAAGAGGTTGATGAAGAAGATAACGATCGTGGTTCGTATACTCCTGACTTCTCCTCACGTTCACAGAAGTCTGAACTTCCCGAAGACCTAAGTGCTCAACTCAACAACTTGAGTTCCTCTAAGTCTGATGAGGATGAGGATGATGCTCTGAGTTATTTCCAGAGGTTGGCAGAAGACTGATTATTCAAACAGTCTGATATTATCTCCTTTCTTTAAGGTAGCATTCACATACTGAATGCTACCTTTTTTGTATGGCATAATATCATCGAGATCATTAAAGACTACATTGAGATACTGTGGTTTAAGTGTAAAAATATTTCTCTTATTATCCTCTATCTCAGATTCATATTGATAGTTTGTAACTGCTGTTACTACCTCTGTGGATGGTAAAGTCACATAATAATCAAGACCATCATCATAATATTCGTAATAATATGCATTACCCACACCAAGGTTTCCTTCAATGGTAAATAAAACTTCTTCAGTTCCATTGATTGTTGGATTTGCAACTGATGGAATTTCTGGTAGTTCGTAATTAAACGATATTGCAATATCATTAATTGATGCAAGAATAGAAGTAACTACAAATTTACCATTATATGTGGGTAAAGATACATTATTGATTGATACTTGATCACCAACTCTCAAACCTTGAATACCATTATCCATTGATACGGTAACAGTTGTAGAAGCAACACCTGCACTTCCAGCAAAGATTTGATTAATTGATGTTTTAGTTACTTGAATAAAGTTTCCATTTGTTCTCCAAGTATTTGGAGTTTTAAGTCCACCAGGAAGAACAGTAATACCTCTGGAGTTTTTGACTTCTACTGTTTCATAATGATGAACTCCAGAGTATAGAGTTTCATAGGATCCATACTTTTCCAAGAGTATTTGATCAAAAGATGTCTGGGGTAATGGCCACTCAGTTTGAACATTAAGAATATTATTTGAGAGAAGAACTACCCAATCTAATGTAGAATCATTGTAGAGTTTGTATGCAACATTATCTGGTCTTTCGTCCCCAATAATCTTATACTTTGTAAAGAAGTTTAGATTGCCGAAAATGTCAGGACGAAGTTTTCCTTTTTTGAAAAGGTTCTTTACTTCAATGTAATTTGAGATGTCAAGATTATCTGCATTACGATTAACATATTCAAAGTTTGGTACTTGTCTAAAGTAAGGTCTTGCCATTTTTAGTAACCCATTCCTTGCGAACCTTCACCTTCCTCATAATCATTACTGTATATTGGATCTAGTTCGTTGAACTGCATACTTATTTGATATGATGTCATTGAACCATCTTTGTATGTCATATAAGATCCATCTGGTGTATAATCAACTGTGAATCCAGTAAGAGCACACATCTTAATATTATTTAAGAATGGATGTGTGTTTCCATTTGCATAAATGTATTTTAACTTAAAGACGTTTGGTGATTGTAAAAATATACCAGGATTATTTTTCTTTGGTGCCATGTTCTTTTTGAAGAACTTTATAATTTGTTTTATCTCATTAGATTCACTACTTTCTCTTGGTGTAAATCTATAAGTGTAATTAAAAGTTCTTAAGTTTGGACCAGAGAATAAAAGTTCTAAGTTTGGATTTAATACTCTTCCAGTTCCTCTTCTGAAGATATTTGCACCAACTGCTTGTCCCGCAAAGTATGCTATAATATCCTCATTCCTGAAACTAGATGCAGCTTCTCCAAGAGCATTTTTTAGGTTTTGAATGGTCTGCTCTGCTGCTTGACCGGGTTGTAATGATCCAAGACTTCTAATTGCATCTCCTGCAATTTTTGCACCTGCAATTTGAAGTGCATTCAATCTATCTTCTCCCCATCCAACTGAGTTTGATTCACTGATTCCTGGTTGCATTGGGAGTGCAACCGATCCTAAAGATTTTGTTTTTCTTATTCTTTCATTTGCCTCAGTGACTGATGTTAATGATCCACTTTGATCAAGAGCACCAGGAACATACTCATAACAAGTTATTTTTAAGAAATCAAAACCACCATCATTTCTTAAAGGATATCTTAAGTTTGGAAATTGACCAACAGTTGATCCTTGATTTGCATCCGTATTCAATTCATTAACGGAAGATGATAATTGTCCTGTTTGATCGTTAAAGGAAACATTCGTTATTGAACCACCAATAGATTGGTTGATTGTATTCCAATAGTTGGGGTTTGATACTAACTCTTGTTTGAAACTATCAGGTGCCCCAAGAAATTCGTAGTTCCCTTTACCATATACATTGGTATAGTTAATTGACCCATCTTGGTTCAAGTATCCTTGTGCAGATGCTGCAGAGGTTTCACTTGATGGTATTGGAATTTGTGGAGTTCTTTGTACCGTATTATCGTCGGTTACAAATGACCCTTCCCCAAGAACATAAGGTTTACTACGTGCCATTATAGACTTTCTAGTTATTTAGTCCTGATTTTTCCATAAGGTAATGAACGAAGATAATCAATCTCATTTCGTCTAACCAGATGAAGTGCTCCCGCAACTTCTCGCCAGGTATAGTTTCTCATCATATTCCAGTGATAGTTAAATCCTCTAAATCCCCATTGTTGTATTTCAGTTACTGCAACTAATGGGTGTTCATCATATTGAATGTCTGGTGTTTTGGGAATGTACACAAAGGTATAATAGTTTCCTGGATCTGGAACATATTCTATCTCACGAAATACTTCTAAAATACTCATCATAATTAAGTCAGCATCTTCCGAACCATCAAGTTTCCTTTTCAGTTGAGATATTCTTGGTGATTGTCTTTGAACACCTTGACCGAAACCTTGTGCCATTATCTAATTCCTAAGTGATCTTCGGTGATAATACGAAACTCAAGCATTCTATCTGCACACCATTCCTTTGCTGCTTTCCACTTTGCCTCATTCACAGCATAAGTTTTGACTTCACTAATGAATGTTCTAGTTCTTTTCTTACTGGTTTGAACTGGAGGCATTGTCTGTCTTTTGGGTTTGATTTCGATTACATACTTTTTAATTTCACCAGATTGTTCACGAACTTTGATTATAAAATCTGGAAAGTATCTTCTGACTCTGCTAGTAGTGGGATCAAAGTATGGAATGAAAAATTCTTCAGAACCCCATTCCAAAACATTTTCACTTAAATCACACCACCGACAAAATTTTCTCTCCCAACTACTGCGACAAATAATGTTATTGGGATCACCTTTATACTTTTTTGGATACTCAGGTTTATAACGACTCTTTATGCTTTCTGCCATTATACATAATATATCGGTAGAAGTATTTATAGATGGCAGGTATCCGCCCAGAAAAATTAAGAACAAGTGATATCAAATCTAGATTGTTAAATGTTGCTCAAACTTCTTTATATCGTTTAACAATACCAGTTCCTTCTGGGGTTAGCAGTTTTGTGTCTCAAAAAGGTGTCAATGCATTAGACATTGATAACATTTCTTTATTATGTACTGAAGCAAATCTTCCTGGATCTAGTTTAGCAACTCATGATGTTACAAATGATTATCATGGTGTAAGTGAAAAGATTGTCTATCGCAGATTATATGATGAAACTGCAGATATGACATTTTATGTGGATAGAAATTATAAAGTAGTTGAATTTTTTGAGAGTTGGATAGACTATATCACTGGAGTTGGAAGGACTTTTACGCAGGAAGGATTCAAAAGTCCATATGTTCATCATCGTATGGAGTATGCTGATAAGTATAAGACAAATTTTTATCTCTCAAAATTTGAAAAAGACCATCATTTTAATGGAAAGAGTACAACTTTAGATTATACTTTTGTATATGGATTTCCAATTAGTATTCAAGCAATGCCCGTCTCATATGATCAAAGTCAAGTTTTGAAGTGTAATGTATCATTCTCATTCATTCGTTATGTAATGGAAAGAAGTCAAAATTCTAGTGTTGTTGCTGCAAAAAATCCTGCTGCCCCTGGAGTTCCAAGTCTTATTAATAAAACTGTTAGTGATGATGATAGATTTTTAGAGCCTCCAGAAGCAAAAACATTCTTGGGTCAACCATTAAATTCTCAACAAACTTTGAATGAATTATATGCAGCTGGAAGAGCTGGCAGAATAAGATCTGCTGGAGAATTTATTGGACCTCTACAATAACCCAATAAATAATCATACTGAAATTTCTATAGGTTATTATGCCTTTACCAACAATTACAACACCAACTTATGAACTTGAGTTGCCATCTGTAAGAAAAACAATTAAGTATAGACCATTTTTAGTTAAGGAAGAAAAACTTCTTGTTCTTGCACTTGAGACAGAAGACACGAAAGAGATCTCAAATGCAATTAAAGCAGTATTGAAAAACTGCATTCAAACAAGAGGTATTAAAGTAGAATCACTTCCTACTTTTGATATTGAATATTTGTTCTTGAATATTCGTGGTAAGTCCGTTGGAGAACAAATTGAAGTAAACTTAATTGCACCTGATGATGGAGAAACATCAGTGCCTGTGATTATTAACATTGATGAGATTAAAGTTCAACGGGCAAAAGATCATACTAATAAAATTAAACTTGATGATAGTTTGATGATGGAAATGAAGTATCCATCGTTAGAACAATTTGTTAAAAATAATTTTAATATGTCTGATGATTCTAATATTAATCAGTCCTTTGAATTGATTGCTTCTTGCGTTGATAAGATCTATAATGAAGAGGAAGTATGGGTTGCTGCTGATGTAACTAAGAAAGAACTTGTAGAATTCTTAGAACAGATGAATTCAATTCAGTTTAAACAAATTGAAAAGTTCTTTGAGACAATGCCTAAGTTATCTCACGAGATTACCTTTACAAATCCTAAGACCAAAGTAGAAAGCACTGTAGTATTAGAAGGGTTATCAAGTTTTTTCGCATAGGAATGGTCCATATGGATCTTGAGAACTACTACAAGATTAATTTTGCCTTAATGCAGTTCCATAAATATTCATTAACAGAGGTTGAAAACTTGATCCCCTGGGAACGAGATGTCTATATTGGTTTATTGCAACAACATCTGGAAGATGAAAAACTAAGACAGCAACAAAATGGATGATAACATCCCTAGTTTAGACGATCTACTTAAAAGTATCCAGGAAGATGGTGAAGATATTCCTGGATTAGATGATCTTTTGGATGATATTAGAAATGAGGGTGAACCACAATCATCCTCAGCACTTGCTGTTGTTCCTAAGAAAGAAGATGATTTAGTAGAAGAGGAAATAGATTCACAGATTCTTTCTATTTTAGGATTGGAAGATGTATTTGATTTAACTTATGAAGAGTATTATAGGGAACTGAGAACTGCTGCAGCAGCAGGAAGAATGCCTGGTTCTCAAATGTCCACTGAGAGCATAGAGTTAATTACAGAGGAACTTAAGAGAGTAAAAGGTAAGACTGGTAGGTTTAAAGTAAAACAAAAGAAGATTGATATTAATAAGGTATTAGATCGCAAACAACCAACACCTCCTGGTGCTATTGTAAAGGCTGAAAAATTAATACCTACTGCTCCAGAAGTAGAACCAGAACAACCAGAAAAGAAAACTGTAGTTACTCCTGAGAATCTTCAAGATGATTTGCTGAATGGTATTGGTAATATCTTAGAGTCTCTCATTACGATTAGAACTACTCTTCAAAGTCAGAGTAAAACAGAACAGCAGGCTGAAGAGGAAGATAGAAAAGAAACAGAAAAGAAAAAGAAGAAGGAAAGAGAAGCAGCATTAGAAAAAAAGAAACCAAAGTCTCCAATAGTTAAGGCAGTCGCAAAACCTGTTATAGGTTTCTTTGATGCGATTAAGAAATTTTTTACCAATGTCGTATTGGGTTCTGGTGTCCTTGGATTTTTTAAATGGTTGAAGGATCCTAAAAACAAAAAAGCAATTGATGATTTTACTAACTTCTTAGAGAATAATGCTGGACTGATACTTGGTGGATTGCTTGCACTTATTGGACTGAGAATTGGGTGGAAAATATTTAAGTGGACTAGAAGATTATATAGAGCATTTAGTTGGTTAAAAGGAAAATTACCGGGTGGAAAACCAAAATCACCTAGAGTAAGAACTCCTGGATCTGGACCTAGAATTACATCATCACAATCTAGACCATCGCCTGGAAGTGGAAGTGCTAAAATAACTGGAAGTGGAGGTCGAACAATAAGAAGAGGACTGCCTAAGGGTGGTGGAGCAAGAGGAGGAGTTGGATCATTAATAGTTGGGACTGTTGTTGGTGCTGCGATGGATAAGTTCATCACACAACCCTTGGAACAAAAAAATCTTGATGCAAAAATTAAAAAATACGAATCCTTACCTGAAGAAAAAAAGAAAGAATTTAGACAATCTTTAGTTCAAAGAATATTTGAACAAGAAAATGCAGTTAATAGCCCTGCAAATAAATTGAATAGAGCTATAGAATCTGCGGCGGATCCCGTTGGTGCAATAATGGGAACAACGACTACACTGATGGAAAGAGATCTTGCAAGAAACTTGGCGTTATATGAAGAAATAAAAGAAGTAGATGAAAAAGTAGAACAGAAAGGAGAAAGGAAGGGTATACAACCAAAAACTCCGTTAATGCCTGGACCTTCCCCAAGTGCAGCACAACCTAAAACTGAATCTGCGGGCAATCGAGATGGTAGTGGTGTTGTCAAAGGTGATGAGGTTATAATGCAAAAAGATCAAAAAGCAGTAGGATCAACTGGTGTTACAAAAGAAGGAACAGCATTTAATCTTGGAGATATTAACGCATTAAAACAGGAACAAGAGAAATTTATTACTCAAAATAATTATTCTAATGATGTTAGAGATAGATTAATAAAACCTTATGATGAACTATTAGGAGAATTAAGAAGAAAAAAACAAATAGAAAAAGATATAGAAAATATCAATAGAAATATTGCATCTATGCCGCAACAAGAGTGGAGATGGAAACCTGAACTCGAAAAGAAACAAAAAGAATTAGTTGAATCATCTAAAAAAACCACAGAATTATTTGGGAAACTTGGAATTACTGATGCCAATCTAAAACAATCTCAAATGAGAAGAGGTGGTAGAGAAAAGGATGATTCTTATGTAGATCCTAGTAAGACACAACCAAGTGCTGTTCAAAATTTGGTTGTAAATACTCAAAGATTGCTTGGCGTATCTCCAAAAACGACTTCAACCACAACTGGAAATGCAGGTAAACAAGATGGTAGTGGTGTTGTCAAAGTAGTTCCAGCTTCACATCCAGACACTGGTTCTGGTTATACTGTTGAGGGACAAATAGATCAAAGTGGTAGACCTGTAGTATTTTCCAATCCAGCAGCTCAACAATTTGCAAAGGCAGTAGAGGATTCTGGAATGAATCTTGGTCAATATATTGCAAGTTCTGGTCGTAGTGAAGCAAAAAATGCATCACTTAAAGGTGCAGATCCAAATTCTCATCATATGTATGGAGAAGCAATTGATATGAATGGTGCTGGATATGAATGGATGAAGGCAAATGGAAGTAAATATGGTTGGAAATATGTTTATAATCATGGGCCAGGAAGTGCTCACTTTAAGTATGTTGGACCAGGTGCTGGATCCACTCCAAAACTTTCACCTCCAGGTTCTGCTCCAGCACCACCATCGGCAAAGATAACAAGAACAACAGCACCACCTTCAGCACAAGTAGAAAGAACACCAGCACCAACACCATCAATACCTTCACCAACTGGTAGAGGTAATATTGTTCCATTACCAATACCAACTGGTGGTGGAGCACAACAAGCATCAAGTGGAACTGCACCTAATCAGGCACCAGTTCCAAGTTTCTCTTCCGTAGATCCAAATAATGCAACTACTATGGTTGTGAGAGCAATCTATAACATCGTAGGATAATGTTACCAGCACTCGCAGGATTTGCCGCAAAGGCATTACTACCATCAAAAAAGAAAATCGATAAGGACAAACTCCTCAATCGAAAGGAAAGTTCTGCAATTCAAAAAGTAGATAGTGAGAAAGGTATTGTAAAAGAACCTAAGATTGAAAAGAAAACGATATCCACAAATCTATTCTTACCTCAACCAGAAATAAAAGCACTTCCTCCTGCTGCGGAAGTCAAGAAAGATGTGAAGAGTGGAAATCTCAAAGATATTTTTAAGAGGATTGGAGAAACTCTTCAGGGTATTATTGATGTTTTAAATAATAGAGATCAAACTCAAAAAGAAGAACAAGAAAATGAAAAAGAAGAAGCAAAGGTAGAAGAAAAAAAAGAAAGAGAAGAGAAGTTAGAAAAGGATGCAAAGAAAAATCCAGTCAAAGGAAAAATAAAAACTCCAAAGGATAAATTTAATTTGATGAATTTCTTTGGTAATGTTTTACTTGGTTCTCTTGCTCTTGCAATTTTTGAAAATCTTGAGAAAATTATTGAGTTCTTCGAGAATGTTTATAAGCAAGTAACCGAATTCTTAGAGAAGTTGGAAGAGTTTTTTGCTCCTGTTTGGAATGCACTAAAATGGATTGCTGGACCGGGGATGGGATTTGTTGACAAAATAAAAGGTTTTTTTGGACTTGGTGGAAAGACTGAAGATGAAGAATATGCAGAAAAAGCAGAAAGGGAATTAGAAAAATCTGATAATATTTGGAAAGAGATTTCAAAGTTTTTTGATATTGATTCTGATAGTGAAGATTCCCCTACTATAGAAAGAGATGCATCAACTTCAACCGCATCTGAAGATTTATTTGAAATTATTGCTGGTGGAGAAGGTGGATATAATTCTGTTAACAGAGGAGATGCTGGCGATACTCCCGGTGGAGCACAATCTATTTTTGGAAAACCTTTGACTGAAATGACAGTCGGTGAAGTTGTAAAAGCACAACAAACAGGAAAAGTATTTGCAGTTGGTAAATATCAAATTATTCCAAAAACTATGACTGGATTTCTTACTCAAATGAAAATATCAAGTAATGATAAGTTTGATGAAGCAACTCAAGAAAAATTTAAGGAATATGTAATTAACTACAAGAGACCTGAGGTTGGTAAGTATATTCGTGGAGAATCTAGTAATAGGGCAGAGGCAGCACAAGAACTCGCAAGAGAATTTGCTTCTGTTGGATTATCTTATGCTGAAGTAGGAAAAGAAAGAGGGCAATCTAGATATGCTGGAACTGCAGGAAATCGTGCTTCTATTGCTCCAGAGACAATTGAGGCAGCATTAGATCGTGCAAGATCAGGAACCTCAACATCAAAACCAGCAGCATCAGGAGTATCTGCAGAAGCAAAACAAATACAAGACACTGGAACTTATACTGTTGCTGGTGCTACTTATGATGTAAAAACTGGTGCTCCTGTACAAACTCGAAAACCAGAAGATCTACAACCAGCAGCACAAATACCATCAAGTCAAACTACTAATAATTTAAATCAAACACAAATACCATCAAGTCAAACTACTAATAATTTAAACCAGACTACTAATAATTTAAATCAGACTACTAATACACAAATATCATCAAGTCAAACTACTAATAATTTAAATCAAACTACTAATAATTTAAATCAAACACAAATATCATCAAGTCAAACTACTAATAATTTAAATCAAACACAAACACCATCAAGTCAAACTACTAATAATTTAAACCAGACTACTAATAATTTAAATCAAACTACTAATAATTTAAATCAAACACAAATATCATCAAGTCAAACTACTAATAATTTAAATCAAACTACTAATAATTTAAACCAGACTACTAATAATTTAAACCAGACTACTAATAATTTAAACCAGACTACTAATAATTTA
>Ga0070752_1001694_pt1 | contig 15080 bp, 13 predicted proteins | sample VirMetDEL_Aug_30_FD_77440 | JGI IMG/M metagenome (GOLD analysis project Ga0070752, IMG submission 77440) | Aqueous microbial communities from the Delaware River and Bay under freshwater to marine salinity gradient to study organic matter... | ecosystem: Environmental > Aquatic > Marine > Coastal...
AATAATTGTAAATGTGTGGAATTATTGCGGGTATTTCACCTCATATAGCTACTTTGCTTTTAGACGGACTTAAACAACTTCAAAATCGTGGTTATGATTCAGCAGGTATTTCTCTCTATAATAATGATTCTAATTCTGATTCTAATTCTGATTCTGATAATTCATTTTTTACAATAAAAAAAGCATCCACATCGGATACTTCAGCACTAACATATTTAGAGAGAAAAATAATAGAATCAGAATCAGAATCAGAATCAGAATCAGTGATAATAAATGAAAATACAATAGGTATAGGTCATACGCGATGGGCTACACACGGTGCCAAAAATGATATAAATTCGCATCCTCACACATCGTATAATGGTTCATTTGTGTTGGTCCACAACGGTATTATTGAAAATTATCAAAATATTAAAGAAATACTAAAAAAGAATGGAATTATCAATGTTTCCGAGACGGATACAGAATGCATTGTTAATTTACTTGCGTTTCACTACGAGAAAGAAAAAGAGAAAGACAATAAAAAACGTGTTGAAGACGCAATTCGCAAAACCGTGGATATGCTCGAAGGAACATGGGGTCTCGCCATTATGTGCAGATACACTCCTAACACACTTTACTGTACACGCCAAGGTAGTCCAATTTTAGTCGGTCATAGTGATTCTTGTGCTGTTATTACCAGCGAGCAAAGTGGATTCTCTGGACATATACAAAATTACTTTATTTTGAAAAACAAAGATATCTGCACCATCGAACAGGACGGAGACAAATCCATTCATATTCACACATGTGAAGAAAAATACACTAAAAAACAAGTGAATCAAAGTGCGAATGAATTAACACCTACACCTTATAGTCATTGGATGTTGAAAGAAATTAACGAGCAGGTAGAAAGTATTAAACGAGTTATCAAACAGGGAAGTCGCCTTCTGGAAAACGACAAAGTTCATTTAGGTGGTCTCAATGACAATTGCGATATTTTAAAGACAATAGATCATATTGTGCTTTTGGGTTGCGGAACATCGTTAAATGCGGCAAAATTTGCAATTCACTATTTTAAATCACTGTGTTTTTTCAATAGCATTTCTTGGTGCGATGGCGCAGATTTTTCTATAGAGGACGTATCACCAATTGGAACAACAGCGCTCATTCTTCTTTCTCAGTCGGGTGAAACCAAAGACCTCCACCGCTGTATTGAAATCGCTAACCACCATAATCTTTTTACTATAGGTATTGTGAATGTGGTGGATTCACTCATAGCGCGAGAGGTGGAGTGCGGGTGCTATTTACATGCTGGACGCGAGGTTGCGGTCGGTTCCACTAAATCATTCACGTCTCAAGCACTGCTTTTGGTAATGGTGGCGATGTGGTTTTCACAGATTCAGGAACCCAGGGTCAGAAAAAATATTCAACGTAAACATATCATTCATGATATTCGAAATCTTTCGAATGACATAAAAAAAACACTTGAATGTCATCAACAAATAAAGGATATTGCTAAATATATGGTCAATTTTAATTCATGTTTTGTATTAGGTAAAGGAAAGAGCGAAGCTATTGCGCATGAAGGGTCGTTGAAAATAAAGGAAATTTCATATATTCATGCAGAGGGATACTCGACAAGTTCACTGAAGCATGGTCCCTTCGCGTTGCTTCATGAAGGATACCCTGTCGTATTAATATCTCCAGAAGACGACCATTTTGCTAAAAGTCAAAACGCGTATGAAGAAATCAAAAGTCGGGGTGCTAAGATTTTCACAATTACAGATAATATTAGTGATGATAGTATTATTCTCCCCAAAAATACTACATTTGCTTCTCTCTTGGCCATCATTCCTCTACAACTTTTGAGTTATGAAATAGCACTGCTGAAAAACATAAATCCTGACCAACCCCGTAATCTGGCAAAAGTGGTTACAGTCGAATAAATAATTGAAAATATATATAATAAGTATACCTATTATACCTATTATACCTATTATATATAAATGACATCTATGCTTTTGCTAACTGAAGTTCAATATATCCCTACACAATGGCGCGAGATTATTCTTGAGTTTGCAAAAACACATTCAGAATACTGGAATACCCTAGAATCGATGTATTTATCCGAAACCACTATTTACAAGGGCGATGTAGAAATTTATCCCCCAAAAGAACATATATTTAGATGTTTTCACTTCTTTGAACCAGAGGCAACTCAAGTTGTGCTAATGGGTCAAGACCCTTACCATGGCACTGGTCAAGCTACAGGATTGTGTTTCGGTGTCCCCAAAGATAGTAAAATTCCACCCTCTCTTCGCAATATTAGTAAAGAAGTAGAAAATGATCTAGGAAAAAAATTAGAATCAACAAGTTTGGAGAATTGGGCTAAACAAGGTGTGCTTATGTTGAATACTTCTCTTACAGTTAGACAGGGGAATGCGTCATCCCATATGAAATACTGGATTCCCTTTACAAAATATATTATCGAGTATATATCGAATCATTATCCCCATATTGTTTATGTGATATGGGGGGCGTTCGCGCATCGCCAAGTAGAAAGTATTATTGATTGGGAGAAGAATCATTTGGTTATCAGTTCACACCCATCGCCTCTCAGTGCCAGTAAACCATATAAACAATATCCTCCCTTTATGGGGTCGCGTCCTTTTTCACAAGTAAATAAAAGCGTTAAAAAGAAAATAAACTGGATTTAGATGGATTTAGATGGATTTAGATGTTCAGAGATTTAATAAGTTCCTCATCTCCAGGATAGGTTATTCCGTAGATTTTATTTTTTATTTCGAAATAATCCATAGTAATAAAATTGTATTTTATTAAGAAATCCAGATTGTCCGGTAAAAGACACTCAATCTTACGATCTGTTGCATGTTCCTTTTGAAAATCACGCAATATTGTTTCTAAAAAACCAACTGTTTTTGGAAGTAATCCTAAAAAATTAACACTTGCCGGTTTATTTAATAATTCTGGATTTTTCTCTCGTGATATCTTCAACATTTCCTTGATTCCAAGAACTTTCTGTGTTTCATTATGAACTCGAATAACTCCCCGATTTACTAACGTTTCTCTCTCTTTCGGCATTGTCTTTTCTAAAAGACAACCACCTATAATATTATTTTTTGTTTCACTCAAGAGAGAAAATCCGGTTCTAAATGTTTCTTCTCCATACAAATCATCGCTATTAACCAAAATAAACGGTTGGTCCACCTTTCCCACCAACGAACATACCGCACCAGTCGTCCCCCAGGGTCTATCGCGAGTGCTCTTATCCCATTCTTGACGGATATACTCTACTGGTAATCCTTTATATGTATCCCCAAACACCAATTTGAAATTATCTTCAGTGAGTTCGTTAGTGATAAAAATAACTTTAGTAAAAGGGGATGTTAATGCTTGATTCACACTCACCTCAATAAGTGTTTCGCCATTTTTCCCTACTTTTGCAAGTTGTTTAAGTTTTCCGCCATAACGCGACGACATTCCAGCAACCATAAAAACTATATACATGGGTATATAATGATATTTAAATAAAAAATATATAGTTTTTCTTAATTTCTTAATTTCTTAAATTATATAGTTTTTCTTTTTGTTAAAATTGATTAATTCTTTTTTGAATAGTGTATTGGATATACAAACTAATCGGAAATGGAATATCTTGGTAATTCAAACGAAGAGAACCGTGAGTTATATAATATCAATTCATTTGGTTATTATGCTTTATTATTCAGTGATAATGAAAAAGTGCAAAACTTCAATTTACAACGTTTTATGAATTACACACATACTCATGTCTCAATGGACGATTGGGGACTTCAATGTAATATTGAAGTAAACAACGGATATATTTATGTAGTTCGCAGACCAGCAACTGATATTGCAAAAGCATTTTACATTAGTGACAAGGATTTCAATTCAAATATGAAAATTATGAAAAAATATTTTGTTTTGACAGAAAAATGTATACTTATGAATACAGCTCTCTTCACATATTTATCTGAAGATGAACAAAAGACACTAGTTCACAACAATCGTATAGAGTATAATTATCATCAAAAGATAACGTGTCCACTTTGTCGAACACAAACAACCGGAGATTCCATTTTAAAAGTATATGGTTTAGAAAATAAATGTGCTGTATGTCTAACTAATAACGCAGATATTTATTTAAAAAATTGTAAACATGCCTGTATTTGTAATAGTTGCTGTGGAAAATTGGTTCATCAATAACTATTACATAAATATTTAGATGTATAATTGTAGAGTCTTATAATTAATTATACTGGAGACATATGCAAGATAAGCATACAATAACTTTTTTAAATAGTAGCATTGATGCTGTTCTTTTACATGAATTTCTCATCAGACTAGCTAAATATGAAATTAACTTATTGACAACTATATGGAAATATGTTTTTACACAAGTTAAAAATGCTTACAGCGATGATTCGTTAGTCCAATATTCACCCAATAACTGGTATCAAAGGAAAAAAAATCTAAGAATGATTGTTCCAGAAATCAAATATTTTTCTGTCATCATCGATACCACTGAATCCTTCAAATTTATTCCATTATACAAAGAAATCACATCAAATGTAATAAAAAAATACTGTTTTTTAGATTCAATTGAACTCACTGATGTTGTTTTACCCGACACTATAGAGTGTGTGAATAATTCTGCGTTTTATGGATGTCAATCATTATCGTCAATAACACTACCAAAACACCTCGTAAAGATAGAAGAATGTGCGTTTTGTCAATGTAAAATGCTTACCTCTATTATTTTACCAAAGACATTGACCTTTATTGGTGAATGCGCGTTTTTAATGTGCTCCTCTTTAACCTTTATAAAAATCCCTGACAGTGTTACTACTCTAAAAAATTCGGTATTTGAAAAATGTAAATCACTTAAAAAAATCATATTATCGAAAAATCTTAAACAAATCAGTTTCAAACTATTTGCGGAATGTTCTAATTTAACTGAGATAGATATACCTGATGGAGTAACAACCATATCATATAGTGCATTTATGACGTGTTCTTCCCTAAAGTTTCTTATTTTACCCGATACACTTACTGAAATAGGACCCGAAGCATTTTATAATTGTAAATCATTAACATCTATATATATACCACAGTTGTGTAAAACCATTAAAACTGCCGCATTTGCGTGGTGTAGAAAACTTGCTATAGTGACTCTCCCCGAAGGAATGACTGATATCAATGACGATTGTTTCTATATGTGTTCCAATCTTGTTTATGTCAGTTTACCATCTACACTAAAACGCATACATCCGCGAGCATTTAAGTGGTGTTCGTCACTAAAATTTATTCGTATACCCGAAGGTGTAACAGAAATAGATTATTCAGCATTTTCGGAATGCACCAATCTGAGTATAGTTTATTTACCTAAAACATTGAAAAAATTGGGAAAACAAGTCTTTGATAGCTGCTTTAAATTAACAACAATAACGCTACCCGAAAATCTGAAAGTTCTCGAAGAGGGTGTATTTAATAATTGTGAGAGTTTAGAATATTTGTCTTTAAAAAATACCACTATCACCGTTTTACATGAAAAAACGTTCAAGAACTGTAAGAAAATGAAAATCATTGAATTGCCCGATATATTGACCCATATTAATAGTAGTGCCTTCAAGGGATGCTCTTCATTGATAAAAATAACGCTTCCTGAAAGTTTACAGGAGATACAGCATCACGCTTTTAGTGAGTGTAGTTCTCTTTATTCCATAACATTACCGGATTCCTTGACCTATATCGGTAAGAATGTGTTCGCATACTGCGAAAATTTAAGAACAATAGATATACCTGATAAAATAACACACATTGAGTCATCTCTTTTTATAAAATGTTGTAAATTGAAAAAAATAAGATTATCGGTAAATACTCAATATATAGGTGAATTTGCTTTCGCTGAGTGCCATAGTATTACCAGCATGTATATACCTAAAAGTATGAACTATATTATGAATCATGCGTTTAGGGGGTGTTTCAACTTAACAACAATTACCCTCCCACAAGAAATATCATATATTGGTAAGGATATTTTTATAGGTTGCAGTGCTTTATCTTCAATAAAAACAGACGGTGTAGATATACCAAATTATTGGGTGGCATATATAACATCGGCACTCGAAACGAACTTTTCTGGGAAGGTTTATTGTAAAATCAATAATGGATACACTATTTTTGATACCGTTAATTAAAATTGAAAGTTTTTTTATTGTATAAAAGTAATCAACCAATCATATCTCATAGAAGAAAAACTAATCCTGATGACTTCGGTTAATAGTGTTACGTCTTACAACAAGACCCCTGGGTTTGACGACTTTGTTCCGTTTGCGCAGTTTGCGCACTTTATTCACAAGATTGCATACTACGAAATCTCTCTCATCCATACCATTTGGAAAATGGTGAATACCTTTGATGAAATTGATGAAACATCAAAGGTATTTTACAAAAATAATAGCACTGTGACTCATATTATTCCGAAAATATCCTCATTCTTTATTAATAAAGATGGATTACTGACCCCCATATACGACAATCCATTACAAAAATTACCGTCTTTTGCCTTTTGGACGTGTAAGAATCTTGTTTCAGTAACATTACCTCCAGGAATTACGAGTATTGGTTCATCAGCGTTTGACGGATGTGAAAACCTCAAATCTGTAGTTCTTCCAAAGAGTATAAAAGATATACAAGATAATGCCTTTTGGAACTGTAAAGAACTCACACAAATCACGATTCCACCATATCTGGATAAAATGGGATTGAACGATATGATATTTATTGGATGTAAAATGCTTGTTGAAATAGATTTACCAGACTATCTAATCTTGATTAAAGAATTCACATTTAGTGGATGTGAATCATTAAAGTATATTTCACTTCCTAAAAATCTGGAAATAATTGGTTCACATGTATTTAGTGGTTGTAAATCATTGGAATATATTGATATTCCTGAAAAGGTTCACAGTATTGGGAATAATGCCTTTGAAAATTGCCATAACCTTCGTAGTATTACATTACCTAATTTGGTTACATTATTAGAGTCGTATATATTTCATAATTGTACACATTTAGAAAGTATGATTTTACCCGATAGTATTCATAAATTGGGTGAATGCACATTTGTTGGATGTACCAATTTAATAAATGTGACACTTCCTAAATATATAACAAGTATTCCTATTAGAACATTTGAAAACTGTGAGTCTCTAAAAAGAGTAGATATACCAGAGGGTGTTACTGAGATTGACCACGGCGTATTTATGAACTGTAAATCGCTTGAATATATTGATATTCCAAAAAATGTTAGCATTATTGGAAACAATGCCTTTAAAAATTGTCATACTATTCGCACTATTACACTACCAAAAAACGAAAGTTTCTTTTTGGGTATTAATGCTTTTACTCAATGTATTAATCTAGAATCAGTTATTATACATAGTGATATTCGTAGATTAGATAAAACATTTGATGGTTGTAAAAAACTTGTTAATATTACATTGCCATCCACAATTACATCATTGGGACCATACACGTTTCGGAATTGTAAAAACTTAGAAACTATTACATTGCCAGATAGTATTCAGAAGTGTGATGAGAGTATATTTGATGGTTGTATCCGACTAAAAAATGAAACATTACTGAAAAATATCACATCAGTTCCTATATGAAATATTTTACACCTTTGGAAATTTAAAACGCCGACTTTATAGATAGTTTTTCTTTATTTTTCTTGTCTTATTTTTTGGTTTATATTATTTTGGACGCTCATAAACTCCCTTAAATATATTCTTAAATGTTATTAATGGTATATCACGCAAAACATTTTCTATATTGGTTTGTAAATGATTATAAGTTAATCCCTCTTTCTTTTGTAATTTTGATTTTAGAACACTAAACCAATTTTCTATCGCGTTTGTAAAATGTTGATAAGGAACGGAATAAAGTATTTCATTATCTTTATTTACCAAATCTTTTATTTTTTGATTTCTATGACTACTCGCATTATCCATAATGATAAGTTTGTTTTTGTATTTATTGGTTATATGTTCCTGTAAAAAATCATACAACCTTTCACTATTAATTCCTCCTTTATCATATAATTTCCAACCTAATACACCTTTTGTAGATATAGCAAAAATGCCAGTATATTTCTTAAATACTTCTTGTGAATGTGTTTTTACAACGCATCTCTTACCCTTTCTACTATAACAGAATTTCCGTTTTTGTAATGATTTTATACTTGTTTCATCAATACAAATTATATCATCTATTTTGTATTGTTTTACTTTTTCATAGAACAATTTAATATTTTTATTTATGTTAATATCTTTACCAAATCGTTTTGTAGGTTCATGTCTAAATCTCGTTAATTTTAATGTAATATTATTATCCCTAACAATATTACTAATATGTCTGCTTGTAATATCAAAGTCTAGATACTTTTCTTTAACCTTTTGAAGTATATCATTTATCGTAATTGTCTTGTCATTTCGTAATGTTTTTAGAATATAATCTACTTGCTCTTTTTTAACTTTGTATGCTTTTGGTATTCTGTTTTTCCGTGTTATATTTTTATTTTTGTTATACTTGTCTACCCAACGCATTAGACTCCGTGGATGGCACTTAAATATCTTACAAGTTTTCACTTGATTATTATTTTTAGATAGATAATACTGAACTGCTGTAATCTTATAGTCTTCGCTTTTGTGTGGTAGCATTTGCTATATAGTATTATATCTTATAATTTATTATTTCGCCATAATCCTGTACAAATGTGCATTCCATAACACCCATTTTTTTTTAACCCTTCTATATATTGATTATCATTTTTTGTAGGTGGATGAAATATACTTCTCTTACTAACACAAATATCATCGTTTATTTTAGAATATTTTTTCCACATAGCAAAAACAAACATCGGTCCTGTCCCTAATACATTACCATCTATATTTTTGTCTGTATTATAATCGAATTTTGTTCGGTCAATTGTAAATAATGTATCCATTAATGACTTCCAATATGGATGGTTCGGTTGAGAGGCAAAAATACAATTTCCTAAACAAATAGGATTACCATTTTCGTCTTCTCTATTACAAGGTATTACCACTTTTTCATTTAACAAATCAAATGGTTTAAACATTAAATAATCCATATCTGTGTATAACCCACCATATTTATACATTAAAAAATATCTAAACATATCTATTTTCATAATCATTCTTGGTAATTCATTAAACTTGTCATAATATTCTGGAAAATCATTTTTCATAATTTTATCTACATCATCATCTTTCCACAATATATAATCAAAATCAGGATTAGTTTTTTTAATTGAATTCGCACAATATAAATTTACATCAGGAATAGGTTTTTTTCCCATCCATATATGATGAATAATTTTTGGTATAGTCATTTATAATATATATTTTATAAATAATATTTTATATTTAAACTTATAATCGGCGTTTTAAATTTCCAAAGGTGTAAATATTTAAATATTTTAAATATTTAAATTAACTTTGTTTTTCAAATATCTTCCACATCTTCTTCATCATCATCTTGTTCATAATTAATGGCAATCCCTATCCATGTTCCTTTTATATTTTTCTTAAAACGTTTATCGATAAAATCATAGAGTTCTTTACCTTTAGGAACACTGCGACCATACTGAATCGTATACCACTGTTTAAAGGATTCAAGGAGTTCTGTTTTCTTGATTTTGCCACCCTCCATTACGATAATTTTTTCGCGCGCAAATTCTCGGAGATAGTCCTGGTCTTCACGGTATGCGTTGGTGTTACTGAGAACCATATCGCAATCACTGACCAATCCCTTCTTCTTTTTAGCAATTTCTACCAACTGCGACATAAAGGGTTCCTTCCAGACCTCAAATTTTGCTTCGATTTTTTTATCAATCGGAAACTGATAGGGTTCATCGGGGTCACCTTGAACTGGATTTTCGCGAAATTTAGCCTTAAAATCACACAGTCGGATACGTCGCCATGTGCCATCACCAGTATCCTTGATATCAAACAACGTATTCGTACAAACAACCAGTTTGAATTGTGGAATAAAAGTTACAGTTTCCTTAAAGAGTGCTCGTCCTTGAATGGGGTCACCCCCCGTAATCTCCTTCATAATACCTTCATTAATTTTATCCCCTTTCGATGGTTCCTGCATCACAGCATAGCGCACTCCCCGCAATTGAACGATTTCTGATGATGTCCCTCCAATACTCGGACGTTTCTGCGTAATGAGCGTAATCGGCACCGTTCCCTTGTAATCTCCCAAAATCTTCGTCATCAAATCCACCAATTTAGATTTTCCGTTCGCACCCGACCCAATATAAATATTAAAGGTCTGGTTTTCGTTGGTTCCAATCAGTGTTGACGCAAGATGGTCCCACATGTAGTCATGAAGTTCCTCCACCGGAAAGAGTTGTTTCATAAATTCAGTGACTTGTGCCAACGCTTCTTTATTGACGTCTTCAATGGGAACATAATCAATATTAGTACATTTGGTGATATAGTCCTCCGGTTTTCCATCACGGAATACATTTTCGCGAAAATCAAATACTCCGTTATTGAAACACATCAAATCATTATTTTCGTCCTGTTTAGCCAAAAAGTCCTTATCATAAAACAAATCTCGTGCTTCCCGCATAATATTATTCTTGTGATTTGTTCGCCGCAACATCAGACCTATCGAATGAAGAACATTGATTTTCTTCTCTATTTTTTGCCGATTGGGATCATCTTCTTCCAGAGCATCCATGCGTTCGTCTTCTGCCATAGCTTTATCATTATACAGTTTATAAACATCACGTGAACACCAAAGACGCAATGTATTGCCACTATCTATCTCAGTCCATCGGTGATTTTTAAACTCATACCAAATATTATTCTTAATACTTATACAGACAAAACGGTCCTTAAAGAGTTGAAGCAAGACGTTTGCTAAATCGAACTCTGTTTGTCCTCGTATAGTTTGCTCTATAAAATAATCCACAGTTTCGTGATGTATCTTGTTGTAAGCAGCACGGTCAGCATCATTTTTTGCCCAATACATAATCGACTTATACGTAAGTCCTTCTTTATTGTTGGCGAACCGTTTCCACATACCGTAATACTCTGGAATTTCGTCAAAACTAAATGTATCTGCTTTAGAACTCATCTTCATCCATGATAGAAAGAGACGATTATCCGTATTGCGGAGTGCCCACCCCACTCGTATCCATTTATCATAGGACCCGCGCTCATAATATTGTTTTGGCAAAATCATAACATACTCATGCGATTCTTTTACATAATAATCATTTGCTTCAACACGTGTCAACATCACATCAATTGCCTTATCCAATTCATCATTGTTCGTAATTGCTGCAAAGTCAATGTCGATATCCTCCACAATATTCAGTTTTTTTCGCAATTTTGGTTTGCTCGATTTTACTGCTTTTCCTTTATCTTTGTTTTCTCTCAATTTATCTTTTGCTTTTGTCGTTATATTGAAGACAGGATGGTCTTGGTATTGTGCAGATATTTTCTCCATATGTTCCAACATATTCAACGTTTTGGTATCGATGCTTTTATATGAAAACTCGTTATCTTCCGGGTCGAATGTAGTTTCATAATACATTTTCAATTGATAGCATTGATGGTGTGGTTTGCGTGAACCAATCATCTGCCAATTGGTATATCCCATACTAATACCCTCATCCAATACACTTTCCCAGGTGTTAATAATGGGTAATTCTCCCCAGACATCGGCAATTTCCTCAAGAACCAAATTACGCAAAACCATTTGAAGGTCATGCGATAGATGAATACCGATAATCATGTGAATTCCATCTTTGGTAATATTTTCAGTTTCGATAATGTTGACATCGGGTTTTTCAAAAACATATACAGGAAATGACTTGGAACAGTCAAACTCAATAAGTTCCTGTAGTTTATGAAGATAGAGGTCAATAATATCAATAATATGATTGTTTGTGTGTTTTCGCTTTTTTACCGTGTTTTTATAGCGAAAATCAAAATCAACCAGAATAGGACCCTTTCCTGGATTTTGTTTTTCGGTGAGATACTCAATGACCCCTCCTTCAAATACGGCTTGGTGGTAGAGTTCGTAAAAGCGCTTCAGTTGCTCACGCGGAATACTGTATGAACCCCCGTAAATTTTTTTCTTGTCCCCGATGCGAGTATGCGTAATTTCACCGCAATTTTCATCGTCTTTATTATATTTGTATTTCTTCAAAAACGATTCTAATGTCTTGGGGTTCACAGGATGGACCGCCATTGTCTTGTATATATTCACCACTATTTTTTTATCTCAATTTTTTATTAAATAAACATAAACACTACTGCTTAGTTAATGATAAATGGAAGAAGAATCTAAAATGGTGACGAGGGATGCACTTAAACGAATAATTTCAGATGTTAGTTCTCTAGTTAAAAATCCATTACATGATAATGGTATTTATTATGAGCATGATACCGAAAATGTTTTGAAAGGGTACGTTCTTATTATTCCTAAAGATGAAAAAAGTCCTTATTGTTTTGGAAACTATCTTTTTTCTCTTGAATTTCCGACAAACTATCCGTACTCACCGCCTAAAATGAACTATTTAACAAATAATGGAAATACGAGATTTCATCCTAATTTATACAGAAATGGTAAGGTTTGTTTATCGATACTAAATACATGGAAAGGTGAGCAATGGTCGTCGTGTAATACATTATCATCTATTCTTTTAAATATTACTACATTGTTTACGTCGGAACCTTTACTTCATGAACCGGGTATTACAAAAACACATGAGTCATTCAATGATTACACAACTATTATCGAATATGAAAATTTAAAAACGTCAATTCATGATGTATTAACAGACAGTAAATATGTGAGTTATATGAATAGTTCGAGAGAATCGTTTAGACAAGTAATCCACGATGAATTTAAAAAAAATAAAAATGCTATTCTAAAAATAATAGAAGATAAAATTAAGAATGAATCATATGAGAATATGGAAGTTGAAGTGGAAGTTCCATTCTATAAGATGAAGAGTATAATAGAATATAGTAATTTGTATGTAAAATTGAAAGAATATAATGACTAGATAGTATAGAATATAAGAATCAGATATGCATTTCTGTGTAAATTGCGATAATATGTATTATATCAAACTAGGTGGTGATGAAGGAAACAAGTTGGTCTATTACTGTCGAAACTGTGGTCATGAAAATACAGACATCACTAAAGAAGATATTTTTGTATCGCGTGTAAACTTGAAACACACTGATGACAACTACGTCAATATCATTAATAAGTATACAAAGTATGACCCCACATTACCCAGAGTAACAAATGTAGTGTGTCCTAACAGTGAATGTGTTACAAAAAAAGACGAATCAAAGAGTAAAGAAATTATCATGATGCGATATGATGATAAAAACCTAAAGTATGTTTATTTATGTCCCGAATGTGATACTAGTTGGAAAAATTGAATTAAATAAATAATAGCATTAAAATATATATAAGGACTATGTCAACCATGGATAATACAAATTTTGATGGTGATGATGTTAATAGCGATATTGATATTGATAGCGATGTTGATAGCGATGGTGATGGAGACAATATCATTGTAGAATCAAATGAGAATGGTGGCGTTCACGATGATGGTGATGATGGGGATGGTGATGACGATAATGATGATGATAGTAATGATGAAGATGAAGATGAGAAGAATGGTGGTGATGAGGATGATGGTGGTGATGATGGCGATAGTGATGAGGATGATGGCGATGGTGATGAGAAGAATGGTGGAATGTTAATGGATTATATAGGGGGTGCTCAAGAGATGGAGGGAGTTGTCGAACTCGAAGAAGATGTTCTTGGTGAAAGCAATAAAAAAATAGTTCATCATAACGAAGTGCTATTTCTTCATCCAGAAAGTCATTCCCATAATTACGATGAAATTATGAAAGCAGCAATTGTAACGCGAAATGAAGATAACATCATTGTTGATAAATTGCATACAACTACACCCATTTTAACGAAATACGAAAGACCTAGAATATTGGGACAACGCACAAAACAACTCGATAAAGGTGAAAAACCTTTTGTCACAATGACGAAACCTATTATGGATAATTCTATTATTGCTGAAGAAGAATTATATCAAAAAAAACTACCATTTATTATTCAACGTGGGTTACCTGGTGGAGGATTTGAATATTGGCATGTAAGAGACCTAGAGGTCTTACGTGACTAAATTTATATCTGTATTTTACGTAAAAATTAACTCATTAACTCATTAAATCATAATTTGTTAATGAGTTAATTTAGTTTATTACAAATTTTAATTTTTTTTCAAAACTTCCAGCGATTACCACAATTTTGACAACTAACAAAAGTTGTCATTGGTTCATCAGCACTTCTAGTCTGTAACTGGTAATAGGAACAATTATTTGACTTACAACGACGACATTTAAACTCGCTATTTATTTTTTTCTGAACATCATAAATATTTTTATCACGTTCTTGTTTTTCGGCAATAAGTTTTTCCCAACGAACAGGAGACATTTCATAATGACTCAGAAATGCTACTTCATGAGGTTTCCATTTATTTTGGTTTATTTGTTCAAGCAAATATGGCGACGTTTTTAAGTTATTGAATACTGTGCGAAAACGTGTCAAATAAATTTCTACAAAATGTATGTTTTCCCATTTCTTCACTAGATTTTTCCGCCCCGCTTCATCAATGGTATAATTATATATGCCCTTTTCAATATTAACTGCTTTATTTCCTTTACTTCCAACAATATTACTAAGCGCATCTACCAATTTTGTTCGCGTTTTTTTAGGGTCGGTGATTGTCCGCATGACACCTGTATAAAGTAGTAATAGTATGTTTGTTATTTTTATATCAATTTTATTGTATTTCATGCCTGTATAGTATTCATGCCTGTATAGTATTCATGCCTGTATAGTATTCATGCCTGTATAGTATTCATGCCTGTATAGTATTCATGCCTGTATAGTATTCA
>Ga0070752_1001704_pt1 | contig 15005 bp, 17 predicted proteins | sample VirMetDEL_Aug_30_FD_77440 | JGI IMG/M metagenome (GOLD analysis project Ga0070752, IMG submission 77440) | Aqueous microbial communities from the Delaware River and Bay under freshwater to marine salinity gradient to study organic matter... | ecosystem: Environmental > Aquatic > Marine > Coastal...
AGCGTAAACAGAAAGGATTTAATCATTTTATGTAGTCGTTTTCTAAGAGGTAAAGATACATTTTCCCACGGGCCTCGACTTCAGAATCATCGATAAAAAGAGAATCTTCATAAGTCCCGCCCCCCTTATTGAATTTAAAAAAGCTTTTCATTATAGATACCTCCCATCTTCCGCCCCCCTTCGCCTGTGATGTCCAGTCGGGCAACATCTCCCCTAGCTCTTGGCAGTCGTAGGCTGAAAACTCTCCGTCCTCAGTGATCCCATATCCTTCTTCGTTTTTAAGTCGAGCGCGAGAGTCCCAGTAACAACTAGGAGTCGGCAACTCAACACCCTTCTCCTCCGCAACCTTATGGATGCGCTTGGCTAATTCGAGACTGATTACTTTTTTATTCATCGTCTTCAGTTTCTAAGGAATTACATTCTTGGCAGAGGCCCTTCTGAGCCTTGCACTCAAACCTATCAATTATATCGTCACCGCATTCTACACAGTGGTGCTCGTACTCATCTCCACCACAGAACCGGCACTTCACAAAGACATCAAACTCTCTCATTTCTTAGGGGCTTTACAGCAGAACCGAAACTCTTTCCAGAGGGTTTTTTCGGGGATAGCGACTCCCACAAAATTACTTCCTCCCCGTGGTCCGTTCTTCTTTGGCACATCTTCGTTAGCTTCTCCGCTCCCGGAATAGAACATAGGAAACCGAACAACGTCATGAAGGACCCAGCCTTCTTTGGGGATATTTCCCCCACAGTTTTTACATTTAGTCATTAGTGTTTGTGTTTACGCCCGATTGTTCTCGAGCAGAAATAAGGAAGACAGCCTGGTCCATGAGATCCTTGCAGATAGTGTAAACGCTTTGGCGATGGGCATTCAAGGCCTTACTGATGAAGTATGGTCGTACCCCGGAAAGGAATAACTCAAAAGCCTCCCTGTTTCGGCCCTGAAGACGAGGACTACCATAATCAAGACGATCAAGGACTTCTGGATGAGCCTGAAAAAACAGAGAAGCCTTCCAGACATCTCCGTCCTTAATTTTCTCGTAACTGTGAGTCGGTTTAGACTCTTTTCTGAATACGTTAACTGGTTTAAACATTGGTTGAGTGAATTAGTAATTAATCAGTGTAGAAGAAGTCGTCAATGTCGATGTCTTCATATTTGGACACAAACTCCTGAAGCTTCTTGGCGTTGACCCTGTTGGGGGCCATGGCCGTACGGCCTATGCCGTCGCTTCTGTTGACCCAGTAGGAAACCGTCTGAACAGACACTCCGACAAAGTCAGAAACCTGTATCCGGGTTATGCCATTCCTTCTTAGGAAATCTCTGAATCGTATTTTACCCATGTGGTAGTTCGTTAGAAAGTAGTTTAAAGTTAGCCTCTGCTGTGTTTGATCGAGAGAACAATTTATCCCTCTCTCGTCGTTTGTGAAGGGCCATTAGTTCGTCATCTAGATGCGCCCAGACCCTTCGGACCTTACTTGGCATTTCTCCGTCATATACATCTGTCATAATAGAGAAGATTAATTTGGAAGCTTCTTTTGCGTTTGTCATTTTTCTAGTAGGTTAGGATTTTCAAATATATTTCCGACAACGAAAACGTCTAGATTCTCTGCCCCTTCTTTTGAGATAAGAACATGTCCTGGTGCAAACGGAACCACCATCACCTTCCCTTCGTGTTTCACAATGTCTCCTTCCCACACCTCTTTTTCGTTCTTGTCCTTGAGACCGGTGTATTGCATGAGAATCTCCTCCCTGTCATCATAAGGGAAGAAGTCGTGGAGACTGGGCGAGTCTTCGCTATAACACATCCCTTCCCCAGTCCAAACACGAAACTTTATTTCCCTTGTGCCGATGCCGTAATCTTCTGGTTTCATGCCCATTCTGGACCTGGATCAGAAGGCTGCTCGGCAGGTCCATTAGCCGGAGACTTGATATTGAAGAAGTACCGAATATCCATACCCTCCTTCCCGTTGCTCTTCACATCGAATGTGGCTCCAATGAGGTTGGACTTCACATCAAAACACTCAGTAAGTAATGTCCCTAATTGCCCCACTCCTAGATCTAGGATGCCCTCATTGGTATCGAAGGTGTAGACCTTGCGGTAACCCTTCTCTGGTGTCTGAGACACTTCCATCTTTTTCGCCTCAGAGTTCCATTTCTTCCAGGAGGTCCCCGTGTGTTCATTGATAGTGAAGTCTCCACCAACTAGCTCTTTCAGTTTTGTGTACGATTTTTCCGTCATTTTTTAAAGGTTTTAATAATATCTAATTCCTCTGGGGTGTATCCCAGCCCTGTTCCCTCTCGTTCGAGGATCAGGTCTTTGTATGAGCTGTATATCACCTGCCAGTCTCCCAGAACCTTGTTGCCGTTCAAGATCTTGGTCAACATGTACTTCGACAGCTCTCCGAAGTTCTCTTCATTGATCTCGTATTTGTATCGGTACTCACTCTTAGGCTCAACCTTTGGTAGAACATTGTTCTTATAAAGCCGTGCCCATCGTTTGTACACATCATTGATATCAAAACTCACTCCAGTCTCCTCTGACGTCTTTTCTACTGGGTCGACCTTGTTGCATACGAACATTCCATTTTCACGCGTTAGAACGAATTCATGCATCGTTCCGAGGCCCCTGTTCATGTAGAACAACACCCCGCGATCCTTATCAAGGAAATCCATATAGATGGCCAACTGTTTCAAGTAAGACGTTCGAGGTTTCCCAGCGGCAATCTCCTTCTCTTGGTAGTCGCCGTAGTAAGTCTTGATCTCAACCGGTGTTCCATCAGCAAGGACGGCGTCAATGTACCCACTAATGGGCACACCTTCTCGTTCCATCTCTATGCGCTTCTGGTCTTCACCGAAATCCTCACAGTACCCAAGCTCGACCATCCTCTGAACTAAGGCTTCCTCAATCATCTTCCCGGCAGAAAAGATAACCTTTGTCTTAGCATCAGGAGGATTGGTCGGCTCGGTTCCTATCCACCGATGATACGTATCAAATACATTGAGCTCCGTCTCGGAAGCCCAAAAAGAATTCTTAGCCTTCTCTCGAGGCTCTTCTGCGAAAATGGAATCAATGTTTTCTAATATCATCGCCAGCACCCTACTTAGGTTGTTTTACCTAGTCAAGTAATATTTGTTTACAAAGAGAAGTTGATGTTTTTTAATAAGTAAATATAATTTAAGCGATGAAAGTTAGGTTTGACTCGACAAAAGGATTTGATTTTAAGGCCTTTAATCAGTTCTCAAATGGACTCTCGGACCTAGCTCCTGGAGTGTGGGATCTACAGGCCACGAAGCCAGTCAGGACCAGTGCTCAGAACAAATTGATCCATGCGTTATTCCGGGATTTGGCGGCGGAACTTAATGGGCTCGGAATCCCTCTGATGTTTGGAAAATTCCAGGCGACGTTCAACCCCTCGACAGCCAAGGAGTTTTTTAAGATTGTGTACCTCAATGGGAAGAGAACAAGTGAATGCAATACAGCCGAGTTGTCAAACGCTATCGAACAACTCTGTTTTGATGTAACATCTATGGGTGGAAGTTTGTCCGCCAATAAAAAAGATTTAGAATCACTGCTCAATGAAACGAAACCAAAAAAACCTGAAAGCGTACCAAAAGATCTGTAGAGAGATCTGGGAAGAACGGGGTCCAAAATGTCAGGACTGTGGGGCCTGGTGTGGCCACTGGGATTCTGATTTAGGGGAGCAAGTTCCGAATTATCACAACTTCCATCACACCGAAGGAAGGATCACTAAAGCCCTGGACAAGGATAGTATTCGCATTCTCTGTTTTGGCTGTCATGCAAAGGATCACGGCCAAAGGGTAAACAATTCTGAATGGCTGAGGTAGTCAAGGTGAAATGATTGACTTTCGCCCTTTCCTGGAGTAAAAAGCTTTCGGTACTTATATGGGCATGTTATTATTAGATCGTCTAAGGTTGGCACGAAAGTGCCACGCACCACATGCCCATGTGATCGTGCCGACCTTGGGCGATTTTTTAATTAATTCACAATGGCAAGATTTCGATCGGTAACGCTTGATGACGAGGATAAGGATTTGAACGGACAACGAATAACACTTGTCTTTGATGACAACGGGGAGCTTGTTGAGACTTATTCCCAAGACAGGGTAGCTGTTATGATTTACGAGGAAGTAAAGAAGGACTACCCGGAGCTTTTTTAAACAAACAAAATGAACAATTGGTTTCGGATAAACAGAGATTTGCTAAATACTCCCTTGTGGCTCGATGAACCATTTACACGGGGGCAGGCATGGGTCGACCTTGTTGGACTTGCTAATTTCAAGGAGGGGTTTATCCGAATTAGGGGAAATAGGATTGAGATAAAACGCGGTCAAGTTGGTTGGAGCATCGAAAGATTATCAAGTCGATGGAAGTGGTCCAGAGGGAAAATAAATAGATGGCTCAATGAGCTAGAAATAGACAAACAGATAGTACAACAGAAAAGCCGATTAACAAGCGTAATAACGATAGTTAACTATGAAAAATATCAGTCCGATGGTACAACAGACGGACGACAGACGATACAACAGACGGACAACAGACAGTACAACAGACGGGTAGCTAATAAGAAAGTAAAGAAAGAAAAGAAGGTAAAGAAGGATGATGGAAAATCTTTCTTTGGTGAATTTCAGAACGTACTCCTTACTGCTGAGGAGAAAGAAAAGTTATCGGTCTACACTTCTGGCAGGGAGGAGGAGTACATCGAGCGCCTCGATGGTCACATAGAAAGCAAGGGGGTTAGGTACAAGAACCACTATGCCACTATCCAGAACTGGTACAGGAGGGACAACCCAAAGCGAAACTACAAGAGCATGACTCTCGACGAAGCCAAGGAGGTGTTGCGGTCTGGGACTGATGCCGAGAAAGAGCGTCTCACTTTTGATAATCCTAAACTTTATCTCAGGGCCCATGGTTGATATTGAAAAGCTTTCGCCTTACTTGCAGGAACTCAAGCACGGAAAGATTGAGCCGCAAGACATTGCTGATTCAGATCTTGAGAGAGACGAGAAGCAGTGGATCATTGACGAGTTCACGAAATGGGGAGACGTCCAGGTGGATGACTTCGATGTGTCGGAAATGGGGACAGATCCGATCAACCGAAGTTCTTGTGGGTTTACCTGGGGGAGTGAAAACGCCGACAAGGTGTTTAGCCCCATAGAGGCTCACAGCTACATAATCTTCGCAGGAACGCAGGGAATGGGCAAAACGGCATTCACGGTCGACTTTGCTATAAAAAACGCTCTAAGGGGCCGTAGAGTGCTTTATATCAGCCTTGAAATGTCGAAGTCAAACATCCTGACCAGGATTGCGAGAAAGCACGCGGGTATTACCAAGCTTCAGTGGAGGGATCGGGAAACCATTACTGACCACCAGAAAGATCGGTATTTCGCACGGAAGCGATACATCGAAGGGATCTCTGAGCTGGAGTTCTTTGGGTTTCAGGAGGGTAGGACGCCTACCAAGGAAGCTATTGCCGAGGTGATAGAGGCCAAGTCCCCGGATATTACCATCGTCGATAACTTTGGTCTTATCTCGAAAGCCGAGGGCGACCAGATGGCACACGAAGAATCTGTTTCTCGGTTCTTCATGAATTTGGCCAAGGATTCTCTTCGTCCGGTCATCATGGTTCATCATGTGAAGAAGGGGAAAGATAATTCTGACATTGATGCTATTCGAGGAAGCGGGAAGATAACCGATGACGCCACGGGGGTATTTATCTGCAAACGTCGTATCGAGAAAGATCTGTTGCCGGAGGAGCGAGCACAGTTCCTGGTGTTCGAGAAGAAGGACCGTGAGTTTGGTGAGGAGGGGGTTAATGCGTTCTACTTCAACAAGGGGACGTTTGACGACGAGTTCTACGGTGAGCGACAGGCTGGATTTTAGTTTTTCAGGGTTAGTATTATTTTTTTTGTTGTGGTACAATGGACATGAAGTCTATCCACTATGTCCACAACAACTGATGTCATCTCGAATCTTCCTCTCCCAGCGAGGGGTGTTGCTACAAGCGATGTAGTTCGGCTTTTGAATTACGATGTCCGAGAAGATATTCGAGACGAGTTGTACATGACCTTCCCGGATACTTTCCGTGGAATCCAGGTGATCCCAGTTGATCTTCCAACAGCCCTTACTGCTGCGGCAGGAAGTGCTTCCGGCAGTGTTGACAACGGGGAATACCGATACAAGGTTTCGTATGTTTCTCCACACGGTGAGACACGGATTGGACGAACTTCTGGTACGGTATTGATTTCTGACAACACGACGATTGGTCAAATTGAACTGACTTCCATTCCAACCGGTCCAACAGGGACCACACAACGAAAGATCTATCGACAACAGAACGGGTCAGGGGATTATCAGCTCCTTACGACTCTGTCGGACAACACGACCACGACTTACACAGACAACACGGCTCAGGCTTCTCTTGGCGCCATTGGCCAGACGGGAATCGTCCTTGCTGATGATTACTATGACTGGCTCCAGGTAAAACATTTAGATTCTGATATTCGGGTAGCAAAACGGTCCCCTGAAAGCAGTTACCCGGACAAAGCATATTGCTGGATTGACTACACAGACAATCCAAGTGGGACCTCCAAACAAGTATTATCCGTTCCAGATGATTTTCCCTACACAGATGAACTGGAACTCATCTACCGCAAAACCATTGGCGATGCGTCGGAAGGAAGCGACCTCCCGTACCCTGCCTCTCTTCACAGTCGGCTCATGCCGATTCTCACGCTTGGTGTGGCTTTCTACCACATGAGCGAACTCTCCGGTGAAGACGATCATGTGCTGAAACTGGGTGAACGATACCAGACAGCCAAGGCAAATCTCTTCACGGGGTCCGTTACTTCTTACCAGTAAATGCAGCCAAATTTCGCAGGACTAAGGCCACGACGAGTGCAATCTGTTGTTGATAAAACAACAGCGTTCTCCTACAACAACGTTGATAACGGTGCTATTGTCTATCAGAACGATAACCCACGAAAACGTGCCGGGGGGATTGAGTATGAACAGTACGTTGCTAAGACCGGAGGTGCTATTGAGCTCGCTGCTCCTTCCGGGGCAACTGGTTCAGCTAAGGGCGGTATGGTCTGGAGAGACCCGGATCCGTCAGGGGCAGATCGAGTAAAAGTTATTTATGCTGTGAACAACGATATTCGATTGTATTCCGTGGCAAATGAAACCGATGTATTGCTGCGAGATGTTAGCACTGAAGACAGCTATTCTATATCCTTTCTCAGTGGAGTTCAGCCATTAAAGAAGGCGTACTTCGCTATTGGGGACAGTACGTCTTCAACGAATGTTTTCACCTACAACGGGGAACAGACGGGGTCAGTAACATCTGTCGCTGACAATGGAAGCGGAGAAGCTGAGTTTACTTCTGCATCTCATGGGATAACCGACGGACAGACAGTGACCCTCTCAGGGTTCTCAGAATCGACGTACAACGTCACAGGCATTGCTTCTGGGGTTACGACTAATACGTTCGACATATCGACGATTACATACGTTTCTGACGTAACTGGGACATGGGCCTGTGATATTATGGCGGTTGAGTCAAAGACGGCCCTTAATGCAGCAAGGCTTTTGGGGGTCGCCGAGAACCGAATGGTTGCCACAGGAACAGGGGATAATGCGAACAAGGGGCAGTATTCTCACGCGGTCACCACAGGTCTTTTTACAACATTTGCAGTTGGGACAGACGAAGACGATGGAGGGCTCTTTTCTGGTGTTCAAGAAGATATACAGGCTTTTGCATACCTGAAAGGTGCTCAGTACATTTTTGAGCGAAACAGGATCACCCCACACACCATACGTCACTACGATGAGGCTGGTGTTGGTCGGCTAAAGGATTCCCTCACAATTGTTCACGACGGAGTTATTGAAGGAAACGGGGTTGAGTCTTCCAAGGCTGTGACCACCTACAAGAGTTCGATCTATTTTGCTAATGGTCGCGGGATCTTTGAAATTCGAGAAGACGGAAAGGTGAAGGAATTGACCAAAAAGTTTCGGCCGTTGTTCAAGGGGTACAACTTCTCAAGCGCTTCAGTTGATGTGCACGAGGAAAACAACTGGTTGGTTATAACCTGTGCAAGTGACGATGGAATTGGTCAGGACACTCAGATGATCTGGTCATTCGATTCTGAGACGCTGAGTTTTGTTTCAGGGAAATACCACAACCAGGTTATGTGGGACCCGATCAACAAGAAGATGTACGCCCTTGGGTCAACTGAGCCTAAGCTGTTCGAGGTTTACCCAGAGGATAGCTATGAAGAGTCTGACAACACAAAGATTGAACTGAGTGCCGAGACTCGGTCTTACAATATGGGCGATCTTTACCACAAGAAATCATTCGTGTCCTTGTCGGTTCCTATTGGGGCCGTTCACGACACACAGGTATTCACTGTAGAAATTTATATAGACGACAGCGAAGAAGCTCATACAAGCTTTACGAGGACTGTTGCAGACATCGTTACCACTCAGGGCCAGACAATGGCTGCTTGGGGAGGTGGTGCCTGGGGCGGTCTTGGTGGGGCGCTTACTACAAACGACCCTTCTTTTGCCATGATCTTTTGGCGGGGGTTTGTTCCACAGTTTCAGAAGATATTCGTTCGCGTAACAGAAGAAAGCCCTTATCAGTCTCTCGTGGGGCAACCAATGATTCAATGGAGAGGCACAAACACGAAGGTTAATTCTTTCGATAGTAACTTTTAACTGGTATACTGTAATAAATGAAATATTTTAACGGATACGGAATCACGAAGGACGGGATTGTTTATGGGAGGTGGGGGAGGCCCCTGTCTCAACAGGTAAACAATGCTGGTTATAAGTGTGTACATATCCGACCGGACGGAAAGAATGGAAAATACATGTTGGTTCACCGTCTTGTTGCTATGTTATATATAGAAAACAAAGGAGGGCGTCCCTGTGTTAATCATAAAAATTTTGATAGGCTTGATAACCGGGTTTCCAACCTTGAATGGTGCACATATCGAGAGAACATTGAACACGCCCGAGAGGGGGGAAGGTTTCTCGGTTGCCCGGGGAAAAAAAAGGTTTGCTGTCCCTTTAGGGTAGAAAGGGTGAGGCTCGCAAGAAGTCTTGGCCAAACCTACGAAGAACTTTCTCGTGCCTTTCTTGTTAGTAGGGGGACGATCGGCAATATTCTGCATAAAAAATATTCATATAAAACATCTTAACAATTCAATATGGCAACACTCGACACTCCACTTAACGGCGAATTCTACCCCCTCTGGAAACGCGTACTTCCAACGGATACTACGTTTCAGATCCAGGGTCGATTCACAAGCGAAAACGCTGGAACCTACACCGTAGGGAAGCACATTTTTGGTTTCAACATGGGAAACAAGAACAAGTCTAAGCAGGAAACGTTCTACATGGACGTCTCTTCAAATCCAACACTTGTCGATTCTGATAACGGTGTTTATGAATACACCATTGCTGATATTTCTCATCGTGGAATCCAGAGTGACAATACAGTGGTTCCGCCAACAAAGTCTTCAAGCGATGAGCGAAAGACTCATGAAGCAGGGGCTTTGGTTGGTATTGTTATTAGTTCTGAGTACCAACAGCAGCTGACTAATGATTTCACCGCAGGAACAACAACAAATACAGCCGAAGCAGGAGAAGATATTGAGGCTCTTGACTCTGTTAGCCTTCATACTGATGGAAAACTTTACGAATATCATTCTACTAACTATCCGAATCTTGTGGGCGCTGTTAGTGATGCCTATAGTACTGGCGCTACTGCTACTTATACGACTTTTGGAGGCGTGTCTACGGGTCATTCAGGACTTACGGTAGGAGCGACGCAGTACGCTGAAGACACAGGAACGATTACGGAAACGAGTTCAACTACGACTACGATGCTCGGAACAGCTGAAAGTGCTACCACAATCCGTATTGCAAAAGCAGCGGATTCAGTGACTGAGTTCAACGACAACGAGTTTAAGATTAAAGATAATTCAGACGCTACAAAGATTGTCGAATTTCAGGCTTCTGGCAACACAACGGCTAAAACTACAACTTTTGCTACAAGCTCTACGGACAACGAAACAGTGACGTTCCCGGACGGCGGAGGAAGCGGGTATACAGTTGCTAAGTTATCGGAGATAGGACTGGGGTATGGAGATGGATCAGACGGAGCTCTTGACACAACCAGCGCTCAAGTTGACATCAATCTCGACACGCTCACTCAGTATTCTTCTATGATTATTCATACAAACACCCTTTCGACTACTCAGTCTGATGGAGTGATGATAGTTAAATGTCAGGGAGATTGTACTATTAGTGACTCGGGATACATTGATCTTTCTGGAAAAGGGGCTGCTGGAGGAGCTGCCGTTTCTGATTCAGGGACTGACGTAGGGACTGCTGGAACCGATGGGACAAATGCCACAGCAACATGGATTCTTGATGGATCAACTAATCACAAGGGTCTTGCGGGAGCCGGGGACTTCGGATCTGGTGAATACGCAGCTAGTGGTGGGTCGGGAGGAGCTTCTGCCTCAGCAGGAGGGGCGAGTAATGCCGCTACTGCTGGTGGATCTACCGCAGCAGGGGCAGCAGCGTCTACTGCCGTAGACGTTGCTTATCAGGCACTAAAGAATCCTTGGTCACTCGTTGGTGCTGGTGGGGGATCAGGAGGTATTGCATCTTCTACGAACGGATCCGGCACGGTTACGTCTGGGGCAGGAGGGGCAGGAGGAGCTGGACTGATACTTATGGTAGGAGGGAATTTGACTCTTACTACGGCAACTTCAATAGACGCATCCGGTGCTGATGGAGGAGCCGGAACGGTGGACACGAACCAAGCTGCTGGCGGAGGCGGCGGAGGCGGCGGAGGGGGTGTTCTCGTTATTGTAAAAGGGACCATCACGGGAGACACTACAAAGATAGATGTCTCAGGAGGGTCTGGCGGAGCTGGAACGGAAAACCAATCCTCTGGAACGGGAGATTATTCCAATGGAGGATCAGGAGGAAACGGTATATCTATTATTCAAGCTGATTACTTGTCGAACTAAACAATGCCTAAAAATAAACGATACGAAAAACTAAACTAATAAATTAAATGCCTAGATCAAACCCATTTCAAAGAGCGCGATCGACTACTCGGTCGAGCACACCATTGAATCCAAATAAACTGTCACGAGAAACAAAGCTGGCACAAGCGTCTGGTGTTCGCCAGGGGCAGCCTCGTCGAGTCATACATCCTTCGAGTTCACAGCCTTTAGACTCTATTTCTCGTCAGTTTGGGGCACAATCCTTTGCTGGGATGTCGACTCTTCCTGGGGAATTGAGTGGTCAACAGAAGGCTTCTCGTCTTCGTGGTGCTGGACTACTTGATGATTCTCGAATAGGTGGGGGTCGAGCAGGAAGACCTTCTCGCCAACCACAACAGAGAACATCGTCACCAACAAGATTTAAGACACCTGCTACTTCAGGTCCGTTTGGACAAATCCTGAACTTTGATGAAAAGGAGTTTCAGCGGCGTGCTCAGGCAGCGGCCAAGATTGGGTTTACTGAAGGTCTTGAGCGAGAAACTCGTCAGGCTGGTCAGCAGTTTGCACGGTCTCAGTCACAACAGCGAGAAGGTCAGGCGTTTTCGGAATTCAAGAAGCGTCGTAGTCAGGAACTTTTCGAGGCAGAGAGTGGAAAGCTAGGGGAAATGAAGGAACGCTTGGAAAAGCAGCGCGGAGACATCGCTGCTCGTGGAGGCGGTGATTTTGGTCTTGGGTTTGGTCGAATTAGCGAAGACTTCGCTCGAAACTTCCGACAGCTTGAGTCTAATATTAAACGCCTTGAGTCGGGGAAGCCTACCATTGGCCTGAGAAAGGTTCGTGATAGCAGTACTCGGTCCGGGTTTTCTATTGAGAGCGTTGACCCTCTATCAGAAGACCGAATGCGAGAAGAATTTGAGTCATCGCAAGAGGCTCTATCGGCACGAGAAGAATCAGGTCGTCAAACGGCACGAGATATTGAGCTCGGTGAACAGAGAGGCCGAGAACAGGCTCAGATTGCCGGGGGTCGGGCCACGGCTCAACTGGGTGGGAAGGCAGAACCTTCTGAAATCTTCCGACAGCGTCAACAAGACCTGTCTGATGGTCTTGATGAAAAAGAATCCTTTCAGTTGGATTCAGCTATTAATCAGCTCCAAACCGGAGATGAATCAGAGTTGTCTCAGTTCATGCAGCTCTACCAGTTGTTGAATCAACAGCAGGCACAGCGAGACGAAGAACGAAGACAGACTCGACAGTTGGAACTTCAGCAAGAGCGAGACAAGATCGAAGAACAGAAGAACGCTAGGTCAGCACAGCTAAAAGCTGAGGCTAACCAGCTTAAAGCAGAGGCCAGAAGTCAGAGAAACGAGGCTATTGATCGTGCTAAGTCTCGACTCAATGCGTCAGGTCGTCTTACTACTGATGAGTCAGGAAATCTAGACGCAGAAGCCGTTGCATTGTTAAATACAATTGAATCAGAATGGAATGATACCTACAACGACAGAGTTCAGGAGATTGATAACTCTGTTCAGTCTGCTCTAAGCGAGTTCGACCAGATGATGTTCCAGGCAGAGCTAAAATCAGATGCTGAGATGCGTCAATTTGATGACCAAATTGCCATTTCTCAGCAGAAACGATCAGATGCGTTTCAGTCAACAATGTTGAACGCCATGATTAAGCAGATAACTGATAAGAAAAACAAAGAGTTTCAAGCGCTTCAAACGAAGGGTGGCCAGTTCTTTGTCTTTGACAAGCAGACTGGTCAGATAACAGAGGCTCCGGTTGGCTCTCCTCAGTATATAGATGGCTCTCAAAAATTAGGGGCCCTTATTCAAGAATTTGACGTAGCAACGCCAACGAGGAAGTCTGAGATAATCCAGAACTTGTCATCAACTGGGATGCTAGATCAGTTTAATAAGATGAGAGATGGGGAAATCGAAGAAGCATTTGAGTATGATTCTCTTGCGATGTCAGTTTTGCCTGGTACAATCAGAAACTCCAATGTCGAGTTGCAAAGGTATCTAAATGGATTTAAGCTGTTTAGGAAGAAGGGGATAAATCACTATGAGGCAGCGGACAGAATGCTTGGGTTCCGACTCGATGATGACGTATCCGCCCTTGGGCAGGGGCTAAGGCTTTTGTATACCAGTTCTCAGAAGTCTGACACTGCTCGACTTGCTGACTTAGGAAGGCTTCTTAACTCAAAGACAGATCTCGGCACTCAAAATGCTATAACTCTCGTTGAGAACACTAAGCTTTCGGATGTTCCACAAGGGGGTGGTATTCGTTCAGGGGTTTTGGCCAGGGAAACCCTTATAAAAGCCTCTAGGGCGTCAGAGCTTATAAAGAAGCTCAAGAAAACAGGGAAGTGGGATGAGGTAACTGGTTTGTTTGACTCATTTTCGTTCCGAATGGAGGCAGTAACCCCTGACCTAGCTAGACAGGAGCACATTCAGTTGGCAAATGAGCTTTCGGGGCTCTTGGTAGGTCTCACGGCCCCATATAGGCAGCAGAATGCAGGATCAAATGTTACAGAGAGTGAGACAAGATGGCTCGAACCGTTGATAGCCAGTTTGTCGAACCAGCCGGAAATATTTGAAGGGAAGCTTAATCAGTTCGTTTTAAATGTTATGGATTCTCACAATGCAGCTCGTATGTCAGTTGGGCTGCCGATGTTGAATGGTCGACAGTTTGTTGACTTTGATGAACGAACGAAAGTTTACGTCCCGATTGGTGAAAGATTTTTGGAGCAGAAGAAGGAGGGGGTCGAGATAAAAGGAGAAACGGACACGTCTTCAGCTGTGACGCTGCCAGATACATTTGGTGTGCAGGACAGTCCTCGGAGAATGAGAACCGATCGCCATAACAATCCAACAGCTTTTACCACCCAGATTGCCAAACAGGCGGGGTTGGTCGAGGGGGTTGATTATGAAATGGGTGACGCCTTTCCTGATAATGATAACTTCTTTACGGCAAGGATCTTGAAAGACCCAATAGAAACAACTCTGAAGGTTATTGATAAAATTGGTTTTTTCACTCTTTCCGGAGCTCCTCGCTGGTCATATTTTGCAATGACGGAAGACCAATGGAAGAAACTTTCAAGAAAGGAAAAAATAAAAACCATATTTGACATGTACCAGCAAGAAGGTGGTACAGAATTAACCACGTTGTTCTAATGGCACTTACTCAGCAGCAAATCGATTACTTTGACAGTCTTAATTACGACCCGGAACGGTCAGTGTCGCTTATCGGGGATCAGGGTATAGACCTTGAGGAGGATTTTGAGCCCTTTGAGCAGCCGGCAAGGGTTCGTCCAAGACCCTCCGCCCTGGTCACAAGACCATTCACCGAGGCGGCAGAAAGGGCTAGTGTTGGATTCTCTCAGTCAACAAGGGAGGATGGAGCTATGGAAAAGTTTCGGGCGGCAGGACAGCAGTTTAAGTCTGGGGCGTCTCGCATTGGGAGTGGTCTTTCTCGGATTAAGGAGGGTGTTGGATTTGTTGGGGATGTTTTAACAGAAGGTCCAAGCGCTCTTACCGAAAAAAGGGGGAAGGCTATTTCTATCCCATTGGGGGCGCTTGATGTCGCTGGTGGGTCTTTCCAGTCTATATTCGGACCAATGCTGAAGACTATAGGGGCTATTCCCTTTGTTGGTGAGCCAATAGAGGCCACTGCTACGGCAGTGGGAGGGGGTCTAGGAGGTCTTTTTGGTGGATCTGTTCTTGGTTTGGGGGAGGCTACGGGGATAAATCTTGAGGCAGACACTCCCGAGGCAAGAGCTATTCATGCAGCAGCAGAGGCAACAGAGTTTCTTCCTCTTGCTGCCATTCTTCCAAAAAAAGGGAATAGGGCGATATCTCAGAAAGGGGATAAGGTCATATCGGCTACTATAGATCAGCATATTCGTCCTTCTCGAAGGAAAAAGACTCCGAAAGATTTGCAGCGGATAAAGGATCTCGAATCA
>Ga0070752_1001706_pt1 | contig 14991 bp, 11 predicted proteins | sample VirMetDEL_Aug_30_FD_77440 | JGI IMG/M metagenome (GOLD analysis project Ga0070752, IMG submission 77440) | Aqueous microbial communities from the Delaware River and Bay under freshwater to marine salinity gradient to study organic matter... | ecosystem: Environmental > Aquatic > Marine > Coastal...
GCATGCTCCAGCAAGGCTATTTCATCGTCGGACAGCACCCGCCCGACATCGAGCAGCACCACCAGGCGCTCATCCAGCTTGCCCATGCCGCGAATGAAGTCGGCGCGAATACGATTGCCGAAGCTGGGGGCCGGCTCGATCTGCTCTGCACTGAGTTCCAGTACTTCGCTGACCGCATCGACCACCATGCCGATCACCCGCAGGCCATCGCCTGCCGCGATCTCCAGAATGACGATACAGGTGCGCGGGCCGATCGAGGTGGCGCTGCCGCCGAAGCGCAGCCCCAGGTCGATGACGGGCACCACGGCCCCGCGCAGGTTGATCACGCCAAGGATGCTCGGCGGCATCATCGGCACGCTGGTCAGGTGGCCGTACTCGATGATCTCGCGCACGGCATGAATATCGACGGCGAACAACTCCTGCGCCAGGGCGAAGGTCAGGTACTGGCCGGCGACACTGTGAGTGGCGGCAGTCATCGACTACTCCTGAAAGCGCACGTAGCCTGAGGGCAAACCGCCGGCCATCAGCGTGGGCGCGTCGTCATCGGTCTGCGCGCTACGTGGTGAGTGGCTCGGGCGTGACGGCTGGACGTTGCGTTGCGAACTGCGAGTGCCCTGGGCGCTGTTGAGCTTGAAGAACTCCATCAGTTGCTGCAGTTGCTCGGCCTGGCCGCTCATTTCTTCTGCCGTGGCCGCCAGCTCTTCTGACGAGGAGGCGTTCTGCTGGGTGATTTCGTTGAGCTGGTTCATGGCCGTGCTGATCTGGCCGACGCCCGAGCTTTGCTCTTCGGAGCCTGCCGCGATTTCCTGCACCAGGTCAGACGTCTTGGCGATGGAGGGTACGATCTCGTCGAGCAAGGTGCCGGCACGTTCGGCCAGTTGCACGCTGGACTTGGCCACTTCACCGATTTCCTGGGCCGCGATCTGGCTGCGTTCGGCCAGTTTGCGAACTTCGGCGGCGACCACCGCGAAGCCCTTGCCATGCTCGCCAGCACGGGCAGCTTCGATGGCGGCGTTGAGGGCCAGCAGGTTGGTCTGGTAGGCGATGTCGTCGACGATACCGATCTTGTCGGCAATGGTCTTCATCGCGCGTACGGTTTCCTTGACCGCCTGGCCGCCTTCGCTGGCTTCGTTGCTGGCCTTGCTTGCCATGCCATCGGTGATGCGGGCGTTCTCGGTGTTCTGCGCGATGGAGGCGGACATCTGCTCCATCGAGGCGCTGGTTTCCTCCACCGAGGCGGCCTGCTCGGAAGCCGCCTGGCTCATGCTCTGCGCGGTAGCGGAGATTTCCTCGGAGGCGCTGGTCAGGGCATCGGCGTTGCCGCGTACTTCGGAGATGATCTGTGTCAGGCGCTGCGACATGCTGTGGATGGCGGCCAGCATGCTGGTGGTGTCACCGGGGCGGGTGTTGACCTGCACACGCAAATCGCCTTCGGCGATGCGGCTCACGACTTCAGCGGCATAGCCCGGCTCGCCGCCGAGCTGGCGCAGCAGGCTGTGGGTGATCAGCCAGGCGATCAGCACGGACACCAGCAGTGCAACGCCACCGACGATCAGCAACTGCATGCGCGACTCTTCATAAAGGACAGTAGCGTCAGCGGAAGTTTGGTTCATGAGCTCGCTCTGCAGCTTCACCATTTCGTCCGCGGCAGCCAGTAGCGCGTTGTTTGCAGGAATCAGATGCTCATACAGGTAATTTTCCGCCTGAGCCTGATCACCAAGCATGGAAAACAGCTCGTCAAGGTGATCACCAACGGATTCGCGTGCATCATTTATTTTCGCCAGCAGTTCGCGCTCCTGAGGCATCTCGACCATCTTGCCGAGCTCCTCGGCCGCGTCGGTGCGCCGTTTTCTGCTGGCGTCTATCAGGGCCTTGTTTTTCGCATCAGCAGCTTCGTTATCGAGCAGCAGCAAGTCGCGGATAAGCCTGGCTTGATTCAGGGTTTCTTCCTTGACGCTGACGGCCAGGCGCACGGTGACGTAGCTATCCTCGACAATGACGGTGCTTGCCGCATCGATGACTGCCATGCGAGTGATGCTGAGCACCAGTGATACCACCAGCAGTACGATGACCACACCAAAGCCCAGCCCCAGCTTGGTCGCCACTTTCATATTCTTGAACATGGTTACTTTCTCCGTATGACCTGGTCGGGTGCTCAGGTGCGTGTTCTGTTGCCGGACGCCACGATTTCGGCGACCGCCAGGGTGTGTTCGATGGTCAGAAGGACAATGAAGTCATCACCCTGGCGCACCATGCCGTGGATGAAGTCGCTGCGAATGGGATTGCCGAAGGCCGGGGACGGGCGTATCTGCGTGGCGGCGACCTCCAGCACTTCGCTGACGGCGTCGACGATGATGCCCAGTACCTGGGCGTCTTCTTCGTCCATCACCTCGACGATGATGATGCAGCTGCGTTTGTCGATGCAGCTCGCGCCCTGGCCGAAGCGCAGGCTCAGGTCGATCACCGGCACGACGGCGCCGCGCAGATTGATCACACCATGGATGCACGAGGCGGCCATGGGTACTCGCGTCAACTGCGGATATTCGATGATCTCGCGCACGCACAAGCCGTCGAGGGCGTAGCGCCGTGCGTTGAGCTCGAAGGTCAGGTACTGGCGCGAGGCGTCCGGCTCGGTGACTGCCGCGCCATCAGCGGGGATGACCGCCATGGGGTGCTGCAGCACGCCCGCCGGATTATCGGGAAGGCTCATGATATGCGCTCATTGGCTGAATTCAGGCTTCGATGGTGAGTGGGGCCGCGTGGGTCGTGGCACTGGACAGGTCGGTGAGCAGGCTGGGGATGTCGAGAATCAGCGCCACCGCGCCGCTGCCGAGAATGGTGAAACCGCCAACGCCGCGGCAGGTGCCGAACAGCTTGCCCAGTGGCTTGATCACGGTCTGGAACTCGCCCATCAGGTGGTCGACGACCAGGCCGGCGCGCTGCCCCGCGTAGCTGACCACCACTACGTTTTCGCGGCGTGGCGGCTGGCCGGACTCGTCGAACAGTTCGCGCAGGCGGATGAATGGCAGGACCTCGCCGCGCAGGGCGATGTGGCCGCGCTCGTGTCGAGTGTTGGTGTCGAGCTCGATGCATTCCTCGACCAGATCCAGCGGGATCACGTAGCCGGCCGGGCCTACACCGACCAGGAAACCATCGATGATGGCCAGGGTCAGCGGCAGACGGATCCGTACGCAGGTGCCTTCGCCGAGCTTGCTGTCTAGGTCGATGCTGCCGCGCAGGGCGGTGATGTTGCGCTTGACCACGTCCATGCCGACACCACGGCCGGAAAGGTTGCTCACCTGTTCGGCCGTGGAGAAGCCCGGCTCGAAGATCAGGTTGAAGGTTTCCTTGTCGCTCAGCGTCTGGCCTTCGCTGATCAGTCCGCGCTCACGAGCCTTGGCCAGGATACGCTGTGGATCGAGGCCGCCACCGTCGTCGGTGACTTCCAGGACGATGCTGCCGGCATCGTGGTAGGCATTCAGGCGTACGTTGCCCTGTACCGGTTTGCCACGGTCCTGGCGCAGGGCCTGCGACTCGATGCCGTGGTCCATGGCGTTGCGCACCAGGTGGGTGAGCGGGTCAGTTATGCGCTCGACGACGGTTTTGTCCAGCTCGGTTTCACCGCCGCTGATGGTCAGGGTGATGTCCTTGCCCAGCTCCTTGGACACATCGCGCACCACGCGCTGGAAGCGGTTGAAAGTGGCACCGATTTGCACCATGCGCAGGGTCAGGGCGCTGTCGCGGACTTCCTCGACCAGGCGTGAGAGCAGTTCGGTGGACTCCAGCATTTCGGCATGACCACATTGCTGGGCAGTCATGCGTGCACCGGCGCCAGCGATGATCAGTTCGCCGACCAGGTTGATCAGTTGATCGAGCTTGCCGGCGTCAACGCGGATCAGGTTGTTCTCGTTGTTGCGACTTTCCTTGACCTGCTGCTGCTTCTGCAGTGCCGCTGCGATCACCGGTGGTTGCACCAGGCTTTCTTCCATCAACACTTGGCCGATGGGTCGGGTTTCGGCTTCTTGCTGTCCTTGAACCTGGGCGTGCAGTACATCCTGAAGTTCTGCGGCCGTGAGGGTGCCGCAACGCATGAGGATTTCGCCCAGGCGCATATCTTCTTCGGGAAGGGCACGAATCAGCTCGAGGTATTCGTTGGACTTGCTGTGCGGAGGCAGGATGCGGATCAGGCTGTCTTCACGGACGAACTCGAAGGCGCCTTCGATGGTGGCTTTATCGGCGTCACTGGCGAAGGCGACCTCGAAGCTGAGGTAGCAGGTTTCGGGATCCATCTCAGCCGCTGGCGGCACACGGTCGAGCAACGGAACGATATTGACGATGCGGCCAAAGGTATTGAGGTAGCGCAGCAAGGACAGCGGATCCATGCCATTGCGCAGGGTATCGGGGCCGAAGCGCAGCGACAGGTGCCAGTGGTCGGCGCTGAGACCGTCCTGGGTGCTGCGCTCGATACGCTCATGATGGGTAGGCAGTCCGCCGGGATTTTGGGGGGGCGCCATGTAGGCGCTCAGGCGCTCCCCGAGCAGAGTGTTCTGCTCCAGGCTCTCGGCGTCCAGTTGTTCGAGATCATGGCCTTCGTCTAAGTGGGTGATGAGTTTGCCGAGGTGATCACCAACCTGCAGGAACAGCGCGGTAAGGGTTTCATCGAAGTGCAGTTCACCGTTGCGGATGCGGTCGAGGACGCTTTCGGCGATATGGGTGAAGTCGACGATGAGATCGAGACCGAACAGTCCGGCAGAGCCCTTGATCGTGTGGGCGGCACGAAAGATCGCATTGATGGTGTCGGCGTCTTCGGGTGCACTCTCCAGCAGGAGCAGTGCTTCTTCCATCAGTTCGAGCAGTTCTCGGCTTTCAGCGATGAAGATCTTGAGTATTTCGTCCATATCCATACTGCGTCACTCGTCGCTGGGTTTGATCAGAATGGGGTCGCCGAAGAAGGAGGCGAGCCCGCTGAGTTCGAACGCCTCGATGACTGCCGGGCTGTGGTGGCTAAGGCGTAGCTGGCAGCCCTGGCGGTTGGCTTCCTGCTTGGTCAGCACCAGCAGTTGGAGACCTGCACAGTCGAGTTCGTCGAGGGCCGAGAGATCCAGTTCGACCTCTGCGCCAGGCGCCAGGGCACGCAGCAGCAATCCCATGTGTTCGCTGACGCTGTAGATGGTCAGCCCGCCTTCCAACGGGAGGATGCGATACAGGTTCTCGCCCGACGCTTCTGTCATGGCGTTGGCCTCAAGGCAGGATCAGCTTGGAAACGGCAGTGAGCATCTGCGCTGGCTGGAAAGGCTTGACCACCCAGGCCTTGGCACCGGCTGCGCGACCTTCTTCCTTCTTCGCTTCGCCGGCTTCGGTGGTGAGCATGATCACCGGAGTGAACTTGTAGGCGGGCAGTTGCTTGACGTTTTTGACGAAGGTGATGCCGTCCATGTTGGGCATGTTCACGTCGCTGATGATCAGGTGCACCTTGCGCCCGTCCAGCTTACCCAGCGCGTCCCTGCCGTCGCAGCCTTCGATCACGTCGTAGCCAGCGCCTTTGAGCGTGATGCTGACGACCTGCCGGATGGAGGCGGAATCGTCGACGATGAGTACGGTCTTGCCCATGGGGAACCTCAGAAGAAAGTGATTTCGGAATCGTTGCGCTTACCGGGTGCTGCACCCCGGTGGATGTCATGCTGCTCGGGCATGGTGTAGGTCTGGGCCAGTTCATGCAGCCAGCGAGCTACGTCCAGAGGTGCCGGCTCATGGCCGAGGCGGCGTTGTTCATTGCTGGTGTGGATGTGGTCGAACAACTTGTCGATGTCGCCGCTCACATGCCCGAGCATCTGGCTGATGCGGTCCTGGAACTGCAGCGCTACCAGCACTTCGGCGATGTCCTGGGCGACGATTTCGCTCTGGCTGCGCATCGCTTCGTTGTGGCTGACGATGCCGCTGGCGCTGTGGTGGAAGCGGGTAATCACGCCCTTGATGACGTCGCTGGCGTTGTTCAGGGTAATGGCGTCGGTCTTGGCGTATTCGCGGGAGATATCCAGGGTCTTGTGGATGGCGCTGTTGACGATGGTCACGGTCTCGCCGATGCGCTGGCCGGTGCTGCCGGACATGGTGGACAGCTTGCGCACCTCGTCGGCGACCACGGCGAAGCCTCGACCGCTTTCGCCTGCACGGGCGGCCTCGATAGCGGCGTTGAGCGCCAGCAGATTGGTCTGCTTGGCGATATCGGCGACGTCCTGCGCCATGTCCTGCAGCTGATCGGTGAAGTTCGATAGTTCCGTCACTTCCTTGAGCAGGGACTCCTTGCTGGCCAGTGCTTCGCGCAATGCCATGATGATCATGTCCAGCTCGTGCTGGCTGGTGGACAGCAGCGCGACCAGGCGGTTGCCGGCCTCGCGCTCGGGGCCGTTGCCCAGACTCTGCTGAATACGCACGGAAAGGTTGGCGAAGCGCTCGCTCAATGCGCTGATGGCTTCTTCGGTGTGGTTGCGGGCGGAGTGAATCTGTTGCGACCAGAGCGGCAGTGTCTGTTCGCAGAGCTCTTCCACGTCTCGTGGTAGAGGCTGTTCGCCAGAGTTCTGGACTTCGACGGACGGCGGTGATGGCTTGAGCCGCTTCTGCTGGAGCAGCAGCGCGCTGCCAACCAGCAGCAGACCGATCAGCGCGGCAAGGGTATTCAGCCAGCCAATGCCTACCAGAACGACGGCTAAGGAGCCGGCCAGCAGCGTTAGCGATGGGATGACCAGGGGGAGGTTCTGCTCGCGCACTTCTTGGCTCCGCGACTGCTGGGGTCAGGTGATCGCGGAACAGTTGCCAGGCTAGAAGGGGGAATTTCCTGCAGGATGCCTGTCATCGTTCCATCGACTTCTGGAGGATGCATTAGGCACTTGGGTGGGGGCATCGGAATGCGCTGGATTTGCGCGTGGATTTCTCCCGATTCGAGCTAGGGAAATCCTCAGCATGACTCGGATGTACTGAGTCTGCTGGCGAACTTGATCAGGTCGGCGTTACTGGAAAAGCCCATCTTCTCCATCAGATTTATCTTATGCGTGCTGACGGTCTTGTTGCTGATCATCAGCTGTTCAGCGATCTGATTCACGCTGAGGCCATCTGCCAGTAGTCGCATGATCTGGAACTCCCGGTTGGTCAGACTGTCGAGGCCGGACACAGGGTTCTGCTTGAGGCTGTTGAGGGCGATCTGTTCGAGCAATTCCGGATCGATGTAGCGCGCGCCGGTGCTGACCTTCTTCACGGCGGCGATCAGGGTCTCGGGTGATTGGGTTTTGGTCATGTAGCCGGTGGCCCCCGCGCGCAGCACGCGCATGGCGACATGGGGGTCGTTGTGCATGCTGAGAACCAGAATGGGCAGTTGCGGATGCTGATGGACGACGCGTGATATCAGCGCCTCACCACTGAGACCGGGCATGCTGATATCCAGCAGGAGGAGATCGACATGTTTCGCTCTCAGGCGCTCCAGTGCCTGCGGGCCGTTGGCCGCCTCGTCGGCTATGTGGATGTCCTTGTCCAGTTCGAATAGGCGTTTCAGGCCTTCTCGCATGATCGTGTGATCGTCGACGATCATCAGATTGATCATAGGCTTTCCTTCATCGATTGATTTTCACTGGGAATATTGCCTGGACGATGGTGCCCTGGCCTGGGTGGCTGAAGATGATCACGGGGCCACCCAATTGCTTGCCGCGCTCGCGCATGCCGGACAGTCCGGTGGAGTCGGGCAGGATGTCGCTGAGGATGAAGCCCTGCCCGTCATCGAATATCTCCAGTACGTAGTCATTCTCGCGCCGTTCCAGGTTCACTTCGGCCCTGCTGGCATTGGCGTGGCGCAGGATGTTGGTCAGCGACTCCTGGACGATGCGATAGAGGTGGGCCGCGCGCCCCGGTTCCAGGTCGAAGTTCTGCTTGGGCAGGTTGCAGCGACAGTCGACCTCGGAAAGCAGGCGGAATTCATCGATCAGACCTTCGAGGGTGCTGCTCAGGTTGTGCTGCAGTTTCTTGATGGGCGCGCTGTTGCTGATTTCACGGATGACTTCGATGGCACTGTAGGAAATGTTGCTCAGGCGTTCGATATGGCCCAGCAGGTCGGGGCGATCCTGGCCGAGGTGGATGCGTAGGACGCCCAAGCCTTGTTGCAGTGCGGTCAATTGCTGGCCTAGCTCGTCGTGCAGTTCGCGTGCGATGCGTTTGCGTTCCTGGCTGCGGGCGATGGCGCAGAGCTTGGCCTGTTGCGATTGGCAGCTGGGACAGAGAGCTTCGTTATCAGGGGTTTGTTGTTGGCGAGGAAGGAGGTCGTAGCGCGAGAGCGTCGTTGTTCTATTCACCTTGGCTCTATCTCTTCTTGGCGCGGGGCGGGCAATCCACCGCTGGGCTGGCACGGGTTGGGAATTCTTCTGGCCAGCGAATAGGCCACAGGTAAGGAAGGACGCCCAATATCGAAAGAAGAAGTAACGGAAGGTGAGGACTTCACTCGCCTCGGGCGGGTGAGTTGAGATGTGCATTCCCCTGTTTCCAGTCACTTAGAGGAGAGGCCGGTACCGCTCAGAGACAGTCGGTGGCAGCTCAGCGTTTTATCTGCACCTGTGTTTATCCGTCTTCGCAAATAGGGTGGCGACCGGTCTGTGGTGGGGGAAAGGGGGGGCAAGTGCATCGGCCACCAGATGGCTGATGCCTTCGTGAGAAGGAGTGATCATGGTAAAGGCTCTGCTTGTCTGATGACCTAGCATATCGCCCGTGTAGCTCGTGAGGACAGCAAGAAATCAGCCTGACGCTGGAATACTGGCGTGGTCGACGATCCTATGTCGCCAATGGGTATGCGTCAGGCTTTTTCCTGGAGCTCCTGTGCTTGGTTCGTGATCCTCAATGCACTATCTCGATCCCGCGCATCCGTTCGGCGCGGCGGCGCAACAGCTCGATGGTTACCAGCAGTGCGATGGACACCAGAATCAGCAGCGTGGCGATGGCCAGGATGCTCGGGTTGATCTGCTCGCGCAGGCCCGAGAACATCTGCCGCGGAATGGTGCGCTGCTGTGGCCCGGCCATGAACAGGATGACCACCACTTCATCGAACGAGGTGATGAAGGCGAACAGCGCGCCGGAAATCACGCCGGGGCGAATCAGCGGCATGATCACGTCGAAGAACACGCGAATCGGCGTGGCACCGAGATTCAGCGCGGCGCGTGCCAGGCTGTAGTCGAAGCCGGTCAGCGTCGCGGTGACGGTGATGATGACGAACGGCGTGCCCAGCGCGGCGTGCGCCAGGATCACCCCGAGATAGCCGCCAGCCAGGCCCAGGTTGGAGTAGAAGAAGAACATGCCGGCGGCGGTGATGATCAGCGGCACGATCATCGGCGACAGCAGCAGGGCGGTGATGAAGCGGCGAAACGGCATCTCGTCGCGGGCCAGGCCCACCGCGGCGCAGGTGCCCAGGATCGTGGCCAGGATGGTGGAGAGAATGCCGATGAAGAAACTGTTCTTGATCGCCAGTATCCACTTCGGATCGTTGAGAATCTCCCGGTACCAGCGCAGTGAATAAGCCTCGGGGTCCAGCTTCAGCATGCCTTCGGTAAAGCTGAAGAACGGCTCGGCATTGAACGACAGCGGCACGATCACCAGGATCGGCAAAATCAGGAACAGTAGCACCAGCCAGGAGCTGGCCTTGAGCAGCCAGTGGCCGAGGTGGTGCCAGAAACCGTAGTAGGCGGGGATTTTCATAGCCGTCTCATCCCAACTTGATATTGCTGGCGCCGACGAAACGGTCGTACACCCAGTACAGCAACAGGATCAGCCCGAGCAGCAGCGAACCGAGCGCGGCGGCCAGCTCCCAGTTGTTCGAGCGCTGCATGTGGAAGGCGATGATGTTGCTGATCATCTGCCCATCGGTACCGCCGACCAGCGCCGGGGTGATGTAGTAGCCCACCGAAATGATGAACACCAGCAAGGCGCCGGCGCTGAGGCCGGGCAGTGTCATCGGGAAGTAGATGCGGGCGAAGGCCGGGATCGGTTTGTCGCCGAGGCTGAGCGCGGCGCGCATGTAGCTGGGGTCGATGCCGCGCATCACGCTGTACAGCGGCAGGATCATGAATGGCAGCAGGATGTGGGTCATCGCCACCACGGTGGCGAACGAGGTGTAGAGCATCTCGAAAGGCTGGCTGATCAGGCCGATGCCCATGAGGAAGGAGTTGATCACACCGTTGGTCTGCAGCAATGCGATCCAGGAGGTGGTACGCACCAGCAGGGAAGTCCAGAACGGCAGCAGTACCAGTACCAGCAGCAGGTTGGCGCGGTTCGATGGCAGGCCAGCGAGGTAGTAGGCCAGCGGATAGCCGAGCAGGGCGCAGAGCAGGGTGATGACCAGCGCCATGTTCAGGGTCTTGGTATACAGCTGCAGGTAGATCTGCGTGTCCTGGCGCACCTGGATGCCCTCGTCGGGGTGCAGCTCCAGGTCCAGGGCGGTCAGGTAGTAGTCGTAGGTGTAGACCTTGCCGGCGCGCTCGATGGCGTACCACAGCTCGGGTTTGCTCCAGTTGCGATGGGCGTCGAGCAGGGTCTTTATGCCTTGGCTCTGCAGCTCTTGCGCATCCAGCCGGCCAACACGGCGGGCGGTGGATTTGACCACGCTGGACATGCCGGTATAAGCGCGGTTGAACTCCTCGGACAGCTTGCCGGACAGGCGTTGCTCGTTGAGCCCATGCAGCTCTTGAGCGAATACCTGCAGCGTCTTTTCGTCCGGTAGTTGCTTGTGATCGTCCCAGCGTTCGAGTTCGGCCAGGGTCAGGGGAATCAGCTCGGCCACCGTCGGGTGATACACGCTGCGCCACAGCATGCTGCCGATCGGCGCGACGAAGGTGACGAGGATGAACAGCAGTAGCGGCACCACGAACAGGAAGGCCGTCAGGCGCTTCTTGCGTCGGGCGCTGGCAGCTTGGCCTGCTTCGCTGGTGGTCAGGGATGACAAACTGTTTCTCCGATCCTGTGTAGGGCGGGTTAGCCGCGCATGACGCCTGGCCAGATAGGTAATGCGATTGCTGGGCGCGGCGTAACCCGCCGAGCGCAATCAAGGGGATCCGGTAAGGCCGATACCCTCTCCCCCAACCCCTCTCCCACAAGTGGGAGAGGGGAGCTGATGGCCTTTACTTCAACAGCCACTCGTTGAACTTCTCGCCCAGCGACTCGCCGTAGTCGGCCCAGAACTCGGAGCCGGCCTGGATGCCTTTGTCCAGGTGAGCGGTCGGTAGGTGCGGGGTGGCGTTCTGGTCAGCCAGCGGCATGGACGACTTGCGGGTCGGGCCGTAGGCCACGTCCGGCATGCCGGCCAGCGGCTTGGAACCGGTGGCGTACTTGATGAACTCCATGGCCAGATCTTTCTTCTTCGAGCCTTTGACGATGGCCCAGGCGTCGAGGTCGTAGACGTGACCGTCCCAGACGATTTCGAAGGGTTTCTTCTCCTGCACGATGGCGTCGTAGAAGCGCCCGTTGGCCGATTGCACCAGCACCGCACCGCCGTCGTTGAGCAGTTGCGGCGCCTGCGACCAGGAGTCGAACCAGACGATGTCCTTCTTGATGCTGTCCAGCTTGTCGAAGGCGCGTTGCTGACCTTCCGGGGTCGCCAGCACTTCGTAGACTTCTTCGGGCGCCACGCCGTCGGCCATCAGCGCCCACTCCATGTTCACCTGCGGACGCTTGCGCATGGCGCGCTTGCCCGGAATCTTGGCAGTGTCGAAGAAGTCGCCGATGCTGGTGGCCTTGGTGCCGCCGATGGTGTTGTCGTTGAAGGCGAACACCACGGACCAGACGATGTTGCCCACGGCGCACTCGCTGGCCAGGGCTTCGGGGATGAAGTCTTCGGCCGCAGGGGTGCCGTCGATGCCGGCTGGCAATACGCTGTGGTCGAGGGTTTCCAGCAGGCCTTCGGAGCAGGCACGCTCGAGGTCGATCACTTCGAAGTCGACTACATCCCACTGGATGTTGCCCGACTCGACCTGGGCCTTGATCTCGGCGACGCCGCCCGAGTAATCCTCGAACAGGACCTTGACCCCGCTGTCTTTCTGATAGGGATCGATGACGTGTTTCTTCTGTGCGGCGCCGTAGGAACCGCCCCAGGACACCACGGTGAGGCTGTCCTGGGCCGTGGCGTTGCCCGCTGTGAGTCCCAATGCCGTCACCAGGGCGAAGGTGGAAACGCTGGTAGTCAGTGATCTAGCCATTGCTGTGCTCCATTTGCTTCTACTAGTTGTGGTGGTCAGAGCGTCGTCGGCACTTCCGATCGGTCCAGAGCCTGGCTGTCTTCCGGCAGCCAGGTGAGGGCGATCTCTTCCTGAGCGCTGAGTTGCGGGGCTGAACTGTCGTTCAGATTCTTCACCACCAGCTCACTGCCGCTGGCGGTCTCGAAGTGGTAGCGGATGTATTCGCCGACGTAGTGGCGGGTGACGAAACGGGCCTTGACCTGATTGCCGCTGTCGCCGAGGCGAGTGGTGAAGTTGAGCTTCTCTGGGCGCACCGACACCGTGGTGGCCTGGCCGACCTCGGTGCAGTTGGCCTTCAGCGTGCTGACCAAGCCGCCATCGTCGAGGCGGACGTGCACGCGGTCTGCGTCGACCGCCTCGATCACCCCTTCGAGCTTGTTGCTCTCGCCGATGAAGTCGGCGACGAACAGGTTGGCTGGTCGCTCGTAGAGCACGTGTGGCGCGGCGCATTGCTGCACCACGCCGTTATTGAACACGGCGATGCGGTCGCTCATGGTCAGCGCTTCGGTCTGATCATGGGTCACGTAGATCACGGTGAAGCCGAGCTGCTCGTGCAGGCGCTTGATCTCGAACTGCATCTGCTCGCGCAGTTTCTTGTCCAGCGCACCGAGGGGTTCGTCCATCAGCACGATATCCGGGGCGAAGATCAGCGCGCGGGCCAGCGCCACGCGCTGGCGCTGACCGCCGGACAGCTGGCCCGGGTAGCGCCCGCCGAAGGCCTGCAGCTCGACCAGGGCGAGGTAGTCCTCGACCTTTGCGCGAATCTCGTCCTTGGGCAGTTTGCGAATCTTCAGCGGGTAGGCCAGGTTCTCGCGGATGGTCATGTGCGGGAACAGCGCGTACTGCTGGAAGACCATGCCGATGTTGCGTGCGTAGGGGGCGATGCTGGTGACGTTGCGGCCGTTGATCAGGATCTCGCCGCTGGTCACATCCTCGAAGCCGGCGAGCATCATCAGGCAGGTGGTCTTGCCGGAACCGGAGGGGCCGAGCAGGGTGATGAACTCGCCCTTGGCCACGTTGAGGTTGAAGTCCTTGACCACCAGGGTCTTGTGATCGTAGGTCTTCTTGACGTTGGTGAATCGCAGGAACGCCTCGTTCCCAGCATGCGCAGTCATAGTCCTCCCCGCTATCCGCAATGTGGAGTCAGCTCGTGGCCAAGGCTCCAACTTCTGAGTCGATTCACCCCCTTCGTGGGAGGCGATCGTTATGTCGATAGCTAAAAGCAATAAGCAAGCCACATGACGGGTGGCTGGCTGATAGCGCTCTGCTATGCAGGTTGAAGCCTAGCCCATGCTGGGCGAGATGCGAGGCGGGTGTGGGAGGAGGTAACAGCGGGAAGGGAAAGGGGCACCTGCCGACACGCACTTGGCAGGTGCGCGGTCTGGAGAACATCCCTGTTTCGGCGCATGCACTTTGTGGGGGGGCGCCGTGTGCACCGATTGCTGGGGGCATCCTCAATGTCGCGGCGAGTGATCGCCCCCCGGTGCGCACGGTGCACCCTACAAGAGTCTGGTCTTAGCTGTTGGGCAGCAGGCGCACGGTCAGGCTCTTGATGTAGCGGGTTTCGGCGATGGCCGGGTGTACCGGGTGATCCGGGCCTTGGGCGCCGCGTTCGAGCAGTTGGATGTTGCGGTCCAGGTGACGGGCGCTGGTCAGCAGGATGTTCTGCAGGTTGTCCTCTTCCAGGTGCATGGAGCAACTGGCGCTGACCAGGATGCCATCCTTGTTGAGCAGGCGCATGGCGGTTTCGTTGAGGCGACGATAAGCGGCCTCGCCGTTCTTGATGTCCTTCTTGCGCTTGATGAAGGCGGGTGGGTCGGCGATCACCACGTCGAAGCGTTCTTCGGCGGATTTAAGCTCGCGCAGAGCGACGAACACGTCGCCTTCCACGCAGGTGACCTTCTCGGCGAAACCGTTGAGCGTGGCATTGCGTTCCACGCCATCGAGAGCGAAGGCGGAGGCGTCCACGCAGAATACTTCGCTGGCGCCGAAGACCGCGGCCTGTACGCCCCAGCCACCGATGTAGCTGAACAGGTCGAGCACGCGCTTGCCTTTGACATAGGGTGCCAGGCGCGCACGGTTCATGCGGTGATCGTAGAACCAGCCGGTCTTCTGCCCTTCGATCACCGGCGCTTCGAATTTCACGCCGTTCTCTTCCAGCGCTACCCACTCCGGCACCACGCCGAAGGCGGTGTCGACATAGCGTTCGAGGCCTTCGGCATCACGAGCGGCGGAGTCGTTCTTGAACAGAATGCCGCTGGGCTTGCACACCTGGATCAGGGCAGCCAGCACGTCATCCTTGTGCGCCTCCATGGTGGCGGAAGCCAGCTGGACCACCAGAATGTCGAAGAAACGGTCGACCACCAGTCCCGGCAGCAGATCGGAGTCGCCATACACCAGGCGGTAGCAGGGTTTGTCGAACAGGCGCTCGCGCAGGCTCAGAGCGACGTTGAGGCGGTGCACCAGCAGCGACTTGTCCAGCACATGCTTGACGTCGCGCGACAGCAGGCGGGCGCAGATCAGGTTGTTCGGGCTCATGGCGACGATGCCCAGTGGCTTGCCGCCGGCCGCTTCGAGGACGGCCTGGTCGCCCGCTTTCAAGCCATGCAGCGGGGTGGCGGCGACATCGATCTCGTTGCTGTACACCCACAGATGGCCGGCGCGCAGGCGTCGGTCGGCGTTGGCTTTCAGGCGCAGACTGGGCAGGGAAGACATGAGTTCGGGCTCCGCGGGGAAA
>Ga0070752_1001707_pt1 | contig 14990 bp, 17 predicted proteins | sample VirMetDEL_Aug_30_FD_77440 | JGI IMG/M metagenome (GOLD analysis project Ga0070752, IMG submission 77440) | Aqueous microbial communities from the Delaware River and Bay under freshwater to marine salinity gradient to study organic matter... | ecosystem: Environmental > Aquatic > Marine > Coastal...
TTTATTACGATTAGAAGATCAAGGTTCAGGTCACATAGGAGTATTTTTTAGACAACTTCCACAGATAGAAAATTTAACGGAAAGTATTAAGATTATAGCAAAAGAATATCCTATCAAATCATTCAAAGGATACTTCGCAATAAGAAGTGATTTAATTCCTACTAATGGATATATCGGGGGAGCAAGTGGGAACACAAATATGGCGATTGTAGGTTTGATTGATAAGATGAACCCTTATGGTGACTTCTTTACTGGAAGTGAAAGTTCAGTTCAATTCACCATTACAAAACCATTAACCATAGCTGCAATCACTACTGCTATCACTGACCCTGATGGGACATACGCAAAAGTAAGTGAAAGAAGTTCTGTCGTTTTTAAGATAGATAAACGAAGAGTATTAAGAAAAGATGTAGCAAAAGAAGTATTGAAAAAATTAACAGGAACTTAAACATTATGTCATCCATTATAGTAGAATGGACGAACGAAGAAAATATAGTGGGTCACTGGGGACTAAAAAATATAGAGCAACATATAAAGGATGTAAAAGTCATCGCAAAAGTGAATGGACAAGAAAGAATGGTATTAAATTCTATGACTTTGATATATTTTATGATAAGTTTATTAATACTACTCAATGTGAGTTATGTAATAAAGAATTCACAAAGAAGAATGTAAGAGTATGTGACCACGACCATATATCAGGATATCAGAGATTTACTTGTTGTAATAAATGTAATAATTACATAGGTAAGATAGATAGAAAAAGACATATATTATTATTAGAACTTCATAGATATCACCATAGATAATTTAGTGACCAATACGCAGGTGAGGTCTTATCTTTATAAGCATATGAACCATCTTTACGCTTAATGCCTTTCATTCGTGCCCTAAATGATTTCCTCTGCTCCTTGCTCGCCGTCCCGCTTCTCCAATCTGCCATTCCTTTTGCACCGAAATGCACTATTTTATATCCTTTCTTTGTATTTGTTTTTACATAGACAGAATACTTCTTTCCTGGTTGTTTTGATTTAAATGGTTTATTCAAGACTGGTCTTCCCTTACTGTTAGTAGGCATTTATATATATGTTTTTATTTTTTTTCATCGCCCGAAGTTTAGCCATTTTTTCCTTCATTTCTTTTGAACCTTTGCCTGTTTTTGAAGATGTCATTTTTTTGCTTGCTGGGGGACGACCACGCTTACTTCCATAAGTTCCTTTTCCTTGTGGCATTTTATACACTATACAACAAAAAAAAAGATATCTTTATATTTTACCTAAATAATCTAACATTCGTGCTGATAATCTCAGGGATGCTTTTTAGTTTAATAAATCTTCCACCATTCTTGATCTTAATTTTTTGGACTATATCATAAACGAAATCCCCATCCTCCATTTCATCTTTATATTCAGGTTTCCTATAATAATCCTGTATCTTTTTTGGTTGATTTTTTATTAACCGATGCTTTTCATTGAATTGCATGATAAGAGAAGGGGCGGTGACAGGTTCTCGTGCAAACCTTAAATGAGTAGGTTTTACATCACTATAACGAAGGCTCCCACTCATATCTCCGACAGCGATTATGTCTCCCTTATCTTTTCCTGATATACTCTTTATCCATACCGCAGGATCTGACCACATCCCCCCACCTACGCTCTTCTGCCGTTCGTATTCTTGTTTTTTAACATAATAACACTCATAAGGTTTTGGATTTTTCCCATTAAAATCAAATACAAGACAAGGCGTCCATTTATTATAAGGAGCATTTTTGCTTTTGAAAGGGTCCCATCTAAGAAGTTTATCTGCTTCCTTTCCTATCATTTCTGATATATCAGTAGGTAAATCTAACAATTGACCTGCAACTGTATTTGCCCCTGCTTGTTTCTTCGGTGCTGGTTTCTTCTTCGGTGCTGGTTTCTTCTTCGGTGCTTGTTTCTTTACTTTTGTGCCGAGTTTCTTTTGTGTTCCTACAACTTTCTTTGTAGGTTTAGGAGCAGACTTCGGTGCTGATGCTCCATCGTGTTTAGGGTCCCAGTGTCCCATCTTTTTCAATGCAGCCACCATCTCTGCCTTCTTCATTCCTAACTTAACCTCAGGTTTATTTAACTTCTTCGCACGGATGTAATCTTTCATCTCTTTAAGAGTAGATTTTGCGTGAGGTTTAGGCATATTTATATATCTACAAACATTAAAAAATGATATCTTTTAATATTAAAATATTTTCTTATAGTATATATACTATGGATAAAAAAGATGCTAAAATGAAGAAGAAGGATAAAATGAAGGTGCCGAAGATATTGAAAGTTAAAGACCTTGAAGAAGATACAAGGTTCGGTGATATACATGAAAATCTCCCTGCTATGCCCTGTCTTGCTTTATTAATAGGGTCGGTTCGTAGCGGAAAATCAAATCTACTTGCAAACTTCTTTTGTAATGAAGACTTTTATAAGGGAATGTTTGATACAGTCAAAATCATATCTACTACATTAAACACAGATACTAAGGGAATGATGTTATCACAATATTTTGATTGTGAAGACCATTATGAAGACTGGATGATTGATGCTATTAAATCTGAACAATCTGCTTATCCACGAGATGATAGACCTTCCTATGCTCTTGTATTAGATGATGTATTAACACAAGATTTTAGTAAGAGTAATAATGTATCTTATTTTGCTACACGATTCAGGCATTACATAGATTTTTATTGTATTGCTACTCAGTCATTTCGTGCTGTGAGTGGATTGATCAGAAATAATGCGAATTCTGTATTTATATGTAGGCAACAGAATATGAAGGAACTTATTAAAATTGCAGAAGAGTATGGTGATAGTGTAGGCGGACAAGATAATTTCTTGAAACTATATAAACAAGTTCATAGAGAACCTTATCAGATATTATATCTTGATTTGCAGAAGAACCCTGCTCGTGTATTACATAACTTTGAGAAGGTTATATGGGAGGGTGATGAGCGTTTAAATATGGACGAATAATATATTTAATTCTTAGTATGAAAGAATATATTAATGAATATATAAACACATGGATATTCATAGCGTAGATGTATCAAGGAGAATATCTCGCCATCGCAGACGAATGGAGATTGAAGCATACAATCAATCCTTAGATCAGTATTACAGAGATCAGGCAGCTGAACTCATTAGAATACAAAATGAAAAGGAAGGACAACTCGGTGAAAAAGAAAGTGAAGACCTTGAAGCAGGAATAGGAGCAACTCAGCGTGCTGCATTCTCATCTAAGGGGGTCGCTTATGATGTAGCAACTGGATTATATAAGTCTGATAAGATATTAGAAGCTGCAACCTTCGGTGGATTATTAGGCAGTAAAGATGAGATTAAAGCAAGACGCAGGAGATATACTACAAAAAAGACTACTGGTGCTCCGCTTACAAAAGCACAGAGTATCTATTCAACTATCCCTGAACCACCCGACACACCCATCCCTGAAACAATACAACAAAGAAGATTGCCGACTGCTACTCAGAGAGCGATACAAAGAGAAATACGACCGAGAAGAGTGCCGACTGCTACTCTTAATGGGTTATCAGTTATAGAGGCAGAACCAGGAATTGTCAGTCGTAATGTATCTAAATTAGGTGGTGAAGGAGCAAGGGTAGGTAAAGCAGGTAAATCTATCACAGGTAAAGTATTAAATACATCTGGTGATATTTTAAAAGCAGGTAAGATAGGCACTACATCATTAATAAGACATTCAGGAGCAGTTATGAATATCGGTTTTGGAGCAGAAGCATTAATAGAAGATATCGCTGCAGGTGAAGTTGTCGGTGAAAACACTGGCGAACAAGTTTCAAATGTATTACAAGTCGGTAGTGGTATTGCTGAGTTAGGTTCATTAGGAGCAGGAGCATTAATAGGTGCTGGGGTGCTCGGGGCTGCAGCTGCCCCAGTTGTCATAGGATTAGGAGTATTAGGTGCTGGATTAGGAGTAGCGAGTGCCGTATCTGAAGCAGTAGGAGTTATTGAAGAATCACAAGAAGAACAAGAGAAAATTAAAGGTGAAGAACAATCAGAACTATCTTCTGTTCAGCAGGATATAGCTAAGATGAAAAAGGATAAACCATTCAAGGATATAGGTTCAGCAGGAGTAATTGAAGGTTCTATTGCTCCTAAATTATTAGGTTAAATTAAATTAAAAGATATCTTTTTTTTGTATGTTACATTATAATATGCCGAAGAAGTCGCCCATTCAAAAAAATGCCGATACACTACAAGAAATACTATCACTTGTAAGATATCTTAAAACAGAAGTAGCACAGGTGAAAAAAGAGGTTAATATTATCAAATCACAAGTAGGTATTGTAGAGGTAGAAAAACCCACCGAAACATCTTGGTTTTGGTCCTAAAAACAATTAGAGTACAGACCTGCCGTGTCCTGCCATGTCATCTTTTTTAATGTATTGATAGTCTCTTGATTATATGCGTCTATCTGTTGTTGTTTCTTTTTCTCTGCTTTGCGTTGCTTACGCATCGCCTCTACTTTTAATATAGCATCAAGGTGACTTTTGTCTAAGTCTTCTTTTGTTAATCCTATATATTGTTGTGATGCTTTCTTTACAGGTTCAGGTTCTTTCTTTTCATATACAAAATTAGGATTACTTTCACCTGTCTCAGTATCCACAGGTTCTTCTACTTCTTGTTTTAGTTTATGATATTCTTTTTCTTTTTTCTTTTTGAGTAGTTCTTTGGTTTCCTTCTCCATCGCCTTTGCTTTCTTGCGTTGTTCAGCAAGATACTTTCTCTTAGCATTTGCCTTTTCCCTTGCGAGTGCTAACTTTTGTTTATGTTCTTCAGACATAGGTTTTCTTGGTCTGCCTGACTTAGTTAATTTCTTCTTAGGTTTTTGTTCAGCAAATATATCTTCAAGTTTCGGTTCAGGTTTGGGAACAAAGAGGGGCAACTCATCTTCAACATCTTTTTCAAGTGGTATATCATCTAAGATATCTTCTTTTAATATCTTATCACCTTGTTCAGTGATAGTTTCAACAACAGGCTCAGCTGCAGGTTCAGGTTGTTTCTCTTCAATAATATCATATTTCAGTGTATCAGGTAGTTTATCCATTATAGTATAGATAATATTAAAAATTCATTTACTAAAAAAATGATAAAATTACTAAAAAATCAATAAATCGCTTAGTTAGTTGTATCACCCTTTTGTCTTACATGGAGACATAGGATAGTGGTTCCTGTAAGTGAGGTCGCATAAGTTTCATCACTATAACACAGTGACAAATCAAAACTATTAATATTTAATTCTTCTGTATTGTTGAGATCTAAATAAACCATATTACGAGGTTCAAGATACAGAGGTCCTGATACATTTGTTCCATCAAATCGTGGAAGGTGAGCAATAATCTTAGATACATTCCCCTGAAAGGCATTCATACTTTCTTGTGTAAAGTTGTGAATTCTAACAAAGAGAGATCTACTACTGATTAATCGTGGTTCTGTCGTAGAACTGACTATATAATTTATATCATCTGCTCCTGCCCCGAATGAGAAGAAATCAACCACAGGTGTATTTTCAAAACCGAGTAATCGTTTGAATTGAGCTCCCTGACTTGGTTCATATCTACTACTTTGTTCTAAGATTAATACAGGTTTGCTATATCTCCATACAGTTTTGGAAGCATCCCCTCCTAACGCTGTTAAGTTATCATAGGCAACTGGATTGGGTGCTGCTGCTGTATAGATAGCAGAACCTCTATCTATGAATGCTCTATTCATAATATCTGTGATAGCACGAGCGTTCCCTGTTGCGACCATTTCTGCTTCCCACGAAAACCATCCTCCTTCTAATGGAGGTGATAACCAGCCTCCTGCAAAGTTTCCATCAATCAGATTTAATCCTATATGTTCATCGGCAGGATTATAGTCCGCCCACGCATTCTCTCCAGCATAACCAGTGGATATAAACTGATCATAAAGAGAAGTGTAGTGAGTAATACCTAATGATTTAGAAGCATCAGCAAGGTCGGTGTTTCTGTTTTCAATCATTAAGTGAGGATACAATGCCCAGCAATCTTGTGATATAGGTTTTAGGTTATCTTCAGCATTAGCATTAGCATCATAATCTATTAGACAATAGTAAGTTCCGTTTGAACCATCCCCAGCTGCACCTGCCGACAATAGATATATTCCCATTGCTTCACCTGATACACGAAACTCTACTGAATGAACCGGAGATGCATCTGCCATAGTATCATTCCATAGATTAACTTTCGCTGCGAAATCACTGTTAGGATTATTTGTATAATCAATCGTAGTCCATTTAGGGTCAGTAGGTGCTGAATTTGGATGAACTGGTGATGATGAATCACAAACACATTGAACTACATTAATTTCACCAGCAACATATAGACCACCCCTCCTATTTATTTTATTCACTACTATACCGAAATCTAAAAATCCCTTTAAAACTAATATACTCTCATCACCATTACGAGGATCATAATAAGGAGGATTAATAACATTCTGAGCACCTACTCTTTGATTTGTGACAGCACTTCTACTTAATCCTACTGCTATATTACATTGTCTATTAGCTGCACCTCTACCGACATAAGCATCAGTTAAATTTACACGGAATATACCTTCCTTATGTGCGATAGGTGGAACATTGAAAGTGACATGTTGAGCAGATTGCTGATTTGCTGCGACATTGAATATTCCTTCATCTGTTCCAGGTGGAAGAGTATAAGTCCAGTTTGCTGCAGCTGTTCCTCTCCTCACAGTATCACGGAGACCATCTACTGCAGTATCACCCTCAGGCAAAGCATTATTAAGAACATTACCTACATTAGCAGATAATTCACCTTTGAATTTGACTTCATATCCTTCAAATACATTATTCGTAAGTTTCTGGACAACTTCAACTCTGCCATAATACTGAGGATTATATACATAACGATTTAATGATTTTTCAATCTCTTGTCCTAATTCAACAGAATTGACTTTAATTTGACCTGCGTTATAATTATACATCTTTACTTTGATAGGATATGCTGTGCTTTCTTGTATGCTGTCTAAACGATTAAACTGTGTATCAGGACCTTTAATTCCTTGACCGAGATACAAATAAAAGAACTTATCACCTGCTCCTAATATAATACTTCCATCAAGATTAATCTTAGCTGATTGTAGAGCAATTTGACCATTCTTAGGGATTTTCACAGTAGATGATAGAGCATTACGAAAGTTGTATGGTTTAAAGATACTATTTTCAGTTCCCACTATATCTTCCTCAGTTGCTTGATTGCTACAGACTATGAATGACATTTATACTACTATATTATAAAAAGAAATAAAATGTTAAATAATAATATAAAATGCCTCATCAGTTACATATTCCTAAAAAACCTATGAAACACGAAAAGGTTAAGATTGTTAAAGCAAAACCGATGGATCCTACTGCCCCACGATACTCTGCCTTTCAAGAAGTTATTATCCCTGAAAAGACATCTTATAAATTCAAACAAACCGATGTATTTGAAGTCAAAGGCACTTCTACTCTACGAAAGCGTAAGTCTAAATCTAAGCGTAAATAAAATGATATCTTTTTAATTGACTTACAAATAATATGACTTACAAATAATATTCTAAATGGTTGTGAAAGTAATAATATACATACTGATGATTGAATATGCACAAAACCTCTGTGGAAATATCAAACCCTATGCAAAGTGTTGGGTAAAATACAAAGGTAGTATATATATACTTACTTTTAAAACCTCTTGATGAGTATCTATAAACATACTTAAAAGTATCTTTATAAATACTATTTATGGAGCAGTCCGTTAATACTATAACAAAAGAGGAGAAGGCAGACATATTTGAATATGTGAATAATGTTCATTTACATTTGAAGGGAAACGCTAAGAAACAAACTAAACAAAAGTTTGTTCATACATGGAAACAAAACAAGTTAATCGGTTGTTATGAGTTATTCATGGCATTATACAATAGTCACTCAGTTTATGATGAGACTAATGAATGGTTTAAAAAATATCTTAATGAAAGTTGTGAAACAGAACAAGATTATAAACACAAAAAGATATCACTTGCTAAACATAGGAGGATTGTAGCAAGGAGACAGGAAGAGAATGATGATCTTGAAAGACAATTAGAAGAACTTGAAGAAGGTAAAGGATATATGAAAGAAGAAGAACATATAGAGATGATGAGAGATCAAAAAAAATCACTCAAAAGAGATGCTGAAGAGGTAGAAGATTCATATATCAAAAAACTTAATCAGGTGATGGCAGAAAGAGATAAGGCACTATCACAATTAAATATTCAAATAGCACAGAATGAATATCTTAAAGATGCTATGAAACAATATGAAACTAAGGACTAAGTGGTTCTTCTACATATTGTAAGTCCATATCCTTTATAGATTTCTTTACTGGTGAAGATACTTCACTATCTGTAGGAGGCAATACAATATCTATTGGTTCTTTGCCGAATATACTGCATCTATCTAATCCATTACAGATAGGTGGTTTCGCTACTTTATATTTTTTAAATTTCTTTTTGAATGTTGTGATAATATCATCATCAATAGTAGGGGATTGTTCTATCAATCTATCATATTCTGCTCTTGTAATTTTTAAGAAGTCGTGAGCATTTTGTCGCCTTTTAGGATCTAATGCTAATTCAATGCTGATACTTCTGCCTAATTTAGACCACGATACTCCACAAGATCTATGACTTTCCATAGTTTCTGCTACTTTTAAAAAGTTTTGAAGTGTTCCTAATATCCCAGCAAAGATATTAAAACCACCTATGATTGCTTGACCTATCTTTTGTGCGTCCTCAGGAACATATGAAGTAAGACCAGCATTCGCTACTCCTGTTAATGTAGATAATATAATGACAGGAATACTAAATGAATAATATCGTTTTCTATATTTCTTTTCACTCTTTGCATGAAGCCATCTATAACAAGATGATTTCTCAGACCATTCTGCTAATAATCTTTCACATTCATCAGACCATATTTCTAACTCTTCAGGATTAACTTTAACCATATATACTACTACAACTTTTTTTTTTATTTTAATCATATGATTAATATATTATTCATAAGTATAAAATGTCACAATATTGGAGCACGGAGAATGTAGTTCAAATAGGGGAAGAGCAAGTCTCTATCCCATGTGAAAATGGACTTAACTTTGAAATTGGAGCAGTTGCTCGTAAAGTGGGATTTGAAATTCCTAAGGAGAGTGTAGAGTTTATGAGTGGTAAAGATAGTTATTTAGAATTTGATGCTGATATCATTGCTCCTACTTTAAGGGAACAAACAAGACTTATGCTTGACCCAGCAGGTGCAGGTATGATGGTTCAAAATATTAGGATCTATGATGAAAGTAGGGGAAATCTAATCGAAGAACTGAATGAATACAATCAGATAGTCGCTATGCGTCACGATTATGATAAAGATGTCAGTAAGAAACAATCACGAGCACTATTAGAAGCAGGTGGTCAGCATACAGCAGAAAACTCTGGAACTCGTGGTTCTACTAAATCTGATATGGCGAATATCTCAACTAATCCTTGGTTTAAGAAGATTGTAGGAGATCAAAATGCTGAATATGATTACAATGTTCAGAAGTCTTCTGCTCACTGTTGTGTCCCTATTCATTCAGGAGTATTTACAGGTCAAATCTTCCCTAATATGCTAACAGGATTATATGTAGAGATTGATTTGATGCCTGCTCCTCGTATTGTTCGTCAAGTAGATAGTGTTGTTAGAGACAGACGCAGAACTCTCAATCCTCGCTTTTGGGGGGCTCGAAAAGCAGCTGATAATACTGTGATTAGTCCTTGGACACAGGCGACTGCTGATGCTGTGAATGGGGTATGGTTAGCGAAAATTAATGGAGTAGAAGATGTAGCACATTGTCCTTTTGTTGTAGGTGAGACTATTAACTTTGTAGATAGTGGCGACGCAGCGGCGAACGACGCAAATATTACAGATAGTCCTGCTACTGGTTATACTTCACCGACTATTGCTTCTATCACGGTTGATGCTGCACAAGGTAATCGTGTATTCTTAGAATTTGCTGCAGATGCTCTACAAGGAGCTAATGCTGGTGGTCGTGGTGCTGATGTCACTCGTGATGTATCTGCTGTATTCTCTACATTTGTAAGTGAATCCGCTTCCTATCCAGTCAAATACAATGTTAAGAACTTGAACCTTGTTGTTCAAAAGATTATTATGGACCCAGCATATAAGTCGGGTATGCTACAAAAAGCAAGGGAAGGTGGTTCTATTGAATTTGATATCTTCTCCTATACTAACTACAAAAATTCTATGCTGGCTTCTGATAGGCAAACTTCTTTCCTTATCCATGCTGCAAATACAAAGGCGAAGTCTTGTTTAATCCTTCCTACAGATGCTTCTGTATATAGTGACCACGACTTAGTATCTTCCACAGGAACTTATGAAGTGACACAAGATGCTGAGGATACAGTCTTAAATTCTGCTCGTCCAGGAATATCTGGATGTTGTGACTTCTTATCTGAGTATCAGTTCCAGATTGATGGGAAACTTGTTCCATCTCGCCCAGTCTCTACTCGTAAGATTTCTACTCGTAAGAGTATTGATGCGTTCCATATATATGAATTAGAGAAACTACTTGCGAATGCTGGTATTCCTCCACATTCATTTAATAAGTATATGGAGAGTTTCGCACTTGGTCGTGGATTTGCTGTTAATTCAGGAGTAATGGATCTAAGAAACCGTGATTTATCGGTTCAACTCAATTACTCAGAGGCTACTGCTCCTACAAAGAATAAGATGTTCTCTACTTTTGTATTCCACCTCCGCCGTGTAATGATTAAGAATGGAGCAACCACCGTAGTTATGTAAATGTATGTATTGATTTATCAATCAACCCATAGGGAAATCTTAAAAAACTTTTATTATTTTAACTTAATCTCTTTTATATATGTCATATTATAAAATGACCTCTCGCTATCTATCTCTCCGTCCCGACAATATCAACCCTGATGCGACTATCTCCTTCAAGTCGGGCTTTCCCGTCTTAACCTTTACTATTCAATCACAGGCAGGTATCCTTGATCCTCGTTCCATTCGTATCAATGGTGAGATGTGTGTATTTAAGGATAATGCCAGTCCTCCTACTCCTGTATATGAAGATGATGCTGCAAATAACTTTGCTGAGGTTACTATGGATAATCGTTTAGGTGTATTTGGTCTTTGGGATCAATTGATTATTCGTCATAATAAATCAAAACAAATATGCGAACACATAAGACATTATAATGCATACTTAAAAACCTACTTAGGATTAACCAGTTCAAAGCAGGACCTTATGGGACATCTCAATGAAGCGTGCCTAATTCAACCTGATGCTCAGGAGATGTTTGACCATGTAGTATGTTCGGGAGGTGCTCAGGGTGATCCATCATACTTCAAGAATTTCTCTTGCCATCTTCCATCAGGATTTATGATGAGTGGTAATCAAATTAATCTATTAGAGAACTCTTTTGGTGGTATTCAAATTGAGATACATTTGTCGCCTGATAGTAATTGTTTATTTGCTCGTGGTGATGACCTTAACCTTGCAGGTGGGACAGTAGCAGATGCTCACTATCAACTTAAAAATCTATCACTTACATGTGAAGTTATGGATATTCCAGCATCTGAACTTCCAGCAATGATGTCTCAAACATCGGGAGCATTAGAATTCAATACAATCACATCTCTATACACATCTATTAATACTTCAAATGCTCAACTTCAATACAGATTAGGACTAAGACATCTACAAAGTGTCTTTTGCACATTTACTCCATCAAGTAATATTAATACTTTGTTAGAGAATGGACTTGCGACAGTGTATCCCAGTCAAGATGATAATACACTTGTAGGATTTACTCGTGTTCAGTTCTTGAAGGGAGGTGCTAAATATCCAGTAGATTTTGATATGTTGTCTAATACATCATCTACTTATCCTCTTAATACTGATAGTGTTATTGCTGAATTCAATACAAGTGATTCACAATTAGCAAAACAATTCATTGACGCTGTAATTCCTGAATATGCTATGGATAGAACGAGTATTCAAGTTCAAAATCTTAACAGAGATTATACTATGACTGCTGCAAAGAGTGGAGTTTCATACAAAGAACAAGCATTCGGAGGTCCCATGTTCGGTATAGGAATGCGTTACAGTCAGTATAATAAAGGACAAGATTTTTCACAGGAGCAATGGGGTCTATCCCTTGAAAGTGGATTAACTACTGATAACCCACATAGCGTTTTTATGTTCTTCAAAGCAAAATCTGTCCTCACTTGGGATGGCAACTCGGTTCAAGTTATTTCTTAAGTTTTTGCGTTTAAAAGTCAAAAAAAAGATATCTTTTTATTGTATAATGGAGATAAACAAGTTTAATGAAGGTAAAATATATCAAATCATAGATCATACAGGGGAAAATAAACCTTATGTAGGATCTACTATACAAAGGTTAAAGAAGAGATTGAATGGTCACGAAAGGGATAGTATGAACCCAGTAGTCAATTGTGCTTCAAAACCATTAATCTTAAACAATAATTATGAGATACAATTGATAGAGAATTTCCCATGTAATAGTTTCATTGAACTAAGACAAAGAGAACAATATCATATGGATAATATGGAATGTTGTAATAAATCAAGAGCATATACATCAAAGGAACAAGTTGCTGAGAATAAGAAAAAGTATTATGATACAAATAAAGATGATTTATTAGAGAAGAAGAAAGAATATGATAGTGTATATCATCAGTGTGAATGTGGAGGTGGATATAGTATGAGTCATAGGGCAAGGCATATGAATAGTAAAAAGTGTAAAAATCATTTTAAGAATAAAAACATTGATAATAGTATAAATGACAATTCTCCCTGATTTAGATATATCCTATCTTATTAATAAGTTCTTTCAAACTCATCCTGAGTATCAAGTAGAAATAGAGAGTGATAGTGAGTATGAACCTGATAGTGATTATGATACAGATGAAGATAGTGATTTAAATTAAGCACAGCAACACTTCGTTAATATTTATACATATATTTTTTAGTTTTTTATAAGTTATGATTTATATATAGTTCATACTATAAATATGTCAGCAGTTCCAGATCTCATCAAACTATCGCAAATCCCAGTGAATTATGCTTCTATGGTGGAGACCTCGCTACTTGAACCAGTAGTCAATCAAGATGCTTCTACTACGGGAGCAGGTTTCTGCAGATTTGAATTAGAAAGGAAAGGATTTTTGCATAGTCAATCTAAGTTATTTGTATCTCTCACCCCACCAGCTGCACAGGCAAGAGCATACTTTCCTCCTAATATTGGGGTAGGTTCAGTCATTCAGCGTGCTGCTCTAAAAGTAGGTAATCAAACTCTTAATGAAATTAGTGATTGGTCATCGCTTCATATCCTGAAGTCTGCTCTAATAGATGGTGAAACAAACTTAGAGCGTGAGTTATATACAACAGGTCGTATTATGAATGTAGAGCATTTATATCGTAAGACTATTGCTGGTCCTGAAACAGTAAATTCGTATCCTCTTGCTGAGGGTGGATATGGTCTTGATACAGGATTAGAATATGATAATTCTGCTCAGGGTGAAGGGACTGCTTGCCTGCTTCCTACTTTTTCTGTTATGCAGGGAGGTGCTCCACTGGAATCACCTACTTATCAAATTGATTTATCGGATCTCTTTCCATTCTTGAAGACCCATAGTCTTCCGCTATATATGATAGATCAACCATTACAGATTGAACTAACATGGTCGCCTACATTAGGTAATCGTGTATGTCTTCCAGGAGGAGCGGCAGATAATCAGCAGTTCTTACTTGATAAGACGGAAGTAAAGTTCTGTGCTGATTACATTTTCTATACGGATAGTGATGCTATGGTGCGATATGCTGATGCGAACCCTACTATTGAATTTGCGTTCCCTGATTACAGATTAACTAAATCAACTCTAACAGTTGCTCAGCTTCGTGAAGGGGTCGTAAGAAACTTAGGTATGGCGAGTCGTAGTGTATCTCGTGTATTAACACTTGTATCTAATGATGCTCGCACTCAGGTAGGTATCTTAGGTAAATACAATAGTGTATTCCCTGACCGTGCTGCAACTGATGAAAAACCAGGTCGTGTTGTTTATAATCTAAGATATAATGATAGATTTGAGTTCCCTACATCAAAGACTAATCCAGCAGAGTTATTCACCCACTTTACTCAAAGTGAAGGTGTTCCGTTTGTCACTCGTGAGATGTATTCTCGTGAGCAAGGTGGTCTTGCTGGTCTAAGATCTTTTGAAGGACACGCATTCACAGAACTCTCAGGTAATTCATTTATGCTTGCTACTCGTCTAACAAATGGTCGTGTAGGCATTCGTGGTATTGAATTACACTTAACTATGGGTCGTGCTCCTGATCAAGGGGCAGCTGAAGATATGCCTGCTGGAACTTACACAGCACGGTCATACTGTGAATATATGCGATTAGCACGACTATCTAATGGTATGTTCTCTGTATTCAACGCATAAGCGTCAGCAACCCACGGTAAAAAGATATCTTTTTTTTAACGGTTAGATTTTATATTTGTAATATTATAATGGATATTCCAACAAAGAGACAAGTTCAAGAAGCTGCAAAGCAATTAAGATTAATTGTAGATAGACCAGCGATAGCAACACAAGACTTAACAAAAGGCACTCGTTTCGCAAGGAAAGAATTAACATCAAATCTCCCTGATGGATATGTAGCGATAGTTGATAATCGTAATAAGACAACCTATACTCGTATGCCTCTTGAAACATTCAAAACATTATTAACTATGTATGAAGATCAAATTCGTAAAGGTGATGGTCCTAAACTACTCAAAAAGGTTATGAGTAATGAAGGACAATTATTCACTAATAATAAAAAA